>Ga0208465_1000191_pt1 | contig 19783 bp, 19 predicted proteins | sample LakMenEpi31Aug10_FD_150749 | JGI IMG/M metagenome (GOLD analysis project Ga0208465, IMG submission 150749) | Freshwater microbial communities from Lake Mendota, WI - 31AUG2010 deep hole epilimnion (SPAdes) | ecosystem: Environmental > Aquatic > Freshwater > Lake > Epilimnion/Euphotic zone ...
GAGCCATAATATTATTGGTTTGTTCTACTTCTGGTTCTTCATTAAGCATTGCTTGTTGAATTTCCTTTACCTCACTTTTCACTTGTACTTTAGTTGGGAAGTAGTTCTCGCGTAGTACTGCGAGTTTTTCTTCAAAATCACCTTCTGCGGTGAACTCCACGCCCTCTGCGAGCGACTTCATTTTTGCTGCTTGGACTGCTGTGAGCCCTTCGCAGAAATTATCAATTGCTTTTTCTTTCTTGACTGCATTCAACTGCTCTTGAAGATCAGCGATTGCAACGTTTTGTGCTTCAATATGTTGATGAACTGTCTCAACATATTCACCTGCTTGTTCAAGTTCTGCTGCAAGTGTTTCTGCAACATCAACTTTCTCTTCAGGAATTTCGATATAATGTTCTTGGAACAATGAACGTAGACCAGAGATAAAGTCTTCAGCGAGTTCAGCACGTAGTCCTGTCTCGATGGCAACTTGATTCTCAGTCATCCATTGCTCAACAACATAATTGAGATACTCATCAACTTGTTCTGTTAGTTGATCTTTGATCTCATCATATGCTTGGGCAAGAACGGCATCGTTCTGTTCCATAACTTGTTCGAGAATGCTTTCAACGCGAGAAGACACAGCTGATTCGAAAATCAAAGTGGCTTTTGCACGGAATTCTTCGGAAAGAGACTCGCCGTTGAAAAGAGCATCAACATCTTCTCTCATGTTTCCTTTGAATTGCTTTACCGCTTCTTTAATAGCGAGCATTCTCTCTTCACGAATTTGCTCTTCGGTAAGTTCTGTTGTTTCCATTGTTGTTTCTTCTCCGTTTACGTCATTCATGTTAGAGTCCTCAAATTGTTCATTTACTCTTGATCCTGGTTTCTTATAACCGAGTTCTTTGATTTTGAAAGCCTGTCCTACACCACCAGCAAGACCACCAACGATGTTGGCAATCTCGTTTGGAATTGCTTTTCTTAGTTTGGTTTTCTCTCCTGTTGGAGTTCTAAAAATACCAACACCTGCTTTCTCTGGTGTTGTTGGTGCCTCTTCATAATCTTCTCTTTCACCAGCATCGCCACGAGCAATTGGATTTGCTTCCCATGATGACAAATCATCCCATTTGCTTCCACCAGCAGTCACTGATTGTTGTGCAGGTGTCGTTGCTTGAGTTGGTTCTGATACTACAGCTGCAGCTGGTGCAGCAGCAGTTGGCTTTTTGCCGTCTTTTAATTTTTGTAGCAATTGCGTATTTGCTTCTGCTGATCCAGGAGCAGCAGTGATACCCATTGATTGTAGATATGCACTGTCTTTTCTCTTAGCATATGCATCTTTATCAGCACCGCGAATTGCAGCACCAGTTTTGCCATATCGCTGTTCATCACTCATAGCAGCTGGTTTTGCTGCAGTTACTGCAGGACGTGCTCTTACTTGAGCTGGCGATACACCAAAATCTTTTGATCCTGCTGGACGACCAAATTTGTCATATCCAGCTGGTGTGTCAGTTCCAGGAACTGCACTTTTCTTAGTTGGTGCAACTGGTTTCTTTGCTGGCGCAGCGGCTTTTGTTGGTCCAGGAATTAATCCTAATGTTGCACCAGAAGCAGCACCTTGAAGAGCATTCAATGCTTTCTTGCCTGTTGTTGCATTTGGATCAACATCCCAACCTTTCTTAGCATCATATGCTGCAAGACCAGCTGTTACTGGTAGGGCAAGTTTTCCTGCAACTCTACCAACTGTCTTAAGCGCAGCACCAGCCTTTGATTTAGTTGCAACTTGTGCAGTTATTGCAGCTGCTTTTTCTGCTGCAGAAATTTTCGCAGCCTTTGGACCAGATGCAGCTTTCTTACCAGCAACAACTAGTGCTTTACCTGCTTTACCAGCAGCAACACCAACACGTGCTAGTGGACCAACAAACTCATTGAGTGCTTCAAATTCTTCTTCACTGAGTGAGCTGATAAATGCATCTAATTGTTCTTCATTGAGTGCTGATAGTTCATTTAAAAGATCATCAGTTTCTTCAGCAACATTTCGTACAGCAGCACCTCTTGTTGCTGGGCGACGAGCGGCTACTTTATTTGCTCTCACGCCTCTCATGAAGTTTGATGGGCTATCTGCATCCTCATCTTCTTCTCTTTCTTGTGGTGTTGTTTGGGCAACACGTGTTGGTTGCTCAACATCATCTTGCTCTGGTGCTTCATCAGAACCTTCTTGATCACCGTATGACGCTGCCTTTGTGCGATTTGCTGCTTTATCAGCAACTGCAGTAGCAACATCACGCGCAACATTTCCTGCTGTGTCAGATCCAGTTCTTTGTTGAATGGCATCGCCAATTCCACCAGCAACTCTGCCAACTACTGAACCGATAGCGCCAGTTTTTGCGCCTTGACTGAAGCTGCCGCCCATTGCCTTGTTTGCAAGACCACCAGCAAGAGCATCTGCTCCTGTTTGACCGATTGCAGCAGAACCAGTGGCTTTTGCCAAACCACCAGCAACTTTATTAACGATTGGTGAAGCAAGTCCAGTTACTGCGCCCAACTTGGCGCCTTGTGAGAATTTGCCACCTTGTAGTACGCTTGATACACCACCTTGTAGTGCACTCTTACCTGCTGAAAGTGCTGCTTTGCCAAGTACAGATGAACCGAGTTTTGATGCGCCAGCAGAAACTGCTTTACCAAGCGCACTGCCTGCAATCTTTGAACCGATTCCACCCAATAGTTTGCCAGCAACTGCACCGACTGCAGTACCAACACCAGGGATGAATGAAAGAAGTGGTGCTGCTTTTGCAACAACCTTAACTGCTTTCTTTGCTACCTTACCAACAGCCTTCACACCTTTCTTAAGTGCTTTGCCGATCTTCTTTAAGAATTCAACGAGATATTCTTCGTTGAGAGACGATAATTGAATTGCGTAAATAAATTCTTCTTCTGTAAGATTTGAGATATAGTTCTCAAAATCTTCTTCAGAAAGAGTTTGCATTTCGGTGATGAATGAGGTTGATTGTTCTTGAAGAACATTAAATTGTTCTTCAGTTAATTGTTGTTCGTGGAATGCAGGAACTACAGACTCAGCAATCAAATCAAGTAATCTTTCATCTCCAATTTCTTCTGACAATGTATCGATGAATGCGTCTGTGACAGCATCTTCACCATACTCGGCAACAAAACTTTCTAGAATTTGAGTATACACAGCCTGTTCGCCGTGTTCTGAAATAAGACTTTCGAGGATAACTTGTTCGCCATGCTCTGCAATGAGAGCTTCCATCATTGCTTCTGGCTTTTCTTCTTCCTCTCCTTCTTCCTCTTCTTCTTCTTCTTTTTCTTCAGTTTCTTCTGATTCGTTTTCGACTGTCTTCATTTCTTCAGCAGGAGCTCCAGGTTGACCTGGCTTTGGTGATGCTTCCATTGATTGAGAAGCTGCATCACCAACAGCAGTAACATCTCCTGTTGTCATTTCTCCACCTAAATCTACTGGCGGATTCATTAACATGTCTGACATTGGCAGTGGTTCTTTTCCTGCGCCTGCAACAGACGCTGCAAGAATTTCTGCTGCTGATTCATGTAATGATTTATGTTTCATTTAAAAACTCCTGAAGAGGTATTATTATTTATAAAACTTATAACTTTGACAAAAAGTTCTCAAAGATCTTCAAAGAGATGTCGTCGAGCTGTTTTTGCTTTGCTGTTTTAATTTCTTCATAGTATGCATTTACATCAAGTTCTTTGACGAGACCGTTATCCCACACCCACTCTTTACCTTCCATAATACCTTGAACGAAAGCACCTGGAGCTGATGGATCTGCAACAATATCAGCTGCAGTAGCGAGATAGAAGTCTGGTTGAACAATGTTTACACCACCTTCGTTTTTGAGAGAACCCATTCCGCGCGAAGAAACGCCGAGAGTAGCCCCTGCTTCCATCAAATTCTTGGCAATTTTACCCATAGGCGTGTCAAGAACTTTTGCCTTACCTTCAAAGACGTTTCCGTTCTTTGTAATATTAGTGATCATATGAGAGACGCGCTCTAGATTAATCGTTGGAGACTCTGGATGTCCGAGCTCACCGAATGCGCGATTCTTATCAACGTACTCTTTCATATAACGATTTACTTCATTTTCGAGAACGCTAACTGGATATGAGCGCCCATTACGATTCTTTGTTTCAGCAACAAGAAATGGACCTTGAATGTAAAGTGTCTTCACACCGTTATTGTCTTCGGTGATATACTTTACTTCTTCGACTGTTTCTGTAATCAATTTCATTTTACTATTCCTTTAATCCAAGAGATGCTCTTTTTCTTAATGAGCGTTTTCTTTTCATTATAGCACGAGACATCTTTGCTTTTCTTTTAATTTTACCAATACGAGCGCCACGTTTTCTGCGAAGTCTTTCAGCAGCAGACATACGCTTGAGTTTGCCACCGCGAATTGTGTATCCTTTTACAGCAGATACTTTTTTGCGACGCTGCACTTTTCCACCACGAACACGAGCCTTGATTACTTTCGTACGACCTTGACGCATCACGTTTGGATTGCGCTTTGCCTCATCAAGTTGCTCTGTTTCTTCTGATGGTGTTGTATGAAGTTCATTATGTTCGTCGCGGAGTGATTCTGCTGTTCTTCTTAACTCATATGCGCCACCCCAGCTCTTTACTCTCTCGTATCCTTTTGGAACTGGAAGTCCACCTGGAGGAGCGGGAACTTGGCGTGGCGTTGGCATAAATTTGTCAGACTCGCCAAGTTCAACTGGAAGATTGAGCGCAATTGCATTCTTATATGCATTTAATTTTTGTTGAGCAAAACTATTAAGTGTCTTATAAATTTCTTCCTTAATGTTTGATCGATCAACATAGTTCTTTAGTTCTTTTGATTTTACAATACGAGGATTTAAGTATTGCATAATCTTAATTTTTAATTCGTTTTTTTGTTCTTTTTCTTTTTGTTTTGCTTCATCTTCTTCATCATCATATTCGTTGTTATCAATTTCCACATCTTGTGCTGGCATTTCTTCTGCAATAACCTTGTTAATTTTATCAATCATTGTATCTTTTGGTTTAATGCCGTATTTTTTCATCTGTACTTTTTCTTTTTGGCTCACTGAGTTTTCTACATTTGATCCTTTTCTATCCTGAAATTCAGGAGAACCAAATCGATCTTCAAAACTTTCTTGTGTATTCATTCTACTAGTAGTGCGAAATCTTTAACTTTGTTAAATGTTTCTTGACTTTCAAGAAGCATATCTGATAATCTTTCTTTATTCTTTTCATTTAAATTATCAAAAACATTTTTAATTTTATCCATAACAACTTTTTCAACAAGAATTTCTTCGCCTGTGGCAAAAATTACTGGAACTGTTTCTTCATTTACATATCCTGCAGCAGCTGCAGTTGCAGCGCGCAATCCACCAACTTTTGCACCTGGTCTGAGTGTATTTACAGTACTGAATCCTGGAGCAAATGCGTCATATGGAACTGGAAATGAGAGACCATATTTGTTATCAATATAAAGAACAACACGTTTTCCATCTGGAAACATACGAAGTGCTAATCTTTTCAACAGAAGCATTGGAGGAGGATTGAATTCAGATTGCTCATTTATCATTTTATTCTCTTCCTTAATGTCTCTTAGAACACGTCTAAATTGCGAGTCTGGTGAATTAACAAGCACTGGAATTGGCACAATTTGATTGATTTTAGAAACAGCATCTTGTTTTTGACGCCCTAATCTTCTAAAAATATCAGAACTGCTTGCTTTCGGATTTTTTGCTGATATATCAACATAATCGGCGATTGCTTTTGTTGCCACAGCTGAATTTAGGTTCATCTTAAATCTGCTTTTAAGAGCAGGAATTCTATTCTGCAAACGACTTTTAATAGATGCAGTTGGGCTTGAAGCCTTTGCTGCCTCTGTTAAATTTAAATTGTCTTTTTCTTTATCAGACATTTACTTCTGCAGGTGCCTCTGATGCAGTTTCTACTGGTTCGCTATATTCAACTTCAGGTGCAGCTGGCGTAGAGATAAAGTTTGAAGCAACTTCAACTTTCTTAACCTCTAATGCATCTGCAATCTTTGCTGCGAGTGCCCCATTAAATGCTTCTGCTGCCGCATCTGCATTCTGAGAAAAAATCGCACTTAATAAATTTTCACTATTCATATTTACTCCAATATTTAGACAATTATTGCTGTGGTTGTTGCGCCGCAGCTTGTTGTTCAGCAGCTGCTGCCTGTTCAGGTGCTACCATCTGTTCTTGTGGAGGAGCGTACTGAGCCTGTATTTGCATAATCTGTTGATTCATCGCGGCTTCTTCTTGAGCCTTTTGAATCATCTCTTGTTGTTCTTTCATTCTTTCGAGTTCAATTTGAACATCAATCTTACCAACTTCTTCTTCATCTAGATGTAGAACGTTCTTCTGCACCCATGCCTTCGAGAAGTATCTTCCTGTAAACTGCTCGACCTGCATCAACAATTGCATTCTAGAGTTGATAAGATCTGTTTCGCGGAGTTCTGAGAAGTTATTATCCTTCAAGAAGTCATAATGAATCTTTTCTCGTAGTTCTTTCCACTCATCGATAGAAGCGATACCTTTTAGAGCGAGTTGACGCTCCATAAGTTCATCGAATAGAACTGTAAACTTGGAACGAAGTTTCTCAATAAACTTGTTAAATTTAATTTCGTCGCGTGTGATCTCTTGTGTGCGACCGAGCATAAAGCCTTGTCCTGATTCCAATCGAGTAATTGGAATGTTTAATGACTTATAGAGTTTCTGCTCGAAGTATTTCACATCTGACATTTCGCCAAGATTTTGTCCTGGAGGAAGTGTAGTGATTTCTGTCGACTTACCCTCACCACGACGAGGAATCCAGAAATCTTCCATGATTGACATAAACTTGCGATCATCTTTAACTTCACCAGTTGAAGAATCATACACAACTTTGTTTCGGAACTTTGTCATAAAGTCGCGAAGATATTGATCTGCCTTGATGCGTGGCATGTTACCAACGTCAATATAGAACACACGACGTTCTGGTGCACGTGATAGGCGATAAATTACAACAGCATCTTCAACCATGCGCAACTGATTGAGTGGCTTAATGGCTTTGTGCAAATATGACAAAACCATTTGACGTTTTGGATCAAGAAGTCCAGAGTTAATATTGACAATCGCATCAACTGCGATCTTAAGAGATGCATCACCAAGAGTACTGACTGATTGTGTTCCTTGAACAGTTGCCTTATCATTGAACACATAGAACTCTTGAACACCAGAAATTAGATCAGCACCAGTTCGTGGATCTTTTTTCTTTTCGACTGTGCGAACTTTTTTAATCTTTCTTGGATCGATATAAACTAATTCTTGAATGCCAAGTTGTGGTTGAGCCCGATCAACAAGGACTTGAAAGAATAATCTTCCATCAATATACCAATCTCTAAAGAGACCAGATCCGTCATTAGAGAAGTTAAGAAGTTTCAAGACATTCTTAAATTCGTCACGGATGGCTTCTTTGATTTCTTCAGGCTGTTCAAGATCATCAAGAATGATTGTAACTGATTTGCCTGACTCATCGTGAACAATTGCTTCGTTCACAATTTCATCGATTGCAGATTCGAGTTCTGGTTGGAGTGACATTTCTCGATAGCGAGAAACAAGGTCAGCTTCATTCTTAAAACTGGCTTCAAGGTCTAGATATGTACCAAAATACCCACCTGCGCTGACTTCAATAGCACCATCGTCAGCAATAGGTGCAGTGATTTGTGGTTGAATATCTGTTTCTGGCTTTTTGCGTACAAGTTCAAAGCCAAATAAATTAATACCTGCCATATTTTACTCCGATTATAACAAAATCAATTAAACATAAAAAATTATCTGATCTTAGACCCAAATTTTGCTGGTGCAGCAGGTCTCACTGGTCGAGCATTCGTATTTCTTCCACCAGCTGGTTTACTCACAGGTGTGAGACCGAGAGGTTTGGCTTGTGGATTTGATGTTGATCCAGTGAACTGCGATGATGGTCGCGGATTTTTCTTGCCACGAAATTGATCTCTCAAAGTTCGAACAGCGCGAGTGCTAGCATTAAAACTCGACGCTATTCTTGTGATGTTATTCACACCACGCGTGATATTATTGATCTTCCTTAAAAGGTCATTAAGGCTGCTCATATTTGATTCAATTATCCAACAAAGACTTCTGCAGAATTCCAATACTGATATTGGAACGTTACTGCGTATTCTTCGATTGCATCATTTGCATCCCAGCTGACATCGATTGGTGAAATATCTGTTGGGAACATATCAATGAAAGTATATGACTTGATAATGTTTCCTTGTTTACCATACTGATAAACTTCAGCATCAAATGTATATTGGCTATAGAATGCTTCAGCAAGATTACTTTCGTGACCGTTAATTCTTGCCATCCATTCTTCCAACTGATTGCGAATAACAAAGTCTTCATCATTGATCACTGTTACACTCCATTCAGGGAATGTTCTGTTTCCAGCAACCTTTACAGTTCTACCAAAATAAGGAATTTCAATCGTTCCTACTGTTGAGCCTGGAAGCTGTGCAGTTTTTGCAGTAAAAGTAAGTTTTTGATCAAAGACTGGAATATTGACTTCAAACAGATTTGGGCGTGCGCCGTCGAAAGGAAAATTTCCTTTAAAGTCTGTAATATTGAAAGGCATTGCGTTCTCCTGACTTTAGATTATTTATTAGAATCTACCAACGACTTCATCAAACGACACACCACTGCGAACTGCAACAAAGTTTAGTTGAATGAAATTGATGCTACGATTTGGCTTAACATAAATGTCACCAATAAACTCATTGCGATCGATCACATCCGATGTATTGTTTGTTGAGTTACAGACAACCTTGAAGTCTGTGATTCCACGACGACCCTTCACCGTTCTCAAAAATGGTTCAACAATTGATACGAACTGCGATCTTGTAAACTCGTCGTTAAATTCGAAGAGTTGTGCCTTCGCAGCACGTGCAATTGCTTTCTCGAGAGTAATAAACAATCTGCGAACATTGATGCGATCAAATGCACTTGGCTTCGATAGCAATGTCTTATCGCCGAATAGTAGAGTACCCTCACCAGCAAACGATACAACAGGATTGACGCCGTTCTTATAGAGCGTATCTCTGTCGGTCTTCACTGGATAATATGCAAGTTTAATTACGTTCTTGATTTGACCACGTGATGCGCCAGCTGGTGAATACCATGCATCTCTTTCAAGGTCTGTGCGAACACAGAGACCAGCAACGTCACCATTAAGTGGAATCCAACGATACTTGTCGTTGTACTTGTCGTATTGATATTTCCAACCGCTATCCATCACTGCGTATGAAGAGCTGACGTTTGAAAGAGCATTCTTACGATAGTTGACAACGTCGTCAGTTGGTGTTGACGATGTTACATTAGCAAGAGTTGGTGATACGAATACAACGCAGTCCTTACGAACTTCAGCAACGCTGTTGATTGCATAGAGCTGGACTTGAGCATTTGCGTCTCCAGTCATAACAAGCGATACATCGATCTGATCAGAGTCGATAAACTTGCTATATCCTGTTTGAACATTTGCTGCTACTGGGAATCCATCAGCACCACCGCTGAGTGACACAGTGTGAATTGCTGTGACGTTAGCGAGTTGAGCAAATGTCTTGCCAGCAGAAACAGTACCCCAAGTTGCTGAGGTGTTTGCTGCGTCTGGATGATCCATCCAGTAGACGTACTTTGACTTTCTCCAAAGAACATCTTTGTAATAATTTGAATTGCCGACGCTATCTTTTGCATCAGATGCTTTTGATAGGAATGGATAGGTTTCTAGAACCGTACCTGAGGTTCCTGTGAACAATCCGTCTTCATCGACAACTACGATATGCAATTCGTCATTCGCACCGCTTACGTTTGATACGAATGCTGAGGTGCCTGGAGCAGAATCGAAATAGTTCTTATATGTCCAAGAGTTGAATGCAGTTGCGTCAGTGTTTGCCCAAACGCTAACCTTAAGAGAGTCGCCAAGTGCACCAGCGTATCTTGCTGCCCATGCACCAGAAGCTGCAGTGTTTGAAGAATAGTAAGAGGTGAAGTATTCATCTTCATTCTTAATCAAGAATGAAGTGTTTCCTGATGATGTTGCAGTTCTTGTGTTTGAGCCGTTTACTGCGCGAACAACACGAAGGTCGTTGCCATAGGTCAAAAAGTTTGCACAAGTAAAGAATGAAACTGCGGTATTGTTGTCTGGTTTACCAAAAACTTCTACAAGTCGAACTTCATTTTCAACCTGTCTTGCAATCTCGGCTGGACCCCATTGAAAAATTCCTGCGAAGGCGCCAGTTGTTGTTCCAGTTGATGGAACGACGGTTGTTAAGTCAATTTCAGAAGTAACAACACCAGGAGATAATTGAAAAGCCATGTTTATGCTCCTATGCATGGAGAATTAAGAAAATCTACGAAATTATTTAGTAAAAAGAGGATTTGTAGAATTTTAATGAACACCCCATTTTTCGTTCTGAACAATGTTCCAAACAGCTCCATCGTGTACAAAAGAATCGCTTTTCTCGTCGGCGACATTCGTCAAAGGTAGCGGAAGCATCTCATTTTCGATTTGTCGCATCTGTTCTTCGTGGAGATGCTTCTTAATATTTGTGTCGCTGAGTTCGGAGAAGAAGTTTTGACTTGTACACCAAGAGAATAAGACCAAACACATCACCAGATCATCATGACTTCCTTCTTCAGCCTCGAAACTTGTTCCTCGAGCAATAAAAGTCGATAACTCCGAGATTGTTTCGAAATCTTGAATCAAAATTTGTTGAGATTCAATCAGATTCTTCAAAACCGAGCATCCGAGACGTTTAACGGATTTAGTTGTTCGAATACCTCGATCAGACTTCTTACCATATCCCCATGTAAGACTCATTCTATTTTTAATTTCGACCGTCGAAAGAATGTTTTCATACTCATAATCTTCGAATAAAGAGTCGACAACTTGCTGACCATTATCGTTGATCTCGACGAGAACATAGGCACCGTTATAATACTCAGCCATTCTCTTAATAATACTCGGATAAACAAGAGGGCTGATGTTATTATCTTTATAGGTCGCGACCAGAGTATATGGAATCTTCGATATATCTACCACAACGAAAGCCGAGTAGTCTAAACCCTTACCTCGAGATGTATCAGCCACAATGATGTAATTTCTTCCAGTTACTGGTTGATGATAAATCGAAATTCCGCTTTCTGTTTTGCTTAATGGTGTCACAAATGCAAGACTTTTAAGCCCTGCTGCTGAGATAAGAGTTCCAGAAGAACCCATAAATTCACATTCAACTTCTTGATAGTATTTTTGATCACCAAGAACTCGCCGCTGCTCATCCGCCCATCTTTGATCTCGACCTGGAACCTGTCTCCAATTGGCTTCAATATGCATGAACCCATTGTGACCTTCTGTTGCTTCTGTCCACATTTTATAAAAGTGATTCATTCCATTCGGAGTTGAAGAGATTAGAATCTTAGAGGACTGACCAGAAGAAATCGTAGGATATACAGAGGTGAAGAATTCTTCAGCAATGTTACTTGGAACGAATGCAAATTCGTCAAGATATAGAAGCGAAATAGAGTAACCACGAATTGCGCTTGAGGCAGTAGACGTTGCCATCACACGGCAGTTATTCTCAAGTTCAATGTCACCCTTGTTCCAAACTTTAACGCCTTGTTGAATCCAAAGTGGTAATGCTTCATATGCAATCTTGATGCGACTTAAAATTTCACGCGCTGTTGGTGCTTTGTTTGCTAGAATTGCGACAAGTTTATCTTGATTGAACAAGATGTACCAAAGAATATATCCAACAACCATGGTTGTTTTGCCAAGCTGACGTCCTGCTTTTAATATTACACGACGATTTTCGTTAATATCTGCAATGGCTTCTTTCTGAAACGGATACAATGAGATATTCACAAAACCTTTATCAAGTGTAATGATCTTCACATAACGCTCGATAAAATAAATCGGATCTTCTGAGCAACGCAAAAACTCACGGACTTCATCCTCCGTAAGTGATACTGGCATATTGACTCGTTTTAAATTGGGATTACCAAGATAATTTTTAATTTTAGCTGGCAGATTCATTCTTTAATTTCTTTAGCAACTCAGTTGTAGATCCAACAAAAACTGCTTTATCAACATTAATATTTGTTTGTGTTGCTTCTTTTGGTTTTAAATCATGTTGTTGTTTCTGAAGAATCATGAGTTTCTCTGTGACATCAGAGAGATTCTTGATCATATTTGCAGCAACTTCATATGCTCTTGGGTGTTGTGATTCTCGAGCAACTTCAAGAATACCGTCAAGGGCTTCGTTGCCTTTTTCAATGAGGTTGTAATAATTTGCACGAGAATAATTCGCGTCTGGATTTTCAGAAGAATCTTGATGAACTGTTATGGGCTTGTCTTCTTTTACAACAGGTACATAATCAGTGTTTAGAATTTCTGCTAGGTTTTTATCTGTTTCGCTCATAAATTATGAAATGTTAGGTGCACTTTCTATTGCTATGTCAAATCCAAATGCAGTATTTGCATTTGCTGTGTTTGGGTCTGGTGTGACTGTAATGCTATTTAACTGATAATCTGCAGCAGATCTATAACTTGATAAGACATATGATGTATTTGTTACAGCTCCAGTTACTCTTGTATTCACATCAAATGATCCAGAAATATCATTCACAATCAATGTATTTGCGACAGTATCCCATGAAGAGACAAATCCACTGGCAGATGCACCGTCAATATTTCTTCCTTGAAATACCAACTCACCTGCTTGATAATCTCCAGTTCCACTTGACATTAAGAATGCTTGTGGACCTGTATTGCTTGTATTAAATTGGAATGTATTTGCTGTTGATTGACGAATGACTCTCACGTTACTTTCTGGTCCATACAAATATCCACGCATCTGGAATCCAAGACTCCATTGTAATATTCGTAATTCTTGTGGTGGACCATCAGAACCACTAGAATTATAATCAACACTTTGAAGTATTAGTGGAACGTCTACTGGATTGCCAATGTCTACCAAATTTAATGTCATTGTGTAATCAGGATTAAAATATGGTAGAATTTGTTCAATCAATTGCGTTCCATCTTCTGTATTGCGAACATAGATGTACAATTGAAAGTTAAAATTGTATGGTGCCATCGTAACAGTTTTAAGTGACGTATCATCTAATGCACCAAATTGTCGAATGTATGGAGAAATTTTACGAGAAGGATCATATGCAATAGAACTCAATTCAAATGACATTCTAGGCAAAGTGATTTGAACTTCTTTTTCGAGTTTTGGATCTTGAGTGATGCGCTGATAAAACTTTTCTTTAGTGACATAATTTAACGGCACTGTAATTCTTTCAATTTCAGTTGTACCTGCTAAATTATAACGATGTAATCTTAAATTATTGAACATGGTGCCGAATGCGACGACCATCTTTCGAGTAATTCTGTGATAAAAATGTTGATTTGATAACATCAGAAATTCTCGTCTGTAGTTCCGAATGGATTTGTTTCAGTCCAATCAAGAATGTTATCTGCTTCTGTTTCAATGAGAACGTTGTTATCAAACAGATCTGGTTTGTTCTCTTGTGGATTTCCACTTGCAAGAAACCAAGCTGCGCCTGATGTAGTGCTTCTTACAATTGAGTTTGCAGCAAATGATCCTTTGATATTTCTAAGAGTTAACTTTCCAGTTGGACGATCCCAACTTGAAACATACGCTTTCGCAGTTGCTGTTTCAAGAGTGAGTCCTTGATAAACAATCTCGTGCTCAAGATAAGTTCCAAATCCACCTGCCTGCATTGTATACTCAATACCGAAGGCGCGACTGTCTGCAACGTTGTCAATTTCTTCAATTCCAGTTGTAAGTCGTTCGCCATTATATCTAAAGACTTCGAGATTTAGTCCGTACATATACGGTGCTTGTTTACCTGCTTGGAAGAAGTTTTTTTCTTCTTCAACAAATCTGATTTCAAGTAACTTCTTTTGAACACGAAGATAAATCAAATCACCTTCTTTTGGGACATTGCGAACTGCGGTTGGAACATTTCTTTCAAATGTTCTACGAGCCACAGCAACTCGAGCTTCTTTTTGAATTTGCAAACCAAACTTAGAGAAAAATTCTTGATTGCCTTCGAAGTCTTGAAATGACTCGAGATACATCTCTAATGAGTAGGCTGTTGAAAATGATTTGACTGGATCATCGCCAAATAAATCATCAAGTTCAGATTGAGATTCTCTTGGGATATAATAAACATCAATTCCATGATTCTTGATTGACTCAATGATCATGTCCTCAATGAGGAACTGCTCACGAGTTGCATCTTGATTGTTAAAGTATACTGATGTGCCCATTTTTATCCCACAATCATCATTGGTGGATATTCATAAATGTCTCGAAGTTTCTGCTCGAGCAATTCAACTTCTTGTGTTGCATCTCTGAGAATTGCTTCTCCATTGACGACCAAACCACCAGGAAGTGCATAGTTTGCATACTTACTTAAATTTGCACCCCATTGTTTCTTGAAGAGTGCAGCTGTATATTCTTTTACCCAAGAATCATTATAAATTTTTGTATAAACTGTCGGATCGATAATTCTTTGTGCTTGCATCACAATATAATCATTCTCAGATAATCTTGCATTCCAGTCCATGTAGATTGTCACGCGATTCACAGTTTTGTTATATCTAAATGGAACTTCTCCAGTCACGATCATATCAAGCATCGCAAGATGCGTGCGAGCGATGTAATAGTAAGTGTAACTTGATGCAGTTAAACTGTAGAAGTCATTGAGGCGAAGCTGATAATTGATATCAAAGATGTTAAATCCTTGACCATTTTGAGAACTGACGCTATCGCCAGTGATAGGCATAATTCGAGTAATTCCGACGATATTATCGGAGACGTCGACGTAGCCGTTAGCAAGATTATTTGCAGTTAACTGAGTCGCAAGATATATTTCTTCTGTTCCATCGTAGTGATAGTCACGATACTTTTGTAAAGCATCGTCAATGCGATCTTCCAATTGATCGTCGTCGACATTAATGTCGATAACTGGAAATCCAAGTTTACGAAGAGCGTAATCTTTAAGTTGTTCGCGAGTTGATGGAGATGCCATTTGAGACCTCAGTTTTTATTCTATATTTAGGTTATGCCCTATTTAAATTTGGAATCCACCAGAGCCTAATCCTCTTGCAACTGTAAGCGACCCCACGCTAACTGCATTAAAATCAGTTGAGAATGGAAATTTATCAATAGTGGAGACGTTTGTGTAGGAGGGTGGCGCATTTCCTCCATTAGTGTATCCCTCAACAGTTGAAGATGATCCAGATCCAGTCCATCTAGCTGCAGTTAAACTCCCTACGCTAGTAGCATTCGAATCAGACGCAAATAAAAATTTTTGAATTGTTGCCCCTGAGGTTCCAGGTGGCCAAGTTCCACCACCACTAGAATAACCATGAGTGGTGGAAGATTGTCCAGTGTGTCGAGTAGATGCGCTGGCTAGATCACCAACATCAGACGCTAATGCATAACTTGTAGCAGCCATTGGAAATTTATCGATAACATTCAATGCTGTTGCGCCACTAGTAGGTTCCCCACCTGAGTTATATGCATGAGTTGTTGATGATTGACCAGCAGCAAATCCACGAGCTACGCTTAAATCCCCAATATCAAATGAAAAACTATCCACAGAAAAGGGAATTTTTTGTATAATATTGCTTGATGTTGGGTAAACGCTGCCAGCACCAAATCCTAATCCGAATTGTTTAGATGAACTGCCACCACTAGTGTACACAACCTCGCTCAAATCACCAACATCTGAAGCATTACCTGCATATGCAAATGCAAATTTATCTATTGTATTTGTTGAAGGTCCACCAGTTGCACCACCAGAAGTATATCCATGCAAATCAGAAGATTGAGACGTTGCGCCATATCTACCTTGAGTTAAGTCTCCATGATCTGTTGCATTTGAAGTAGAAGTAGCAAAAGGATATTTGTCAATAACATTTGATGATCCACCTGGCATTATGTATCCACCAGAAGCAAATCCTGCCACCGATCCTTGAAATGATCCTTCACGCAGTAATGATTCTGCTTTGATCGATCCATCAAACACGAGCCCGCCTGAACCTTCTTGAATCGTGTATGATCCGATCATAATTTTATTATTGTAAACTTTAATAGCCATTAGTCTTGTTGTCCACTCATATATCCACGAGATTGAGTAAGATCGCCAAGATCAACGCAAAGATATGCACCGTCGCTGGCAGAAAATGGAAACTTATCAATAGTGTTCTGAACCGTATATGGCGCAACAGCACCACCTGCAGTGAAACCATGAGTTGTACTAGAAGTTCCAGCTGCACCGTACCTACCTTGAGTCAAATCAGCAATATCAGAAGAATTTTGATTTGTGATAAATGAAAACCTTTGAATCACATTGCTAACAGTTCCTGGCCAACCACCACCAGTCACATAACCATGATGTTGAGAAGAAATGCCTGAGGCGATTTGATATGCAGAAGCAGATAAGATATCTCCAATATCTGTTGCATTTGCGTCCGATGCGAATGGAAATTTGTCAATGACATTTGAACTGGTTCCGCCAGCAGTATATCCATGAGTAGTTGATGAATGTCCAGTTGAATAATATCTTGCTTGAGATAAACTTCCAACAGAGGTGGCGTTTAAATCAACAGCAAATGGAAATTTGTCGATCGTTGCTCTAGTTGGCGGTGTGATGCCACCGCTGCTATATCCTGCAGTATTTGAAGATTGACCAACTGGACCATATCGACCTTGTGTCAAATCACCAACATCTGTTGCATTACTGTGTATTGCAAATGGGAATTTGTCAATTACATTACTAAATGGTGGTCCCAGATATCCACCTGTTGAATAACCATAGGTTGCTGATGATTGAGACGCCAACAAACATCTGGCTTGAGTTAAATCTCCAACGTCAGTTGCATTAGACAATGCAAACACAAAAGAAAATTTGTCAATAACGTTAGATCCAGGAGGAAGCCATCCTCCACTCGTATATCCTGCCACAGTTCCTTGGAATGGATAGTTTAATGCTTCGATTGAAGTGGCGGTCAACGTTCCCATGGAATTTGAATAAGATGATTTGACAGAAATTCCAATGTTGTCAACTGATAAACTATAGTTGCCGAAATCAATTCTATTGTCGTAAATGCGAATGGTCATACTTGATGCCCCACGCTTTGTCTCGCTTGAGTCAAATCACCAATATCAGTTGCATTTGCATCTGTAAAAAACGGAAATTTATCGATAACATTACTGTAGCCACCTGGCCACGAAGGAACGTAATGACCGCCTGTGGAATATCCATTAGTTGTTGATGAAGAACCAGCAAGCCCAGATCTTTGAAGAGACAAAGTTCCAATAGAAGTTGCATTTGTATCGGCAGCAAATGGCCATTTATCTATGATATTAACACTCGCGCTTGGTGGGGTGCCATTAAATAAATTTCCGCCAACAGTATATCCATTTGTTGCAGAAGAAACGCCTCCTGGATAGTATCTTGCTTGAGATAAGTTTCCTACATCTACTGCATTTGTGTCAGTGGCAAAGGGAAATTTATCGATAGTGTCTCTACTAGTATATGGAGGATATGTTAATCCACCAGAAACATATCCACTGACGCTAGAATTATGTCCAGCGACGCCAAATCTTGCTTGAGTTAAATCGCCAACATCAGTTGCGTTTTGATTTACGCTAAATGGAAATTTGTCAATAACATTAGAATCAACCGAAGTTAATCCACCGCTACTATAACCGTGTGTTGTAGAGGATTGACCTGAATGAGATCTAACTGAAGTTGTAGTATCAGAAATATCTGTTGCATTTTCATCTACAGCAAACGGAAATCTATCAATGGTGTTAACGTTACTCCCATTATAACCTGCAGAATGATAGCCATGTGTTTTTGAAGATTGCGATGCACCAAAAAATCTTGCTTGGCTTAAATTGCCAACTGGAGTTGCGTTCGCATCAGTTGCGAATGGAAATTTATCAATAGTTGCTAATGCGCCACCATTGTATCCACTGCTCGCATAACCAGATATTGTCCCTTGAAAAAGATTTATAAAGTTTGATGCAACTATTCTCCCGTCAAAGGAAAATCCAGTGGGAGTAGCATAAAGAGTATAATCGTCAAATTGTATTCTATCTTTTTGAACACGGATCATAGATCGTCTACTGCTTCTTGAAGTGCTTTAAATGCTTCTGGCTCGTTCATTTGCAACTTCATAAGCAGATTGATCAATTCACTCTTATCCAATTCAGATATTTTTTGAGCAAGAATAATTTCCATTTTAACCAGCTGTATTTTTTGCTACAAATCCATCATACCATGATTCTGCAGCTGTTTGCACCTGTTCACTTGTAAGTTGAGCACCACCGACTGGAGACTCACCATCATCGCCATGCATTGGGCTGGCAGCATGTATTGCAAGTGCTCGAGTAACAAATTGCTCTTTTGTAAGATAGTTAATTGTATCTGGCACATAGTGATCTGGATTTTCTTCAATCCAGCCAATATAGGTGTGATCACTTGGGTTAAACCAGTGACCGCGATCGTCGATAAACTCTGGCACTAGGCGACGATGACCTTGTTTATGTAACTTGTATTCTGCAACAGGCATTTATTCTTCCTCTTTCTTTTCGAGCAATGCTACCTTATTTGAATAAGAAAATTCCTCAATTGGTTCGCTGCTGAATCCTTGTAGTTTCATTCTAGCAACGTCAACTTTATAAACATCAGCCAATTCGTCAACCAACTTATCAACAAATTCGTACAATCCGCTTACGTCCCATGTTTGTTGTTTGGCTTCATTTTCAACATAGGCTCGAAGAACTGCCTGCAACTTCATTGGATTCACACCAATCTGTTCGACGTATTCTTGTTCACCTTTCGAAATACTACCAAACTGACGAACATCACGAATGCATTGTACAATTGAACGTTTTAGGTGACTCTTTGTTTCTTCTTTCTCAATATCATGTTCAGTGAAACCAGAAACCTTCTCTTTTAATTCTTCGTAAAGAGCATTCAACGTAAGAACGTCTTTCATTGCTCCTTCAACGTAACTCATACCTTCAGCCAAACCCTCTTTAAGTTTCGTGAGTTTAACTTTTAATTCTACTTCGCGCCAATAATCGAGACCCTCTTTTTGAAGTTCTTCTTCAATTTTACGAATCTTAATCTCAACCTCAACATGGCGCCATTTGGCTTCGTTCAATGCGGCTTTCTTTTTAGCCATCTCAGCAGCAATCTGACGCATATTCTTATATGGTGCATGATAACTGAGATTTAGATGCTTCCAAGACCACTGAGAGTGACTATGATTCCAAATGCTTTGCAACTCTTCGACGTTTTGAATCGCCTTATCGACTTTCGTAGAGTTGACAAGCAACGAAGTGTTACCGAAACTTTGTATTGCCTTTACAGTACCTCGCCCAAAAACATAACTCATTGGGACTTTGAGTTCTGAGGATAGCGCCAAATCCTTGCGAATTTCCTCAAAAATGGCTAATTCTTTATCTTTCGCTTCATTCTCACTCATCTAAATCTCCTAGATCCATGAATCCAAATGACTAATGCATAACGATTTCCTTTCGTAATCGGAGTCACTTTATGCGTCATATAACTTGGGAACAAATGAACCGAACCTCTCTCTTTGGTTGCAACGACTTCTGTTCCATGATTATTTATAACTAACTC
>Ga0208465_1000192_pt1 | contig 19676 bp, 46 predicted proteins | sample LakMenEpi31Aug10_FD_150749 | JGI IMG/M metagenome (GOLD analysis project Ga0208465, IMG submission 150749) | Freshwater microbial communities from Lake Mendota, WI - 31AUG2010 deep hole epilimnion (SPAdes) | ecosystem: Environmental > Aquatic > Freshwater > Lake > Epilimnion/Euphotic zone ...
ATCTGTTTGATCTTGATTGTTTAGCTCATACATACTATTCTTGCACCTTTGTTCCAACGTCATAAGGATAACCATTTTCTGGATCGTCACTATAAACTCCTTCATAATGATTATCCCAAAACGGTTTGCTATCTGGAAGGCTGTATTCCGTGTCTTCATTGGTTGTGTTCATGTTTTATTCCTACAATTATCACAAAGGGTAGATATCCATCCACCTTTATTTGGCTTTCCTCTTTGTCCACATTGTTCACAAATTTTATAACTAAAGCTCTCAGCCATAGATATTAGTCCTTCGACATATTCATCGCCGCCACTAAAATAAATTCTTAATCCACCAAACTTTTCTTTTATCTGATCAAACTTGACAAGAAAATAATCTAAATCAGATTTATCATTTGGCTGGTTATTTTTAGTTCTAATACGAATTCTATCTGCTATATTTGTTTCATGCTGTTTTATCATCCAACAAAGATCATATATGATATCATACCAGCCGTTATTGCACTCAATGCCCCATGCCATACAGGTTGTTTTAATATCTTTGTCTTTATTAGAAAAAAGATCTGGATATTCTTCAAATAGTTTGTTTTGTAGTTCTTGGTCCATTTTTATTTTTACCTACCATTTTTCCATCTTTAACTTTATAAAGATACATTTTGCCGCTAGATCGTATGTACTCTCGCCCACCATCAATCATACTACCGTTGTCGAAGCTTTTATAGTCATGGTGATGCTGAGAATATTGTAAGCCTTCATCGTCATCTTCAACAAGACCAAATGTTAAATGTTCTACATCATCAGCATTACAAATCATATATCCAAGATTTTTGTGCCAATAAACACCAAAATAACGATTGCCAAACTTTGGGTGTGGAGTATCTCTATAAAAAATATCTATAGGCATATCACTTGTTTTAATATCTGTAGTGCAAACATAAGTTACTGGAACACCATCTTTTTTAGAATAATGCTCAATAATTCTATTAATATTGGTTATAGGAAAGTGTTTAATCATTTTTGTTTGTGTACTCATATGGTTTTACAACCCATCCTAAATTAAGTAAGTCGTTTCGTATTTCTGATGTAACTACGCTTTCTGGTACATATCCTTGTGTTTTGCAACCTATTCCAGAACAATACCAATCTATATAGTCCTCTCCCATGTTTCTGATGCCAGCAACTATACCGCCGCTCATTCTCCAGCTACAAGTCCATTCCTCATTGTTTTTAAAGAACTTATTATTACATAGGGCGGCGTATAGATTTTGTGCATAAACATCGTTGTTTTTGCATTTTTGTATTATATAGTCTACTTTTAGTAAATCTTTTTCTAAATCTGGTTTCATCTATAAACCCATACTGGATGATAAAAGTATTGAACTTGGGGAATATAAACAATTCTTTGGGTTCTATGCAAAAAACATCTTTGCTCAACCACAAATGGTTGTTGTATAAAATATGGAGTATATTGATAGACCAATACTGGTTGTGGTGGCGGATTATATGGTTGTGGAGTAATAGTAGTTTGGGTTTGAATTACTTGTGGAGGATTATGGCTATAAGTAATCCACTCACCAGCATATAAGCTATGAGTAACAGTAAGAGCGAATAAAACACAAAAGCATCGTGCTAGATTTTTCATAATTATCTCCTTAAGTTTATAGGTCAATGTTTACATTATGTTCATTAAGCAGTCTATAAAACTCATCACGAATTTTATTAAGAGCATCACCACCATTTTTAAAGTCATTATGATACTTATACCAAGCCCTTAATTGTTGACTAAACTCAAGCAAAAAAGATTGAACTCTTGGGGCTTGAATAGCAACTTCATATTCAGTCTGATCGTCGGGAAGATTAAATGTTAGTGTAGCTTTCATAAAGATATCTCTATAGGATTAAGGCTCCATAGTTTTAACAGTTTTGTTCTTTCAAGTCTTATCGACAAGTTATCTATCAGTTCTTGAATGTCTTTAAGGTCGTTTTCTGTGATCATACCCACAAATATTTTCTTAGTTTTATAAGTTTTATGAGCTTATCGTTATCTTCTTTGTAGTAGGCTTGTTCGATTCTATCACACTTTTTCATTCTTGTCAAGTCTTTTTTATCCATAGGACGATCAAACATATCGTCATCTATATTAGAATCAGTATATCCACTCACAATAAGAGGATCGGGTCTATTTGGTCTAACATTTTTCCACCAGATATATAGTTCTCTTATCTTTTGAGCAGAAATAGCTTGTGGAGTTGGTTTACCATACTTTTTATCCTTATTAGTTAATCCATAATCATCATCGTATATTATAGAACTGGCCCAATCAAGATAGTCTAATCCGGCTTCCTCACACCTTCCTTTAATGAAGCTGTACTTCTTTTTATTGTTCCGCCTACTAATAGCCGCCATTTCTATTTCTACAAGATCAACAAGCTCAGTAAATAAACCGTGAAGTATTTTAGTATCTAGATCATAATATTCGCCCGGCTTTAATCCAGTTTTCAATACATGGTTTTGATCTATCCATCTATTACGAATATATACTTTAGTGGTATAGTAAAGGTCACTAGGAAACATAATCAAGTCTTGGATAAAGGGCAAAACTGTTTCTGCTGCCCAATATCTCCAAGGTTTTTCAGATTTAACCCTAGATTTCCATTGACCCCATTCGCACCAAGCTAAAGCATATGGTTTTTGTTCGCCTCTTATAAAGTCTGCAAACTTAGAGCAGTTCCAATAATAAAATCTATTTTTAATCATTTTATTCCACAAGATTCGAAACCTATTAGTTGATAATAAAACTTCATTAATCGCTCAATTCTTCTAGACACATCATCCCATAACTCTTCACCATCTTTAGTGTCGGTATCAATAGTGTCCCTATGGTCTTGTACGCAAGAAATAGCATAGATTATATCTTCAGCCAGTGTTGGTTTATTCACTTGTTTTACTCAATTATCTTGTATATAAAATCTGCTAACTTCTTTAGTTCAAATTTATCAACTGGAGGATAAACATACTTGCTACTAAGAGCTATAAGTAATTGTTCATCTTCCTTCATTATATGAAATATAAAATCTTTTCCAGTATGTGTAATCAACTCTCCATTTTCCATTTAAGATAATCCATTTTTTATAAAAGCTGTTATTTCTTCAACACTGTAAGATGGATTAAAATAAGCTACTATATTATCTTTAGTTCTATTTTTTAAACAGTACCATCTATCGAAGGGATGCGGAGCAGTATTATTTAAAGTGACATAATACTTATTATCTACCGGCCTCTGCCCAATTATTAGTGAGTTACTATTTATTTCTTGTTTCATGTTTAAATATCGTTTAAATATCTCATTATTACTATAAATAGTAGAAAACATACTAAAGTACCAATAATACATATTATCAATCTATTAGTATCATCAGTTACAAATGTCGGGCATATTGGTTTTTTACAAACATTTTGCAGTTGCATTTTATTCAATCAAAAAAGTCTATTCCTTCACATTTTTCATATAGTTTTTTTCGTTTTGCTTGGTAAAGGCTATCAAAAAGGAGTGAAAAGACGCCAACAAAAAACAAGCCCATTATTATAGACAATGCTATCACTTGTCGTTCTCTATAAACTTTGTTATTGATTCGTTTAGTTTCTTAAGGTCTTCTATTGAAAGTGGGCAATTAAGTCCACAATATGTACCATCTATAAAATATACGTCTAAATAGTATTTATTTACCCATATTGATGGTAAAAACGCAAATGATATTTTGTCTTTTTCTTCCATATTATTCCTTATTTAAGCAGGAGAAGGGAATCGAACCCTCAACATTTAGGATGGAAACCTAACACTCTGCCAATTGAGTTACTCCTGCATTCTCTGTATTGTACCTTGCGTTGATTGCTTTTGCAATAGCTCCTAATTGTGTATATAATGTTGGAGTTTTATTATGCGAAATATTATAGCTATAATTCTAATCGCTTTTGCTACTTGGAAAATATATTCTAATAGTTTTCCTCCAGATGTAAAACCGGAACCAAAACCTCCCGTTGTAAAACCAGAGCCGGTTGTTGATATAACTATTGAAGATGCTATTGAGAACATAAAACTTGATAATGTTAAAAAATACGTATATGATCTATCATCAAAAGAATTCGATGGTAGAGGAACTGGCACTGAAGGTAACGAAAAAGCTTTTCAATATATTTCATCGTATCTAAAATCTTTGAATATACCATTTAAAGAACAAAGTTTTGAGGCCAGAGGAAGAAAAACTAAAAATATAATAGCTTATATAGTTCCAAAGAAAGTTAAGAATAATAAACTTATTGTTATTGGTGCGCATTTTGATCATTTAGGGTCGAGTGGGAATGGGTATTATCCCGGTGCAGATGATAACGCAAGCGGCGTGGCTGGCGTAATGGCTGTAGCCTCTGCTTTAAATTCATACAAGGACAAGCTTAATCACGTTATACTCCTACAATTTTATTCTGCTGAAGAAATGGGGCTTTTGGGCAGCAAGTATTATACAAATTATCCAATGTTTCCAGAGCAAAGTCCAGATATAAACTCACATGCCGTTATGATTAATTTAGATATGATTGGATATTTAAAACGCACCTATTCTATTGATGAAATTACAACAAGATATCGTGAAGATAATTCTTATTTAGAATTTCCATATTCTGAATCCAAAGTTGATCTAAGATATATTGTTAATGATCTTTCTTCAAAATATTCATTTGCTAATAATATATGTGGATATAGGCCGGGAGGAAGCGATCACGCCCCATTTTATAATAAAGGTATTCCAGTTGTTTTCTTACATACTGGATTACATTCTAATTACCATAAACAAAGCGATACTCCAGATAAACTAAATTATGAGGGTATAGTTGTTGTGTCTAAATTTGCTTTTGAAATATTGATTAAGGTTGATTCTCTGGATTTATAAAAGCCTTTTCTATAGTTTTATTAATATCATATACATTACTATTTGTTATTAGATAGCTAGTAGTATATGGTTTATATTGTTCAGATTTTTTTGTGTAATTTATATCAAAATTATGTATACTTTTTGACATAATTATTATATAAAGCAAAGCTTCAAATTTGTTTATCATATATTTTTATACTCTTTGATGTCACCGTTTGAAACTATTTTTGAGTCTTCATATGGTGCAGCAACTCTTCTATAAAATTCTTGTTTGATATTTTCTAAAACGCCTGTTATAATAGCTATTTTCTGATAAGACGGTTTTCCCATCACGGCAGAAAACATTCTACTCACACAATAATTCATATCTCCAGCTAGATTTAGAAGCTGTTCTGGTTCTATATTTAGACTATGTGGATTTGGGTATGGATTATTATCTGTTGCATTTATATTGTTTCTAATACAAGCAACCATATCGTCAATACATTGGTCTAGCTTTTTTCTATTATATTCTGATATGTATGGCATATTTACACCTTATAATATCTCTTACAACGATCAATAAATTGTGGCAAAGATTTTGAAATAGCATATGGCATATTGGAATTATCTCCAAAATTAGCTCGTCCAATAGCTATATTGAGTGCCATCCTCTTTTCAAACCTGTCATACTTACTACAGAGAGAGTACCCAATATTATATCCCTCTGGACTTTTAACTGCCACAAGAACTCCCCTTGGAATTCTATTCTTATCACGAACATACTGAACAATCGTATACTTTGGTAGATTCATTTTTTCTCCTATTAATATGTGTAATCGTCTTTATTTTTAATCTGTATCAATAGATCGCTTATATAATTAAGCTTTGCATATATCTTATCTATATCTTTTCTAACAGACTGTAATTCTTTTAACATGCTATTTGGACCGCTATGCAAATCTTTATTTGATTGTAATACTTTGTTACATATTTCTGAATAATGTTTACTCATTTGTTTTATTCCATAAGTTGATCTATCTAAATTTAAAAGTACCCCAGATAGGACTCTAACCTATAACCTATTCTTTAGAAGAGAATTGCTCTATACAATTGAGCTACTGGGGCATAATCTCACGGGCGGGATTCGAACCCGCAATGTTTCTAATGTGGGGGATTTTAAGTCCCCTGCGTTTCGCCAATTTCGCCACCGTGAGGGATGCTTAAAGTATTATAACACCCTACCTAACAAATTCAATAGTCCAGTTCTCACGATTTTTTATCCAATCGTCCACAAGTTTTTCATCAACTAATTCACCAACCTTAACCTTTAGTGTGTTCTTGACCTTTTTAACTTCAAAAACATTATCACTACAAATATTTGATGGTGGATTTGCCAAAGTAATCTTTACATCTTTCTTCTTAAAAACTCCCATTTCAATATCCTTTCTTCAAATGTAATGTCTTGAGTATTCGCCCTGTATATCACTAATAAATTCTAACTTACCATCATCATCTGGACCAGTTATAAACTCTTTAGGAACATCCTTATATACTGCCTTGAGTTTTGCTTCTTGCCAATCTAAAAATCCATATTTAGACCAGTAAAGATACTTGAATCCGTCATAAGATTTGGTATCATGGAGCATTTTTTCAATCACAATACAAAGCTTTTGCTTTGCAGATTGTGGTATTCTTGTTCCAAGTAAATGATTAATGGTATTTTTAGTGCAAGTCAAGAAATCAATTGAAACCTGTTTCCTTAGTTTTGCCATTTTTATCTCCCTCTGTTACATCAATAACAACCGGTTCTGGAAAAGAATTTTCTGTATTTATTGCTAAATATGGAATCCATCCAGAATCATTTTGCTTATCTTCCGAATACAAAAGTTCTGTTACATCAATCTCGTATTCACCGCCAGTATAAAAATCATAGACTAAAACTTCACCATTTAGAAAGCCCGAGTCTTGTTTCTCAATATAGTTTTTAAGTTGTTTCCAAGTCATTTAATTTCCTTTTTAAGTGGAAAATGTGGACCGCCCTGTAGTATAAAACCAATCAAGACGATCATGTTAGTCAGTACGTTCATTTTACTACCATGTATATCGGTTGTCAAGTGGAAGATTCTTGAGCCTGTTCCAAAAGAATTCTTGCCTTAGTGCTTGAATATCTATTTGGATCTGCTAGGCCAGAATCTATCCTATTTTTAGATGTTACATAAAATCCTTTATCATCCTTACAAATTACTTCATTTTCGCCCAACTGAACGCTCTTGTAATTAGACATATCTACAATCATATCAGAGTGGCTACCAAAAGCCGTCTTTGTTGTGATAATAGTTCCTACTTGATGAATTGGAGCCTTATAATATTTCTTTGCCATTTAATTAGTCCTTTGCTGAAAAAGTTGCACAATTCTGTTCTTCATCCCAATATACTTCTATTTTGCCATCTGATGCCAATTTACTCATTTGTATTCCAACTACCCAAGAATTAATTGCAGAAAATATTTGTTGCAATCTTACTGAAGAAAGATATACTCCATCGTCTTTTGATACAGAATATTGTTCTATTATAGACTTTACTTCTTTTGGTGTTATATAATATTTAAATTCTTTGAGCGGAATTCCCATATCTTTTGCCACATCTTTTCCTATATGTTTAGACATTCTGTTAACATCTTTTATTTTAATTAGCTTGTCTTCAAACATTGTTCCTCCATTATGTTTTGATGTTTATGTATTGCATAATCTTTCATTTTAAGTTCCATATCTACGTCGAAATCTAGCCCGTATGTGTTAAATGGAAAATATGCGTAATCAGCGTGCGCCCTTGGGTTATTACCTTCGCGGCTTTCGCTGTAGTGAAAAAGTGGCTTAATTAGTTTGGGCCAAGTCATGTATGCTAAAGTTATTGCTTCTTGTTCTGTTAGTCCATCTGGATGGCATTTGTGGTGTAAATAGTCAAATGTTATTGGTATATTGGTTTGGTTGTGGAATATATTAACTAATTCGTTAACAGACCAGCAGTTGATCTTATCGTCATTTTCTATAACAAGTCTGGCTTTGCAGTTATCATCTAGCTTATTAAAGTTGTGTAAAAATCTCCCGATTATCTCATCATAACTACCCGATTTGTTGTGTATGTGCATATTCATAGGAGATCTGTGGTCCGCTGGGCATCCTATGCGATCCATAAAAGATGAGTAAAAATTAAGCTCTGTGATTGTTTTATCTACTGCTTTTTGATTGGTAGAGGCTAGGACGTTAAACTCACTAGGATGACAAGATACGCGAACATTAGAAGATGATATTGTTTGTTCTATAATGTCAAATGAGTCTTGAATATCATCATAATTTGGTAGATCGCTAAGATCAACATTTGCCTCATCATATGTGATAAGAGGAAAAAGATCACTGCTAAGTCTATAAGCAAAGTTGTGTTGATCACAATATTGGATGATTTTATTTGTTACTATCATATTGTTTAGAATACGGTCGCCAAGCGTAGACAGAGCCTCATCGCGTGAGAGGCTAGAAAAGCGTTTGAATGTCATTGTCTGAAACTTGATTGGCTCGTCAAGTTCTTGCAATGATAATGATATGCAGCAAAGCCCGTAAGACATACTATCTCCTTCATTTCTTAATCTTTCTATTAATAAGATCACTAAGTACCTTCATATCTTCATCATTCAAATCTAATTTTTCAATCAATTCTGCAAGTGGTCTTAAGATACCCTTTTCAGATAAGAATCTTAAATTTGTCCATAATTCATCATTGATTACTATTGGCTCAATCATTTCTTAACCTTTTTCTTTTCACAGTATTCATCATACTGTTTTTGAGCATCTTGTTCAATTATTTCTTTTAAATCATTTACATCATGTAGTTTTTCTACCTCATCAATTGTTTTCTGTGGGATCCTTGACAAATATTTGTTCTTGAAATCTTCATAACTTAATTTTTCAGTCATTATTTTTCCCCAATAGTCTTATAAAGAAAATCGGCCAACCCCTTTAGTTCTTCCCTACTACAAGTATAAGCCACACAACTATCATTTCGATCATTATAAACCGAAACATACATCATCCTATTATACTCCATGTACAACAGGATTATACATCGTCAAAACCGACTGTCAACCTTGATTTTTTTTCCAAGAAAAGAGATTATTTAGCCAAGCTTTTCTTTTAGAACAATTGCACTCTTTTAATCCAAAAAATGCTTTAAATCTCTCTTCTGTAATTCCAAAGGTTTGTAATACATCTTCAACAACGTCGCCCAACCCTACCATATTTGGATCATTATGACTATTAGCGGCAACGCCCCTACGCTCTAATTCTGATATAACTTTATCCATATCTTCTTTTATATCTGGCATTTTTTTCTCCATTTTATTTTCTTATTTGTGGATTTTTCTCCCAATTACTATCCTTTTCTACTCTTTACTGTGGGAGACTTGCCATATTTAACTATATTGTTATACACCCATTCTGGTCTAAATTCGGGTGGTTTACGATAATACTTACATATACATTTAATACTACAAAAGAAGATATAACCAATACATAATATACATAAGAGAGAACAGTATAAGAATAGGAATAGTAGGGATGTGAATAATGAGTATATTAATGTGGGTGAATCACATAATAAATAATTATTCCATTTCATTTCAGTATTCATGAGTGTGTGGTAGAGAGTGTAGGTATGTATATGAAGAAGCCCCCAAGAGTGTGCATTGTTAAGAGGCATTGGGGGCTATAGGATACTATTCTTCAGATTGTATATGTTCTAGTGCATATGCTATCATGCTAAGATATTGGTCTACTTGTAGTGGAGTATACTCTTTACCATTAGCAGCCAGAGCGTGTCTGTATGCTAATCTATGCTTTTTATCCATATTAACTAATTCTTGTAATTCCTTGATTGCGCCCTTATTTTTAATCTTAACGATCTTTTTGAATGTCTTATATAGGTTATCTTCTAGGTTGTCCCCATAAAGATCATTCATATGGTCATAAAATTCTTGTTTTGTAACCATTTTGCGGCCTCCACGTTGTAACTTGATATTTATGTGGGCCTAATTCTATAAATAAAGCTCTATTTTAGATGTTTTTAGCATCAAAACGGGCCAAATGTTATATTTTAAGCACGAACAGGAATATTGACTTTTACTATCTTATGTGGTGATCTATACATGTTTGGCATAAGGTTAGATTGCTCTTCCTTTCCCATATAAATATACCCAAATCCGCCATCACTGCTATAAACAATCAAGCCATTAGAGTCTTGTGCGTATACTGAATATATTCCACGATCACTAAGATATGTTTTCTCTCCATCTTCTCCAACATAATAGTTACCAGATCTTCCAATAACTTTTATCTTGTCTCCCTTCTGAAGAAGAGTCCAATCAATATCTTCATACTTCTTTGGTTTCTTAATCTTAACCTTCTTAGTTTTAGAATTAGCGCCCGATACAAATTCATTATTACAATGTTTGCACGTATGCGCTCTTGCACCATTAATGTTATTACATTTCTTACAAAGTTTTTGTCCACGTTTAAGTTTCATTATATAACCTCACTGACTATGAGTATCTGGGCGATCTCTGTTGTTTAGAAAGTACAATGCCCCATTATACATCGACCAACGAGGCTGTCAAGTTTAGACAATCTCGCTGGCTACCAGCATTGGGGCGATCTTTAATATTTAGCTACGACAGAATGCTTAGTTGGCCCGACTTACTATTAAAAGCCACAAAATAACTTTTGCTAATACACTTACCTTCTATACCTTCCACATAGCGCGTACTATATATATTAACCCGCCAGCGATCATTAAAAACATTCATACTCTTACAACGAAGATAATTCTCTGGCTTTTCTGTATGATTAAAAATTACATCACAAGGAGTCAATCCATAATCTTCAGTCTGCTCAACACTATTTTTCATAAAAAATCTCCAATCTAATTCTCACTGACTGTATTGCAATAACTTGATCTCGACGCTTCGCGTGAGACAATCCGCAGCTTGTGTAGATTGTGTATCTTCTCTATCTTAATATATAAGAGAATATGTACCTACACACTACCCATTATACCATATCGACATACTGAACGCAAGGTCTTGAGAAATAAGGACTTACGTTCACTCATTTATAGACTTGACGTAAGTATATGCAAATAAATAATTTATGGCAAATCGCCCCGGCCCCGCCTGCCCTAAACCGTTGTGGCTTAAGGACTTACGGCGAGTCGGGTTCGAACGCTACAACGCTTCCCAAGCTTTGACGATATTATTTGCTTCTTTTTGAATTGCAGGATGGGATGGTTCAGTTTTGGAAACCCTTTCGAATTCCTCAATTTCTGGATAGTCCATATCCACGATTCTCCACTCTAGATTTTCTTCAATAAAGGACGAATCCATCTCTCCTATAATGTCGTGCAATTGATCTGGATCATCGGCCTCTAGAATAAGTTGAGAAACCTTTTCGCAACTCATACTTAGTGTTACTTTATATTTAGGCATACTTACTCCTTTTAAATAGCGAGAGAGGACCGGCGGGATAAGTTATATATTACGCCCGCCGATCCATCCCTCCCACTAACTAAGCTGTGAGACTGAACACCTTTTCGTAATCCTTGTCGGTGAACGTATCAGCACGACGCAGGATGGTAGACCAGCGATCCGCTGAAGTTTGCAGCAAATCACCAGCAATCTCATCGAGCCTAACCCATGTTTTATTATCAAACTCTTGACCGGCACGGGTCAGACCATTGATAATACCAAAGAGGTTACGATTCTCAGCCTCATAAGTGCCATACTGTGTAAGGAACTCTGACGCTTCACGCTTACTCAGTTTATAATCTGAAGCGATAGTCGCCACAACACCCTTCACGCTAGACTTACCAGTTTCCAGCGAACGAGTCGCAAGGAACTGTTTAATACCCGGAGCAAGCAACGGAATCTGCTGCTGAATATTCTGGGCAATTTCCAGCTTCAGCTTATCAAGGTCGATATTACCACGGTGAACACGACGAATCTTCTCACCCGCAGTCTGACCCCAGATACAACCGTTCATACAAATTGCACGAAACAAACTGGGCGTTTGACTAATGCGGCGAGTACCAATCTCGCAATTACCCACACTAATCATACCACCATAATCGCTATCGTCCGAACCATAATCCATGATAGTATCGGGGATAAGAATATTACCATAGATAGTATCCTCATCGCCACGCCAATGGCTGAAACGACCACCGGGAACAAACTCCGCGAGGCTTTCCAGATACCAGCGGTTATCGACCGGAGCGTACTGCTCAGTCACGAACGCACGACAAGTACCATCGGTATAGGTACGAAGTCGAAACTTCTTATCGGGATCAATACGCCGCAACGCATTGTTACCAACAATCGCCATCGTGTTAGCATCGTGAGAATCGAAACCCTTAATATTTCGCATCTCACGAAGGAACGACGAGGAAGTAACGCCAGCACGAACGCTGAATTGCTCGATAGCATGATCGGTCGGACGAAACTTGCGACCATCATTCATCTTGAAATAAAAGTCATTATTTTCAGAAACGCAAGAGATAGCCTTGGTTTCTGCCATAATATCCTCACGGTTTTCGACCGCGATCTGACAGTCCTGCATGACCTGTTCGTAGGTCTTGGTTTTAGACCACCAATCCTTATGAACATGCGTACCGTCCGCGAAACCAGTTCCGGTGCTACCTTGAAGGGTGCGAACAAACGAACCGGCATCAGCATCACTATTAATCTGCAACTTTTCGTAACTCATCTCTAATCTCCTGTTAGTGGGAATCAACAACTCTCGTATTATACCGCGTTATTCTGGAATGTCAAGGGTGTAAAGGTCATCAAAACAACTACCACAAGTATCCGAAATCAAAATCTCACGCTCGTCCGCTGAAAGATATGGCATAGCATCTTGAATGGTTTTTGAACCACTAAGCCACTCCACCATATCATATCTACTATATGTAATTAGATAGCTTTTACCGCAAAACTTGCACGGTATAATGCAATGGTCCGAACGATCATGGGCAACGCAAACCATACTTGTCTCCTTTTCAACCATCATACCATATATATCGGCAGAGTCAAGGGGTCAGCATTAGAAATTTCTTTTTGAACGTAAGTTGTTGGTAGATAAGGACTTACGATTCGCGGCGGGGGCCGCGTCGGCCCTAAACCCTTGCGGGAGAAGGACTTACGCTTAGTTGGCCTTAATTGCACATTTCTTTATAATAGCAATCAAATATATCATCCCACGATGGGAATTCGTAGAAAGGGTCGCCTTCATTTACGCACACTCCGTTCTTATCATATATATCATAGAAAGAAACGTTTCGATTGTCGTAATCTTCTACTGAGTCATAGCAAGCATAAATGTCGTATACCCCATGATCTTTTGTCATATCAAAGTAGTATGTTGCAACTTGTTCGTTCATTGGTATGCCGCCATTGTTATGTCGCTATGTAATTCAGTAACCCACCAGTTCTGAGTGCCAGAAACAAATTGTTCTGCCCACTCCATCGCGTCTACACCACTTAAAAACGGCCCGTAAACAGTAATACCATCTATCGGGTCGCCAATTATAACACAAAAATTATTGTCGTTTGCCATTCGTGAACCTTTTGGGGGAATATTGGTTGATTTAAAATCCAAATAATTCCTATTTATTTATCTTGATACAGCATTGACCATAATATAATCATAATACATATTTCTATCAAATAGATCTCCCAAGCGTGAAAAATTATCACAGTAGGGCGTGTACGAGTCGAACGTACCTATGATCACCTTATAAGAGTGACGGATGCAACCGGCTTACCTTACGCCCCGCATACGAGCGGCACATGATACTTGTACCACATGCCGCCCGTACTGTCAAGGGAGACAGATCAAACACAGACCGGATCAATCATCCGATCACATCGCAGGGTGCGAACCTTGTTATCCTTGGAGCGAACCACGGCATACGGACCATTAGGGCCAAAGCCGAACTGCTCGACCGTACCAGCATAACGCTTCAGAATGTTAAGCGTACCATGCTTGGGGTACTTGCAGGAAAAATCGCCACCCTTACGCAGACTGAAATTAGTAAACACGTTCATATTATAATCTCCCTTAATTAAGAAAACATCTTCTCGACATCTTTGAGGGTATACATAACCCTCTTACCATTAGAAACAAACACCACACCGTCACGCGAGATACTAACCACCTTACCGTACTTAGTATCGTCATTCAATCCAAGAATCTTCATTTTTCTTCCTCGTTGTTGTCGAACTATCACCACCAACTATCATACATCACAGTAAGGCCGCTGTCAAGAGCCTCACGGGCTTTTGCAATAAACTCTAGATCATTCGCCTTATAATGATCGTCACTATTATCACCAAAGAAGAAGCCACCAGTGGACGGAAGTGTACCGCTAGTAACATCATTCTCTAGCTTATCAAGATCATCTAGGCTAAGTTCAACCGGAATACAGTTGAAATCGCCAAGAGCATTACCACTATTATCTTCTGTAAGACCGGGGCGACCTTTAGATTCCCAAAGGTTTTCCATCCAGCCTTGAAGATTAGGATGCTTACGCCAGTAGGCGAGTTCTTCCTTTTCTCCATTGTTGTCGATACAGTAGGCAAACTGATCTAATCCCATTTTAATCTCCGTGTTAGTGTTAGCCAGAATGGATACTAGGCTACTTGGGCTTCACCTAGTATCGACATTCTAGCAGACATTCTTTAGAAATCAAGCCTGTGCCGTCACGGTTTCCACCGCTTCGACCTTCGCGGGCTTCGCGGGCTTGGCCTTCTTGGGTTCCTTGATACCGGCAACCCTAGCTCGCCACACCTTGAAACCCTGCTCCTTGAGGGGCGAAACTTCCGCAGCGTGAACCGCCGCAATCGTTCCAATCCCGTCAACCGTAGCAAGCAGCGTACCGCGAACAGCCTCCGTGTCAATACCAGCAGGCTCATCCGTCACAATATCAACCGTAAAAGAAAACTTCTGCATAATAGACTCCTTATTCAAGTTAGTGTTATCAACCATTACTCCACTGATTATACATCTATTATCGGCACTGTCAAGCACAATCTTGAAAAAATTTTTTATTGGTCATAAGTCGTTGTGGCGTAAGGACTTAGGATCGGCGGGGGCGGCCCCCTTATTTCTAAATCCTTAGTGGGCAAGGACTTAGATCAAGAGAGAAAACCTTCGCAGCCAAGTGTGGTCAGATCACGAAGAAGATTCTTAGCCGCTTCTGGTGTTGAAAGCGTGATGCTCTGCTTGGCGCCAGATTCGGCAGGAACGAACTTGTCGTACTTCCAGCCTCCAACCAAAACATCCGTCCAATCTTTTGCTTCCTTCAACCCCCAACCAGAATGAAGCCTAATCGCTTTGATGCAAGCAATCCGATTGTCAAGATTCATACCACCAGTGATGGTAACGGTCTTATTTCGATTCACATTAAGAGCATCTTCAAAAGCCATCGTGATCTTGTCATAGATGGTATCATAGGACTCAATCTTGGAAAGAATCCACACGGCCTCGCGGACGGTCAGTTGCAAATTAATCATTATTTATTTCCTATTAAGCGTTTTTCCAAGTAAGTTCCACGTATGCGTCAACCAGTTCACTCATGGCAATTTCATGAGTAGATATTAGTTCTTTGACCTTATCAACGCTATGCTTATTAGCAGCGGCCACTCTATTCTTGAAAAAGGCTAGAATATAAACCATAGCCTTTTCTCTCTCTTCAGTCATACAGCCCCTTAGTATATTCCTCTGGAATAATTGGACACCAACTCTTGGCCCGCTCCTCGTCGTAAGGAAGCCAGAACGGAGCATCACAAGCGTCACAAGTCCACGGTTTGGCTTGGTTGGTAAAAACGTGCTGGCAAATCTCTATCTCTTTATCTACAACCTTTTCATTATTTTCATTATAATAGTATGTTTCAATCTTGCGATCTGGATGATAAGAATAGTGACCAATCCCTATACCAATATTGGGACCAAAATAATAAACCTTCTGTCCAACAGCAGGCGGATTGTTATGAGAGTTATTCCATTCCATATTTATATTTTACCATAAGATATCGTCAAGTCAATAAGAAAAACCAGCGGAATCATTTTCGCCCCGATTCCTATAACCCACCAACACCCCGATATTATGAACCCTTGGAGCAAGGTAAACACTGGTGGAAACCGCCCACGGAAACCTCCCTGTAACCGGATGAACTGCTAGCATCATGTTCCGGTTAGTCTGGCTCTTGGTGACGGTTACTGGTTATGTTCTTTCTTCTAGTATATAGACCTGTTTGCCATTTGTCAAGAGCGTTTCGTATTCGCTATCGTCCCAAGCAAATTCACCAGAATCACTTTCACGACGCCAATGAATATCAATAATGGGATTATAATACAGACATTCTAGGTTGTCAACATTAATCTCGTTATTTATTCTAACTTCTTCACACCTTACCCACCCACTAACATCCTTAACACCCGCAGAGTTTACTTTCTTTGCCTTATTAAGTTTGTTAATCAGTTTACACCCAATTAATTCTAACTGATAATAGGCAGGGTCATAATAATAAACATCAACGGGCTTACCGTTCTGCACAATCTTGATTTGCCAGTGCATATAGTTCTGGCCTCGACCAAGATGGAATCGTACTTCAGCGTGTAGTGGTTTAGTCTTCATATTCATTCCGCCATTGACGCTCAATATCTTTGCGTGTACGCTGTCGCTTGGGCCTGTTGTCCATAACCGTATCTCGATATTCCTTGTGACCCGTTGACAGTTCCCAAGGCTGTTTGACCTTGAGTTTGAGTTTGTTGCCGTACTTGCGGCGTGGCCTCATATCTTCGTTGTTGGGGAGCATAATCGTACCATTGCCCGTTTTCATGTAAGTAAAAAACCTTATCTAAGTTAGGATCGTAAGCCATCAGACAGTATTGTACCGGATATTTTACCACTGTCAAGGGCTTTTTTATTTCGGGAAGTTTTATGTCTCCCTTTTGATAATCCTTGACACCAGTATACACCAAACCAACCAGAGTAAATAGAATACCAACCCACTGAATCATCTGAAAATCCTTTGTTTTTTGCTTTCTCACTTCCATATATAGATTATCGACATCCATTCCAAAAATCTTTAGTCGTGCTGGCTATCCCGGCAGCGTCGATTCTTGTTGTTTTGGTGATACATCCTCCCTAAGTCGCTCAAGCAGCACATTTTTCCCATATTTAATCTGGGCTTCCCAAATTGCCCTAAATTGCGACCCACTATGGATATATCCTAAAAACTTCGTACCTTGCCAAACCTTCCATACATACATACTCTATCTCCTTTACGGATATCCTACCATACTTATCGGCATAGTCAAGACAAAAATTTAGTTGACATAAAGTGTTGGTATATAAGGACTTAGGATCGATTTCCCCGGCCCCGCCCGCCCTAAGTCTATAAGTAGCAAGTACTTACGTCAATCTTCTTGCTGGAACGTCCAGCCAGCCTCGCTAATCACCTTATCAATAGGAATAACAATTGTTTCCTTATCAGCGTTAGTATAGTTCCTATATCCACGCTCATCAACGTAGAAATATTCATCTAGGGTGTCATGTACGTTTGTTTCCCATATTACTTGTGCTGCTGCCTTTAGTTGGTTTTTACTTGTGCTATAAATTAGAGATAGACTTCCACATTGAATATAATACTTAGCCATTAGATTTCTCCTCTATTTCTCTTGCAGTCTACACACATGCAGCCGGTTACGTATTCATCATTATCGCCGTAGTAATCATCATCAAGGCTACTAACACTTTCTGGACCAGTATCAATACATACCAGAAGTCTAAAACCATTTCGCGTTATATAACCAACATTACCAATATGACAGTCACTAAAATAATAACCGGCATCTTGAATTTCATCTACCAGTTCTTCAATTTCTGCTGATAACTCTGCTTCAACATCTTCACATTCTCCACAGTCACACTCATTGCCGGGACAAGCTAACATTTCTGCAATTTCTGTAAGATATCCCCAATCGCTAAACTGTTTACGATTCTTACCAATCCTAATCCTACCAACTTCACTATGTACCGATGGTGCAAGATTATATTCTGCAAGAATCTCTTGAACTTTTCGTGCTTCTTCTGCATCCTCTTGGCTATAGAAAGTCTTGAATCCGATTTTCTTTTTACCCTTCAAGGTATAAAATGCTGATTGACTGCCACAAGTTTGATACTTTTCTAGAGCGTACATTATATATCCTTAGTGAGAAGGGAATAGGACGTTAGCCAAACCGCGAACACACAAGTCACATGATACACTACCCTTAGTAGGAGTGCAAGTGACAACTCCGCGACCGCGACGAATCTCGGGACAGGTTACATATTTCGTATCATCAATAATAACCAATTTAGGTAATGACTGACGCCAAGCATCGGCCTTGACCTTGTTACGCGGACGCTTTTTCGCAATCTTCTCGTCACTGTCACACCACGCGAACAGCTTGAAGCCTGCATATTCCGCAACTTTCTTATCTTCTGCATTGTGAACGCTTGCATATACTGCCATATACTTAGAAAAGGAAACCAAACGACTATCATAAATATGAGTGTAAAACCACATATCGGGCAGAGTCTTACCCTCGCTCAAGATACTCTCACAAGCCCACGTTACGTTATCAACATAGTCCGTGTCAAGCTTTCCATTGATAAACCAATCGCCACGCTCATGCCAACGGATGCTCTTACCTTGACGCATAGCGTCCAGAATCATCGCACGAACACGACCACGCTCCGTGATAAGATTTTGCATACCAGCGGGACGAACGCCGGGATAAATCTTTTCGGTATTTTCAGCGTAGCAACCATTGCCAAGAAACGCACAGCTAGACGGGCAAGTATCGCCCACAGGACGCGAAACAACCAGACAACCCTTACCCAACTTGTCATTACCATTTGCAACTTTCATGATTCTCTCCCTTGTGTTCACCGATTCTACACTATATATCGGCACTGTCAAGAGAAATCTTTAGATATGCAAAGCGTGTGCCAAACAAGATTTTTCTTATTTAGCTCTAAAGTGTTGGTAGATAAGGACTTAGGGCGAACGCGGCCCGCCCGCCTATTCCTAAATACTTGATAGACAAGAACTTAGATCAATATGGTTGAACGTCAGAGGATTCATCCCTATATAGCTCATTTTCTTTTTCATCAGTAATGATAGCTATATCGTAGGATCTTTTCATCTTTTCTTTCATTGTCAACCAGAACCATCTAGCTTGTTGCTCATTGCAGAATGGTCCAAAGGGTATAGAGAATGAATTTCCCTTTCCCTTAAAGGTTTCGTAATCTATAACCCACGTTTTAAAAACTACTGTTAGATATATCATAATGACCCCACAGAGAATCGAACTCTGATCTTATCCGTGAAAGGGATATGTACTAGCCGTTATACGATGGGGCCATGCGGAATCTGAGGGATTCGAACCCACGGACCTATGATTGGTCGCCGGTTTAGTAAACCGGTGCATTAAACCGCTCTGCCAAGATTCCATAAAGCTGCCCCGGCTGGGATCGAACCAGCAACCCAGCGATTAACAGTCGCTTGCAAACTACCAATTGTGCTACGGGGCAATATTTGAATGTAATTCTCTATGACAGTTTGCACATACTAATATGCACTTATCTGCCTCTTCTTTTAATTTCTCCAAAGATCTA
>Ga0208465_1000195_pt1 | contig 19365 bp, 22 predicted proteins | sample LakMenEpi31Aug10_FD_150749 | JGI IMG/M metagenome (GOLD analysis project Ga0208465, IMG submission 150749) | Freshwater microbial communities from Lake Mendota, WI - 31AUG2010 deep hole epilimnion (SPAdes) | ecosystem: Environmental > Aquatic > Freshwater > Lake > Epilimnion/Euphotic zone ...
GATTGGGGGTAGCGACCGGCGCACGGCGACTGAGATCCAGAGCATCAACGCGCAAGCCATGCAGAGCGGTGATCTCCGGGCGAGATTGTTCCGTATGGCTCTGGGAAAGCTGTACCGGCAGGCGTGGAGCCTGTATGTGCAGTACGATAGCAAGAGTCTGCGGTACCGGTTCGCGGAAGATTCGCTGGATGCAGATCCGGTGGCTCTGCATGACCAGTACGAGCTGGAGCCGAAGGGCGGAATGGACATGGTGAGCCGTCAGGTGATGGTGCAGCAGGCGGTAAATCGTAAGCAGTTGTTTATGAATTCGCCCTGGGTGGATCAGGTGGAGCTGGACAAGAGCATCATGGAGCTGGATGACCCAAGTCTGATCAAGCGATTGCTCCGGGATCCTGGCCAGAAGGCGCAGGATGAGCTGGAGGACGAGACGAAGACGATCCCGACGCTGCTGGTGGGTATTCCTGTGCCGGCGAAACCGGGTCAGAACTACGCTGGGCGCATCGGGGTGCTGATGCAGTATCTCAATGGGGCGATCCAGCAGGGTCAGCAGTTCAGTCCGGCGGCCCAGAATGCGTTTATGATGCGTCTGGACAGCCTGTTGCAGTTCTACGAGCAGGTGGCGACGAACGAGGCGCGGAAACTGCGGAAGGAGATCCAGAAATTCTTGGAGGGAAGCGGCTTATTGGCTGCTCAGCAGCAGCAATTGCCGGTTCCGCAGCCTGAGATGGCGCAAGCCCCTGTTTAAGAACACAAATGACCTGCAAAGATTGCCGATATCGGGCCTCTGACAGCACTTGTCGGAGGTTTCCGCCCACCAGTAGACCCACTTGTTGGCCTACTGTGCTGGAATTTGACTGGTGCGGTGAATTTCAAGCCATGATCGCCATTGTCGCTCCCCCGCCGCCCATTCCGCCGACCCCGCAACAGCCTATTCCTCAGAGTGGGCCACTGCTTGAGGAATTGGTGGAGGGTGTTGCGCCAAAAATCAGGTTCCAGAAGGTTCGCAAGCCCGAGAACATGAAGGACATCCAAGAATCACCCCTATTCCAATCTTGATATGGCCGAGTACCAGGGAAAGAAGGTCACGCTCAACAAGCCTTTCTACACTCCGGGCGAGACGAAGAAGCGGGCGGTTTATGTTCGCAACCCCAAGGGGACTGTGATCAAAGTTCGCTTCGGCGATCCGAAGATGGAGATCAAGAAGGACGATCCGGAGCGGCGGAAGAACTTCCGCGCACGGCATAACTGCGATACGGCGACGGATAAGACGACGCCGAGGTATCACTCCTGCAAAGCTTGGTAATTTATGAAGAAGAAATCGAAGTTCAGCAAACTGGCAACGCAACTCAAGAAGGAGGGCGCGGATGATCCGCGGGCTCTCGCGGCATACATCGGGCGCAAGAAGCTCGGTGCCGCGGAGTTCATGCGGCGTCAGGCGGCGGGTCGGAAGAAGGCGGCCAAATGATCAGCACCTTCGCCAAGCTCCGAGCCGCGTGGGCTTTTACGCGGCACCAGCGATGGGTGGATCCGCTTCCGTGGACACGCGAGGACGCCACTGCGCTCAATAGCTTTTTCAAGAGCGATACCGGGAAGAAGTTCAAGGACGCTCTCCTGAACACGGTTCTGATGCAGAACGCTTCTGCTATAACAGACCGAAACCATTTGCAATATTCCTCAGGCTTTGCAATGGGTCAGGCCAGTCTTGTGAAGGTCATCGAGATGATGGCCGACCGAGAATCAATTACGGGGCAGGAAGATGATCCGGATTCTGCCACGAACACATAGGATCAAAGTTGCGGTTGCTGCGTCTGTGCGGGCCAGCAAACGAGTATAAGCACAATATGTCAGATGAAAACATGAGCGCGGATGCGATGCTCGCATTAGCCAGAGATCACGATGCCGGTGTCGATATCGACAGCCAGCCAGCGGAGCAGACTCAAAATAATAACGAGTCAGCTTCGGTTGAGCAGGAATCCTCAAATGAGGTGACCGCCAGCAAAGAGACCGATGGTGGCGAGCAGGAGGTCAGCGCGAAATCAGAGCCAGAATCCAAGGCCAAGCAGAAGGAGGAGAAGCCGAAGGATCAGAAGAGCAGCAGTAAGTTCGCCCAAGAGCAACAGCGTAAGGCTAAGACTTGGGAGCAGATCAACGCCGAGAAGGAGGCTATCAAGGCCGAGCGCGAGGCGGTGAAGCGTGAGCGGGAGGAGTGGAGCAGGCAGCGGGAGCAATCCAGTGCTGCCGAATCTAACTCGTTTCGGGACGACAAGGGATACACTGCGGAGGATTACGAGGCTGCGGCCAAGGAGTTCGATGCGGATGGTGATACCCAGTTGGCCAAGGCAGCGCGAGCCAAGGCTGATGGAGTCCGGAAAGCGGCGGGTGCCAAGCAGCAGCAGATTCAGCAGGAGCGTTTTAACAAGTCATGGGCTGAGAACTATGGCCGACTCTCTGAGAAGGAGACTTGGTTGAAGGATCAGTCCAGTCCTGAGTACAAGCGCACGGTTGAGTTGTTGCAGCGGGTTCCGTTCCTCACTGCGATGCCCGATGGACTTGTCCATGCGGTTGAACTGATGAAGCTCCAAGATACTGCGGGTCGATCTCAGTCGCTTGAAGCCGAGAACAAGGCTCTGAAAGAACAGCTTAATAAGCTCCAGCAGAAGACCGCTATTGGGAAAAGCGTTCCGGCAGGACAACTCAAGACCGAGGAGAAAGATTTCTCGCGGTTATCCCTGAAGGAGCAGAGGGATGCGCTCATGCGAGCCGCACGAGAGTTCGACCGGGAAGCAGCCTAGTAGCACAACCTCAACTAAAATATGCCTATCACTACTTCCGGTTCAACCGGCATTCAACTCCAGTTCCAGAACTACTTCAGCAAGGAGCTGCTCTCGATCGTCCAGCAGGAGACGATTCTTGATCAGTTCGGCATGAAGGCCCCGATCCCCAAGAACAATGGTAACAAGGCGATCTCGATGTTCCGTTTCGGAGCCCCGAGCATCGGCAGTGTTCAAAACCTGACTGTTGCGGGTGAAGGTGCGCCTATCAGCACGGCCAACTACCGCGCCCTGTCTCTGAACCGTCTTGAAAAGACGCTTTCGCAGTACGGTCAGGTGATCGGTTTGACCGACATCCTCCGCGCTACGGACTTGTTCAACAGCTTGCAGCAGGCCACCAAGACCAGCGGTCTGGACATGGCCCTCTGGGTTGACTCGGTGATTCGTAACACCCTGATCGGTTCCAACCTTTTGGCCAGCGGATCCTCGATCGGTACTGGTATCGAATCCTCGATTTCCAACGATGACGCGGTGAACGTCAATGCGAACGCGAACCCTACGGGTATCAAGGTGTACGGTAACCCCGCCACGCTCACTAATCAGAGCTTCTCTGATCTGAACAGCGCGACTGCTGCCGCAAATGCCACGATGACGGCGTCCGCCGTCCTCGATTCCATGACCCGGCTGAAGCGCAACCGCGCCCCGCTGATCAACGGCGGCTACGTCCTGGCGACCGACCCACGCGTGTCTCGCGACCTGATGCGCGACAGCGACTGGTTGAACGCCTCTAACTACGGCAACAAGGGTACCCCGTTCTACAAGGGCGAGGTCGGCTCCATCTACGGTTGCCGCGTGGTCAATCAGACCAACTCGTTTGTCAGCACCGGCTCCGGTACCGCTGCCGATGAGTTCGTCTATCAGGCTACCCCTGCGGGTGGCGGTCTCGGCACTGGCAAGGACATCATCGCTTCGTTCTTCTTGGGTAACGAGGCGTTCGGTATCCCTGCCCTGACCGGTGATGATCCGTTGTCTCCGAAGATCGTGATCACTGATACCCCCGACAAGAGCGATCCGTTGAACCAGCTCGTCACCGTTGGTGTGAAGCTGTACTTCGCCGCTCTGCGTTTGGCCGCTGGTAACACCGCGGTTACGAACACCAACAACCCGGTGTGGTACTTGGTGCATCGTACTAAGACCTCGACCACGCTGTAATATGCGACCCAAGACGGCCACCATCATGGTGATTGCCGTCAGCCCCAAGGGGTATCATCGAGCAATCGGTGGTACCCCTTCTCATTCCGCTTGCGGATGTGAAGAGGCTGACAACAATGCGCCCATGATTTCTATTCCGGTCGAGGCTCTTTCCACCGACATGGAGGATGGCCAACAAGCCATGCCCGAAGTTGGTGATGAAGTTGTCCTAGAGGAAGTTCGCGGTGTTCTCAAGAAGCTCGAAAACGGCGAGGCTTATGTCGAGATCCGCAGTGTGAACGGTATGCCCGCCGAATACGAGTCCAAGGGCGACAAGGGTATGGAGAAGGAAGGCCCCATGGACGAGAAGGGTATGCGCGACATGGTCGCCGAGTACGATAGCGAGATGGAATCCTGATATGCCGATCTACACCTTCGAGAGCAATGGCAAGTCCATCGAGCATATCGCTCCGATGGGTACTGATTCCATTGTCCTTGATGGCAAGCGTTGGAGCAGACAGCCGGTGGCCCGCTTCGGGGTCACCGGTTTTGCCCGCGAGGCCGAACTCAAGGACTATGTGAAGAAGGGATTCAGCCGGATGGAAGACCGGCAGGGCTCCCGCTTTGAAAGCACTTTCAGCAAGAATCAAATTCGCAAGATCTGGGATATATGAGCGCAAATTCAAATCTGGCCACTGAATATTCGATGGGCAACGGCGGGTTCCAGCTTGTCCTTGTTACCACGTTGACCACTGGCCCATTCGTTGCGGTCACCACGATTGCTCCGACTACCTTCACTTCGATCACCGGCAAGAACATCAGCGGCAGTTGGTCGTCGGCCACCATCCCCGCTGGTATCACGCTTCCTGGACCGATCGACAGTTTCCAGATTTCGAGTGGTCAGGTGGTTGCGTTCAATGGAGTGATCAACTCTTAAGCCGTGACACTCGCTCTCGGAACAAGATTAACGTCCAGCGGATCCGGCGGGAATGTCACCCCGATCGATCCGCCTATCTTGCGCCGGGATCTTTTGCAGGAGGATGATTTCTTCGTCCTTCTGGAGGATGGGGACAAGATTGTCATTACGTTCGGAACTTATGACAAGATCGCCCTCGAAGACGGCACAGACCTGCTACTGACCGAAGATTCAAACAAGTTCATACTAACAGTCTACTGATATGCCAGATACGAAAATCACAGCCTTAACGGCGATCGGAGCCAATCCGATCATCCCATCAACCTTCCCCATCCCGATGGTCGATCTTACCGACACATCGATGGCGGCGAGCGGCACCACGAAGAAGGTGACCGTGAACCAAATCCTGGGAGCCGGCGGCACCGCCACGCTCGCCTCCGCCACCATCACCGGCGCGGCTACGGTGGGGACGACTTTCGGCGTGACTGGTGTTTCCACCTTTGCTGCTGGCACCGCTTTGCTTCCCGCTCTGACAACGACTGGAGACACAAACACCGGCATTTACTATCCAGCGGCAGACACGTTTGCTGTTACGACTGCTGGCGCCGAGCGTTATCGTGTGGACTCAGCGGGAAATTGCGGCATCGGGGTTACGCCGAGTGCGTGGGTGGCTGGAGCAAAAGCTCTTCAGTTTGGAGCTTATGGTGCGCTTGCGCAAAGCTCTTCAGGAAACATTGAGCTTTCTTTCAATTCATACAACAGCGGGGCGGGTGCTTACAAATACCTGCAAACTGACACCGCTTCACTCTATCGCGCTTCGTCGGTTCATTCGTGGTTTGTCGCCCCCTCCGGCACAGCTGGAAACGCCATCACCTTCACGCAAGCGATGACGCTGGATGCGAGTGGGAATCTCGCATTGGGTCAATCATCGTCGGCACTTCAATCTGGAGGAACAGGAATCACTATTTATGGTTCAACTGCATCAGAGCTTAAGTTCCTTAACAGCACCACAGGATCAAGCGCAAATGATGGAACTGCTCTTGTTACATCAGTAAACAATTTTTCAATCAACAATAGAGAATCTGGATCTGTTTCGATTGGAACCACCAATACTCAACGCATGATTGTTAAAACAGATGGTCAAGTTCGCTTTGTCCCTCTCGCTGCCGATCCTGGCGGTGCTGAAGCTGGAGACGTTTATTACAACAGCAGCAGCAATAAGCTGAAGTGCTACAACGGATCTACTTGGAACGACCTATTCTAATCCTACCATGCCCACCATCCTCTGGCTCATCGAACGCCTTCTCGTAAAACCGACCGAAGGCTCCTACACCGATGTCGTAATCACCGCCGACTGGCGTTGCAACGGCTCGCAGGAATCGTACAGCGGAACCTGCTACGGCTCGTGCAGCTTCGCTCCGCCGACTGGTAGCTTCACTCCTTACGCCGATCTGACCGAGCAGCAGGTGCTAGACTGGTGCTACGCAAACGGCGTGGACAAGTCGGCCATCGAAGCGAACGTCACCGCGCAGATCGAAGCGCAGATCAACCCGCCGGTTGTTAGTCTGCCGCTGCCGTGGGTGCCTCCCGCTCCCGAGCCGGTTTTGGTTGCGGAGCCGGCCACCGTTGTCGATTCTCCGGTCGCATGATCAAGATCGAACTCACGCAAGAGCAGTTTAACACCGTGCTGCAACTCATCGACATCGCAATCAAAGCGGGCGGCTACCAGAACGCAAAGGTCGCCGTTCCGATTGTTGAAGTGTTGATTTCACAAGCTGAGAACCCCAAAGCCTCCGAGTAAATGGACACATCCAATCACGGCGGTGACACAAATCAGATGATCGCCTCCATGGGAGGAGCAGCAGCGGCAACCGCTGTTTCGTTTATCCCCTGGCTGACCGACATCGTTCGACTCATCACCGCCGTGATTGGCCTGCTCTGCGCCATTTACGGGGCTTACAAACTCTTTAGAAAATGAAGAACACCAAGACCACTCTCGCCGGCATCGGTGCCATCCTCGTTGCCATCGGTGGGGCTATGAAGGCCTTGTTCGACGGTGACCCGACTACCCATCTGGACATCACCACGACCATCGCCGCGGTGACCGCTGGCATCGGTCTGATCTGGGCCAAGGACGCCGAGAAGAAGGCCGAGTGAACTGGATCTACCAGATCCTGAAGGCCCTTCTGGATTGGCTCAGGGAAACACCACCCACCGATGTTCAACACGGCAAAGCACCCGAGGCTCTCAAGAACGATCTGGCTGATCGCATTGCTGGACTGCCTCGGTTGCCAGATGACCAAGGTGGTCCTGGTCCCTTCCGGTGACCCGGTGATGCTGGCCAAACCCACCAGGGCCAGCGTCTACGGATTCGACAAAGACAAGAAGCTGGTGGGGCCGTCCACCGTGGTCCTGCCGGCTGGTTGGTACGCACTACCGAAGAACTGATATGGGAACTCCACTCACAGGCAGTAGCGTCGCATCGACATACACTGGCCTACTAAAAAGCTCCGACAACTCCGCGCTGACCACGGTCCTCAAAGCCGTTGGAGATGGCAGCGGTATCGATTCCGCGCTCCAGCTATCGACCACCGCAGTCAATACCACTGGCGACTTCAGCGTCGGGTCCAACAAGCTCACGGTGGCCGCGGCAAGCGGTAACACGGTCGTCGGTGGTACCCTCACCGTAACCGGCGCAACGAGCCTCAGCGGCAATCTGGCGATCCCCGGCAACCTCTCGGTGACCGGTACATCCACTCTCACTGGTGCCACAAGCGTCGCCAGCACCCTCGCGGTGACCGGAGCCACCTCGCTCTCAAGCCTCTCCACCAGCGGAGCGGCTACCATAGGGACCACTCTGGGGGTCACAGGAGCCTCTACGTTGGCCAGCTTGGGTGTTACCGGTGCGGCGACGGTTGGAACGACCCTAGGCGTCACTGGAGCGACTACGCTGGCAAGCCTAGGGGTGACCGGCGCGGCTACTGTCGGAACCACGTTGGGAGTCACCGGAGCCACCACTCTCGCTTCAGTCGGTGTCACCGGAGCGGCTACGGTTGGTACTACGCTCGATGTTACCGGTGCTGCAACTCTCTCCAACAACCTGACCGTCACCGGCAACGCTACGGTCAACGGCAACACCACGATTGGAAACCTAGGCACCGATCTCCTGACGATCAACGCCAACGAGGTCACGCTTCCGAACCTGACCAATGTCACGGTCGATCTAGCCAACGATAAGGTTCTGATCACCGATGCGAATGATTCCAGCAAACTTCGCTCCATCGCAGCCAGTGCGCTCGGAATCAATGCGTCGAACGCTCCTCAGTCTGTTCAGACAGTTGATACCACGAGACAAACTTACTCTGGATCAGCAACCGCTCCAGGGCAAGAGATCACGGTGCTTAACACCACCATAACTCCGAGAAGCACATCTTCTAAGATACTGGTAACTGTTTGTATCAATTATTCCTGCCTTGTTAATACATCGCAATTTGTTCTTTTTAGGCTAACAAGGAATTCAACCGAAATCGGAACATCTACTGGATTAAACACAAAGGGTATATCCAGTGCTTCTTATGAAGATGGTGAGGTTACTACGATTAGTAACAAGATAATCCAGTTCCTTGATAGTCCAAACACCACTTCTCCTGTAACATATCGGATCCATAACTACGGTCCAACAAGCGCACAGCAATTGTACCTTAATTATGCTGTGAACGACAATACGGTATCGACCTCTTCCACGATGATCTTGCAAGAGTACTTCGCATGAAACCCTCTGAAGTAGCCCAAGCGGCTTGCGACAAGCTCTCCTTCACCGACGCGAACACCCTCGCGTTGGCCAAGAAGTTCTGCATCCGCCGCTACTCCATGATCTGGGATTCGTGCCTCTGGAACGATACCCTCGGCGTCATCTCGCGCTCAGTCAGCCAAGGCAACGAACTGGTCACCCTCGACCAAACCGTAACCGCTACCTACGCCTCAGGTACCGGCTACAACATGTTCCTCGACTTCCCAGTCGCCATCCGATTCACGATCAACGGCGAGACCGATGGCATCGAAGTCCCCGCCGCGGAATGGGTCTCGTTCTTCCAGCTCGATCCCAACACTTGGAACAACGTCGATAGCCGCAAGTCCACCCCCGGCAACTTCGTCAACTGGACCCGAGTCATCGGTGCTTCCTACGGAGAAGCCGGTGTCCCGCGCATCAAGCTCGTTCCCACGCCCAACACCGATGGCAACCTCTTTATCCTCGGGAAGAAGCAGTCCCAGATGCGGCAGTTCGGCGAGAACCAAGCGATCGTCAACGACAGCAACTTCGAGCTGCGCGGTGTCGAGAACGCTCTGATGGCCTACACCGAAGGCGATCTCCTCGAATACTCCCGGCAGTACGGGAAAGCCCAAGCCAAGTTCCAAGAAGGGGCCGCTCAAGTCTCCATTATGAAGGACATGGAACGCGGTCAGCAGCAGCAGATCAGCCGCATCATTCCAGATAGCTTGTACGATTATACGTTCCAAGACATCCTGTAATCCGCCATGCCATTCCAATCCTCAGATGCTCTTGATGATCAGATGCTGTTGGATGGAAGCACCGGCTTCAGTACCGGTGTCGTCTCTGCTACTCGTCCCGATGCCATCCCTGCTACGAGCATGGAGTCGGCCATCAACATGGACTACGATGACTTCGGCAACCTAGTCACTCGTCTCGGATCAGTTTCACTCGCCGGTAACAGCGAATCCAGAAACTGGGAGGAAATCCTCACCGCTTGGAACTTAACCACCTCCAACTACGGCAGCAACCTACCGACAAATGCGGAGGTTTATTCTGGATTTTTCTTCGATACCGCAGCATCCGAGCGGCTGGTCATCGCGGTCAGCGATCGTAACGCCAACACCAAGAACCTCTACTTCGGTTCACCCGGCGTTTCCTACAACGCGATCAGCGGCGCGACACTCAATGCCTCAGCCACCTTCGTCTACTTCGCTCAGCTCAATGACAAGCTGTTCTATTCCGATGGCTACGGAACTCTGAAGTACGTCTCCAGCGCGAATCTCAATAGCTCGATCGCCGCCGGCAAGATCAGCCGCATCGATGTCATCAATCAGGGAAGCGGTCACAACAGCATCCCAACAATCACCATATCCGCTCCACCGAGCGGTGTGACCGCAACCGCGGAAGCAAGAATTGGTGGGGATGGAGCGGTTCTTTCCATCGTAATCACAAACCCTGGCAGCGGTTACATCACCGCTCCCACAGTCTCCATCTCGCCGGCCAACCAGTCTCACGCGGTCGCTTTCGTATCCCTCACGCCGCCCAACAAGCCGCTCTACCTCACCACCCATACCAACCGGCTATGGGCCGTCTCCGGTGATACCACCATCCAGCCCGATACCCTCTACTTCTCGGATATCCTCGATGGCGAATCCTGGGATCCGCTCGGCTCCATCCGGGTCGGCGGCGACGGCGATCCCATCAAGGGTCTCTACTCGTGGTTCGGATACAAACTGCTCGTCTTCAAGGAACGCTCAATTTGGGCCGTGGATGCCGATCCTACGCAGGATCCTGCCGATTGGACCATATCACTCATCAGCGGCAATATCGGCTGCTCCTCGCACCGCTCCATCGCTGCGGTCGGTGCTGACGTATTCTTTCTCTCCCGCGACGGCATCCGGTCGATGGCGCAGATCCAAGCCGGTACCCAGACCAGCGTCGGCCTCGCGCTCTCCAGCCCCATCAACGACCTGATCAGCAAGATCGACAAGACCAAGCTCGACCTCTGCGACGGTGTGTTCTGGAACAACCGCTATCTCCTCGCTGTTCCGTTCGTTCTCGATGAAGCAAACGGACTTGGACTAGAGAGCGAGTTCGGTGTTCTCCTCGAATCCGGTTCTTTGCTCGAACTCGAAGCCGCTTTCCCCCGGAACAACGCAGTCATCGTCTATCACTCACTGGCCCGCTCTTGGCTCGGGTACTGGGACAACTGGCAAGTAAGCGACTTCTTCGCCACCTCGTTCTCCACGTTCGGACCCGTACTCATGTTCGCGGGCGACATGACCTCGATCTCAGAGGGATCAGGCCAAGTCTGGTCATTCAACGACTTCCTCCCGAACACCCGTCTCGCACCGGTCGCAAGCTCCGCGTACCTGGACGGTGGATCCCGTTATCAGTCTACGGTGATCACCAAGGCGTACAACCTGAACGAGCCCATCCCCGACAAGATCGGGTACAGCATTCAGTTCGCGTTCGACAACCCGTACACCACTTCCAATACGGACGCGGCGATCGCTTACGCGACCGACATGTCGGGGACGTTCACGGACCTCGATTCGAGCCTGACGATCACCAACTCACAGAAGTTCCTCAAAGCGTACAACCTGATCAGCAAGGGACGCTGGAACACGATCCAGTTCAGGGTTCAGACCAACCCCAACTCGGGCGGTCGCTTGTCGCTTCAATCCACTATCCTCTCTGGCTTTGTCGATTCTGTGCGTCCTCAGCAATGACCGCACATCCCACCATCATCGAAGCGGCCCAACTGCTGCGACAGCATTGGCCTACTTGTTCCACATGGAACAATGATCAGCTCCTCAACTGGATCGGACTCTTCAATGCCAAGAAGCTCATCGGGATTGTGAAGAACGATGAGGGGAAGTGTGTCGGTGTAGGGGCTGTGCGATTCCTCAACTCGATCGAGGAGTCCGAGGATCTGAACAACAACTTCCCAGATGGTCACATCGCTTGGATCGAGATAGCGATTGGTACTGAGCCTCATGCGGTTCAGACACTCTGGGTGGCCATGATGGGGCTATGCTCGAAGAACGTCACCAAGCTCGGTGGGTTCCGCAAAGGCATTTCCCGTTTGTACGATTTTGACAGGTACTCCAAACTACTGATGAACCGAAGGATTTCCTATGGGCGGATCATATAAAGCACCAGATTTGGCAGCGGCGAACCGCGAAGCGGTTATGGCTGCAATCGAGACCTTCCCGATCCAACGGCAGATCGAGGCGGCATCGCGGATAGGTGAGACTGTTGACGTTCCAATCTATAAAGACGGCAAAGATACCGGAAAAACTAGGCTCGTAGATTTCAGCAAGACCTCAGACATCGCTCTAACCAAAGCTATCGGCCAAGCACTGGCTGATCTGGCTCCTATTCAGGCAGAGCGTGAGCTTGATGCCGCTAAGGCATACGGAACCCAATTTGCCGAGCAACGCCGCAAGGAGCTTCAGGCTCTTGATCCGGAGCGTTACGGTACTCCTGGTGTTGATGGAAAACCTGGAGAACCCGGCCTCTACGCCCAGTTCCTCAAGGACATCGGCAGTCGGCCCATCGCCGAGGAAACTATCGCCGCGCCTTCCTACGAGCGTGTGGGTATGCCTACTGGCCCCCAGGATACCGGTGAGGCAGCAAGGATCCGCAGCGATCTCGAACGCCAGATCGGTGCCGGTCTCGCTCAGGCCGGTACGCTCGATCCCAGTTTGATTCGAGCCGCTGAGCAGGCTGTTCGCGCCCGCGGTACCGCTTCCGGTAACGTCCTTGGTAATCTCTCCGCATTCCGCGAAGCCCGCGCCGTCAGCGAAGCGATCGCAAACGCTGATGTCCAACGCCGGCAGCAGGCTCTTGGCCTACTCCAGAGCGGTCAGACCACTAGCGATGTCGCCAATCGACAGGCGCAGGAAGCCTTCCAGAACATCCTAGCGGCCACCGGTCAGCGGAATACCGCGATGCAGCAGAGCTTCGCCGGCCAGATGGCTTCGCAGCAGCAGCGTCAGGCTTCGCAGCAGCAGAACATTGCGAACATCCAGTCTGCTCTGGGTCTCCAGCCGATCGTCTCACAAGCAGCTCAGCTTGGCGGTCTCCAGCAGGGTGCTTCTCCGTTCGCTGCTCCTCAGTTGTTTCAAGGAATGCAGCAGGCCAGTCCTAGTCAGCTCATGCAGACTGGGACGAGCTTCGCTTTGTCGAACGCCCAGAATCAATTTGCGGCATCTCAAGCCGGTTCTCCCCTATCGATTCTCAAGGGTGTTACCGGCGCAATCGGTGCGCTCGGTGGAGCCGCTGGTTGCTACGTCGCCCGCGAATGTATTCCCGATCAGTGGGAGGCGTTCTTCTTCTGGAAGGAACTCGTCGGCCCCGCTTGGTTCAAGAGCTTCTACGACAGCAATGCCGAGAAGTTCGCCAAGTGGCTCAAGAACAAGCCGAAGGCGAAGAAGCTGGTGGCCAACTGGATGCTCGGTCGAATCAAGAGCTTGGTTCCCAAAGCTTGATCTATGGCAAGCGATACCAGCACAGATACGTCAGGATCTGAAACGGAGTCATCAAGTCCGAATCAGGCGTCTGAGAGGCTGTATCTTGCCAACGGCGAGTATCTGCCATGGGGAGCGGTCATTCCTGGCACTGGTGGACTCCGAGTTGGAGATGAATTTTTCGATGACGCTGGGAATCGCTGGGACTGGCAGATCGATGACTGGGAATACAATAGGCCAGCAGTCGATCTCTCAACCCCTCCAGCCCCCAAGTTCGGTCCAGTAACCGCATCCGGATACGCGATTCCTCCTGTCGATCCGTTGAGCTACTACTCGACGCCAGAGCCGACTCCTGAACCGACTCCGTACACTGGTGGGCCAACTCGATGGACCGAGGTTTATCGTCCTCCTGTAGACCTGAGCAACATCCAGACGTTCACGCCGGCTCCTACTCCGGTTTCTCAGCCTACCCCTCAGCCAACCCCGACTCCTGCTCCTGCTCCCCAAGAAGCCACCTACAGCAGCGAAGGAGAGGACTCCGGAATCAGCCTGATTACCCCTGAGAACAGGGAGCGGTACATCAGGGAAGGCACGATGGACCTTCAACAGCCTCCGGTATCGACTGTTGTAAATCCTCTCCCTGAAACCAGTATTCCAAAGGTCGAAGATGTTGATACCAACATTTTTAGCGGTGTTGTTACGACCCCTGTCAAAGGAGACGAGAAGCCCTACTATGTCGAGAACACTGGTGTTCCCGGCACTGTAGAGGCCAAGCCACCCACTCCGGGTCTGGTTCCGCTTGATAAGCCTCAGATCACGTTCCAGACATCGACCACCTTGCCGACTTCAACGGCAAGAGTTCCGGTTACACCGACCAATAGGCCATCAATCATCCGTCCGTTCAACATGCCCACCGAGGTTCCGATTCCCGCTCGTAGGACTGTTGAAAGGCTTGCTCCCGGCTACTTCCAAGATGTCAACTACGACCCCGATGAGATCCTCGCCGCGGCTATGCGGGTTCTCCGCGGTAGGGGCGCAGGCAGATCGTTGATGGAGTAACACTATGGCTTTCGAGAACTTCCTACAGAACGCCGCCAACTTCGCCACCGGAGGGTTGTACAACGAACTCTCGGGCCGAGACAAAGAACTCGAACGCCAAAAGATGGCCGAGGTCGAGGCATTCCGCGCCAACCCGGAGCTGGTACGCGAAGCCGCCAAGTACGATCCCAGCATCATGGAACGGCTCGGGAACCTTCTCACCGGAGGTCTCTACGGCAAAGCCACCGGCATGGACGACAAGCTCGAACAGCGGGCGTTGGCCATGCAGCAGATCCGTGAGGATGAGCTTCAGAGACGCATGATGGAGCGTATGAAAGGCTACGGCATCGCTCCCGTCGAGGAACCGATGGGAAGCGAACTAAACCCCGATCGAAGCGCGGCACCGATGCCCGTCGCACCCGGAACAATTCGCAAGAAGAACACTTTCGCTGGAGGCTACTGATCTATGGCTACACCTAATTATTTCGACCCTGCTGATATTGAGACCCAAGCTAGATACCGCCCCGGTGTCGCTTCCAATATCTTCAATGTCCTGACTGGAGGATTGGCCGGCCAGATCAGTGGAAGCACCCAGAGGGCGCAGGAGGCCGCTCGGGCGCGTCAGGCGTTGCTACAGGAGGAGTTTGGGAAGAGGGATGAGCAGCGGATGCTGGAGCGTCAGTTGCTGATCAATTCGATTCAGCAGGGAATCGAACTTAGTCCCGGAGGAACGTTTGAGCAGAGGATGGCCGACTTCAGGAACAAGTCTGTTCGCAAGACTCTTGCCGCAGCGCAAGGAGCTAGAGAAGGCATTCAAAGCCCCACCGGACCCTATCAGTCTCCGTATCAATCTGATCCCGCATTCCAAATTGCAGCAGCTCAGGCTCAAGCCGACTTGGAAAAGAGAAGGGTCGAGTTGCAGCAAACTGAAGACATTCAGAGAAGGAATCTGTTCAACCAAGCCAAAGGTTTTGGAATCAATGTTGGACCAGATGCTACTGCTGGTGAAATCCAAGCAGCAATTGAATCCAAGCGTCCAAGTATTCAAGCCGGTGCTTACACCGAAGAGGCTGGTAAGAAGGCCAAGGCTCAATTGCGAACATTGCAAGGAATGGGGTTTGTTCCATCTCCTGTTAACGTTGATTCAATGTCTGACGCTGAGGCTATCGCAAACGCTGACATCTACGGTCGCCAGCAACAGCAAAGCGATTACATTGGTGCTGCCCAAAGAGCATCAAAAGCTGAAACTCAAGCACTCAGGACTTTCACTCAATTGCTCGCAACTCCTAATGTTGATAAGAACACTCTTCAAGAGGCTTATTACAATCTCGGAAAAGATGAGCAAAAGAACGAGGAGTTTCGTATTTTGGCTCAGGTTCCAAGAGCGGCCACTCCAAAAGAAAACGAGTCTCTTGATAAGTACATTTCATCAATCGACAAGTCTTCTAAATTGGCCAAGTCGATGTCCAATCTCGCTGGCCTTGGTGAGATATCAAAAGTGTCTAAAGAAAACTTTAATGGATTTCAGTCTTGGTTTAGAGGGTTGGAGAACAGGTTTGGAGCTGAAGATGCAAGACTTAAATCTATCAACAATGTCGTTCAGGAGTTCCAAGCTCTTATCGCTGAGCAGCGCAAAGACTTCTTTGGCGCATCTCTTACAAACAACGAGTTTGAAGTTGCTAAGCAACTGTTTGCTGATCCGAATCAAGCCAACTTCTTGCCTCGTGTTATTGAGTTGGTTGATTCGATTATGAGCAAAGACGAGATCCAGCGTAAGTATGAAAGGAGAGGGATCTATATTGATCCTTATACCAAGAAGGATGTTCAAGATGCTCGTAAAGGATGGGATGAGATCAAGAAGCAGTACAACTTTGGTGGATTAGGTGCTGCAAGTGGTGGCCTTTCTCCAGATAAGATGTCGAGATTGCAAGAACTCCAACGCAAGAAGAACCAATAAATCGATATGGCACTTACCGCTGCTGAAGAGGCTGAATTGGCCGCATTGGAAGCTGAACTTGGCCGAAGTGAACAAGAGCAAGCCAGACTTGAGGCTAGAGAAATGGCGCGGCTTCGAGCGGAAGCTCGTGGTGGTGGCATTTCCGCAGGACCGATCAGTCCAGAGGCTGAGAAAAAAGCGATTTCTGCAACCCTTCGATACGGAGTTCCTGCCGCCGTTGGGTTGGCTGCTGGTCCTGTTACTGGACTTGCTGCGCTTGCAAGATCAGCAGCGATTACAGGAGGTGCTGCTGGTGCCGGTGAAGCGGCTGCTCAAACTGTTGAGAATGTAACGGAAGGCAAAGATTACCGAACTAGAGACATTTTTGGGGCCGCTTTGCGTGGAGCTTCTCCCACAATGAAAGCTGCTCCTATTCGCAATGTTGTGATGGCTGGAGGAGCTGGAGTCGCCGGAGGTGCCGCTGAAGGCAAGACGGGAGGCGGAGAAATGTTTTGGGAAGGTGTAAAATCCGCTTCTCCAACAGCCTTTCTTCAGGGTTTGGGATCCGCCCTTGGAGCAGGGAGACAGCTACTTACCGGGGGAATTATTAACTCTCAAAACATTGAGAAGATTGCTCCAGGTCAAATTAGGGCGACATTTGGACAAGCGTTTCCTGAATTTGCTGGTCTTGAAACTCGTATTGGATCTCAAACCGGAAGCCAAGGGCTTAATGAACAGCTTCTAGAGCAATCAAGGGTAATCACGAGAGCTATTCAAACCCGTCCCGACCTAGCTGGAATTCCCGCTGAGGCTCACTCAGATCTCGTAAACAGAGTCGCTCAAACGATTGGAGGTCTTAGCCCTGAAACCGGAGCTAGGTTGGCCAATGAAGCGCAAGGTGTTAACGATGCCTTTCTGGCTGTCGAACGCGCTCGTTCTGAAGCTCAAAAGAGCATTGCCCAAGATGCGCTTGCAGAAGCGCAGAAATCATTCCAAAGGGCCGTTGAAGTAGAAACCCTTAAAGGTGGAATTCGAGGAGGAGGAGTCAGGCCTTATCAGTCCGCGGTAATGGGCAATGAAATCGAGGGTGTGCTTGGAAGTACAAAGAAGGCTTTTTCCAATCACGCCGACATCCTGTATACGCCAGTTAAGCAGTTTGAAAACGACCCCGTTTTTGTTCTGACTCAGAGAGCAGGTCCAACCGACCCTTCGGTGGAACAAGAGGTTCTCAACCTGATGGATAAATACCCTGTTCTGAGTTCTGGAGAACAGAGCAAGGCATTCACGCCGTACTTCAAAAAACTTCAGGATATAATCGATGGCAAGATCCCTGCATCTCTCAATCAGCTTAGGGCTATTAGAGATCAGTTGTACGACGTATCAGACGTTGCCGGACAAGCGTTTGGAACTTCCGCAAAACGAGATATCCGCGGTGTAGCCAACCGGATCACTCAGACCATCGACTATCAGGCTCCAGCTTACCTTGGAAAAGACAACGCCGATTCACTGAAGACTGCCAACAAGTTCTACAGCGAGTTTCGTCCCCGCTTTGATGAGTTCGGTGTCTCTCAAGCGTTCAAACCTGGAACAATGGAGACTGGTCAGATGGCCGACTTGTATGCCGGTCGAGTCGCTCGCCAAGGAACCGCAACGCCAGCGTTTGAGAACGCCTCATCGCTGCTTGAGGATCTCACTAAAGCCAAGGTGCAAAACGTACCTAGCTCCTCAAAGCTCATCGACATCACGCGCTCCGGGATCGTCGATCGGTCAATCGATCCAGTTACGAATCAATTGGATCTAAAGAGACTCGCTGGAGACCTGAACTACATTGAGCAGCAAAACCCCGGAGGGTTGGCCAAGCTCGGTTTTGGATCTAGAAACGAACTCAAAAAGTTCGTAAACTACATGGAAAATCTCGATCCAGCTCAAGCCAAAGGCCCTGAAGCAGTCCTCCAGTTGCTCAAGACTGGAACCCCTGCTGGATATGCCATCGCATCCCGAGCGGTTCAAACTCTTCCCAATCTTGCCACCGTTGATTCGGTGCTGAAGTCGCTGGAAAAGCAGGCTGTAAACGGCTCCAAAGCAGCCGCTGACACGCTTCTGAACATCCGAGCTAGAGAAATTGAGAACGTCCTCCTCGAGGCCGGCAAAAGTGGCCCCAAGCCCAATCTCGGGTCATTGATCGAGCTGACTAATCCGGAGATGCGGCAAAAGGTCGAGTTGATCCTTGGCCCGAAGCTGCTGAAGACGATCGATGATTCATTCCTTCCAGGATTCCGCGTCATGGAAACAGCCCGTGAAGCCGCCGGTATGGCTGGATCCACGGTTCGCGGCGCGGCTCTCGAGCGGATTGGAAAGGCTGCGCTTGAAGCCCCAGTCCAACTTGCGGCTGGAGAGGTTGTTAAGCCCACGGTGAACGTATTCAGCAAGATGGCGGACGCTTTCGGATACGCCTTCATGTCCAAAGTTCTCGCAAAGGGAGCTGGAGTCTCAGGTCTTCGAGATCGCAAGCAATTCTACGGTTTTCTTCAGCAAATCGCTGAAAAACCGCAAGCTCAGCAGATTCAACTCCTTCGCCGATACGTCGGTGAAGACGAGTCTCGATAAAATTCGCACGAATTCTCTTGCACGTTTTGCGGCACGTCTCTACTTTCGACGACGTGAGCGTGAAACTCCTGACAATCAAAGAGATCGCAACGGCTCTCGGGACTCATCCCGAGACCGTTCGTCGCTGGATCCGGGGAGGTAAGCTACCGGCCATGAGGGCTACCAAGCGCACGATCCGTGTCCGCTCCGACGTAATCGAAGAAATGCTACGGCAACAAAATCCATGAACGCAATCGCAACGACAACGCAACAGCCATCATCCGAGATGTACGACAAGATCTCGGACCCCATCACCGCCATCGAGAAGATGGGCGAGTGGATAGCCTCCAGCGGAATGCTGGGATGCACCAAGGTCGAACAGGGTAAACTCATCGCGTGGCAGTGCGCCGCCGAGAAAAAGACCCCGTTCGACTTCAAGCGCGAGTACCACATCATCGGTGGTTCTCTCTCCATGCGCTCCGATGCCATGCTCGCCGGATACCGCGCCCGTGGTGGTAAGGTTCTCTGGAAGCAGTTCGACTCCCGCGCCGCGGTCGCCCTCTGGACCTACGACGGCAACTCCTGCGAGATCTCATTTACCACCGAAGACGCCAAGCTCGCTGGCCTGCTCCCCGCTAAACCCGGCTCTGGGTGGGCCAAGGATCCTTCCGCAAGGCTCC
>Ga0208465_1000196_pt1 | contig 19332 bp, 22 predicted proteins | sample LakMenEpi31Aug10_FD_150749 | JGI IMG/M metagenome (GOLD analysis project Ga0208465, IMG submission 150749) | Freshwater microbial communities from Lake Mendota, WI - 31AUG2010 deep hole epilimnion (SPAdes) | ecosystem: Environmental > Aquatic > Freshwater > Lake > Epilimnion/Euphotic zone ...
TACCGCCACGCTAAACCTTCGCCAGTCGTTCCGCGCTTCCGACTTCCGACTTGATGGGCAGGCGTTGAAGATTGACCTTGAAGGTGCGGAGTATTGGGCCTATGTGAACTACGGCGTTGATGGCGTGCAGAACAAGCGCGGCAGGCCGTTCAGTTTCCGCTACATCAGGCCCAGCAAGCGACACGTGGCGGCAATCCGCAAGTGGGCGATTGACAAGGCGTTGGGCATCCCGAAGGAGGAGATTGACGAGGCCGCGTACAACATAGCGCGCGCCATCAAGAGGCGAGGCATTGAGCCACGACCATTCTACACGGATACGATGACCGACAAGCGGGTAAACGAATTAACCGTGACCATTGCCGACATCACAGGGCAAAAGATTAGCCTGCGCCTACTTTCCGAATTTGGCAAACAAACAGCAACCAGACGATGAGCATAACGATTGTATCTTCCCTTCCCGCCTTACTTCCTGTCGGCAATTCTGACGTAGTGGTGGTCAGCAGTGACCTAACCGCATCGGCAAACTTTCGCTACATCTGCGATGTGAGTGGAAGCACGGCAAGCGCACGATTGAAGTGCGACAAACTGCCAACCACGAGCTTCGGATTCTTTGGAGTTAGCAAGGTTGTTGAAACGCTGATATTACCCGCAGTTCCGCAGACAACCAGCGGATGGCAGTCGGGAGGATATGCGGTGAAGGCAAATCTGACGTTCCGCGAGGAGTACGGCTCACCGCCAACGGTTGCGACAGGAACAACAACAGGTTCAGTCATCGCGTGGCAGGCGGCGTTCAGGCAACAGGACTACAACACAGCCATTGCCGCGCCAACGACTTACTATGCGGCAACGGTGAGCGGTGACGCTGTGGCATTGAAGGTGGTGAGCAACAGGCCAGCAACGCAGACGCTGACCAGCGGAAGCAATGACTTCCTGTCGATGGTTGTGGACACGGCGGTGACAGGGGTGGCACTTCGCGTGACCTACAACAGCGGGGCAACGCGGTCGCCTTTCTTGGTGACAGGAACGGTAAGCGGACTTGCGCCTTTGATTAACGCAGGCCCGAGAGGATTGTACAACTTAACCAGTGCGCAGTGCAGTGATGGCAATGCAGGTTCAGTCAACTTCCCGACGCAGGGAGGTCAAATCAGCGTGCAGATGACAGCCAACGTCGCAGGTGGTATCACATCCGCATTCAGCCGCACAAAGGCATACACCTACACCATCGACAACTGCGAGAGGTACGACCAACTGCGCGTTTACTTCCGCAATATGTACGGCGGAGTGGATGGCTACACGTTTACAAAAAAGAACCGACAATCGGTAAATGTAAACCGACAAACCTACGGCTACAACAACAGCGTGTACGGCGATGACCAATTTGACAAGCAGTGGTCGGTCACCTACCGCGATACCTACAACCTACAAAGCGATTGGCTATCGGATGCGCAGTTCAGTTGGCTTCAAGAGATGATTTACAGCCCTGAATGCTGGATTGAGTTGTCAGGTGCGCTCGTCCCTGTGCTGGTGCAAACAAACACATACAACATTATGAAGCGCATCAATGACCGATTGCAGGCTATCACCGTTGACGTTCAGGTTGGATACGAAAATACTGCGCTATGATGACCAAATTCGTTTGCTACCCTGACGCGGATAACCCAACGACAGGCTATGACCTTGACCTGTCGCAGGACACCGACATCGCCATCACGTTCAGCGTTCAGGATTTGGCTGACATCACCAAGCGGCGGGGTGCGTTTAGCAAGACTATTGCATTGCCATCCAGCAAAGGCAACGACATCGCCTTCCGCTACGCCTACAACGTGCAATCCTTCGTAGGTGGATTTACGCCGAACAAGCAGGTCAAGTGCGCTTTGTGGAATGATGGAGTGCAAGTGTTCAGAGGCACGATGCAGATGCTGTCGATGTCAGTAACGCGAGGGGTGGCAACCTACGAAGTTGGCATCTACGGCGAGGAGGTGAGCCTGTTCAAAGCGATGGAAGGAGTGAAACTGGTGGACACGGTTGGCGTGACAGGTATGAACCACACCTTTACCGAATCGCTGGTGACAGGCAGTTGGGATGACACGTTCAGCGATGCAAGCGGGTATGTGTATGGCATTACTGACGCGATTGGCTTGGGTCACGTCTTGGGCAGTCAAACGCCTGTTGGCCCGTTTGCCGCGTTGTTTACCGCGCTCAATTACGCCTTTGACAGGCTGATACCGATTGAACTATTTAGGCCGAATATCTGGGTCAAGAAGATGGTTGACCTAATCTTTGCGCAACACGGCTACCGCTACGAATCCACCTTCTTTCAAAGCACCGAATTTGAGCGGCTTGTCCTTCCGTATGCGGGCGATGCTTTTCCGTATGTGAGCGGCGATGACAAATGCTATGTCGGCGCATCGGGTTATACATCAGATGCCGCGTGGACTTATGACGTTATTTTCAACGACACCACATCGCCATTCTACAATGCTGATGATGGGAAAATGGACACAAGTACAGGGGTGTTTACTGCCGCAAGTGGTTATGGCGGGTTGTACAACTTGCACGTTGAATTGCTTTTGCAAGGCGCAACGGATGCAAGTCAATTTACCGTTGAAATTCAGAATAGCGGCGGAACAGTCAAAAAAGACGTTGATGGCAATGATATAACCGAAACGCTTGGTCAAACATCACTTTTCTTTCGGCATAGCATTGACCGCACTGTATTTCTGCTCCCCAACGAAACACTGAAAGTTGTGGTAACTGCTAACGAAGGCGGGATGTCACTGGTTAGCGGTAGTACCTTTCAGACAACTCTAATGCAACGTTATTCGATGCTTAATCAAAACATCGATATGCGCACGGCATTACCCGCCGACACCTTGCAGATTGACCTGCTCAGCGACCTGCAAAAAATGTTCAATTTGTACTTCTACCAATCACCGCTTGACCCAACGCTAATTTACATCGAGCCGTTTAACGAGTTCTATACCAGCGGCGTGGTGGATTGGTCGCAGAAATCTGACGAAGCACAGGAGATGACTATCACAATGGGCGACCCTGAACTTCGCAAGCAGTTCACATTTGCATACCGAAATGGCGGTGAGGCGTTAGCCAAAAGCTATCAAGCAACGTGGCAGGAAGGCTATGGGTGCAGGATTTTTGACACGGACAACTTCTACGGCGTTGGTGAACAGCGCATCGAAACCAAGTGCGCCACTGTTATCCCTGCGCAGTACCGCACCAACATCGTGCTTGGTCGCACCTTTGATGTGCAGGATGATGGCACGCTGAAAACGATGAAGACAGGCTATCGAATCGCGCAGTACAACTACGTTGAGATGACACCTGCGCCGAGCGGTTCAACTGAAACTTGGTATTGGGTGAGTAACTTCGGCACGAACATAAGCGGCTGGGTAAGCGGAAACACACTTCCCTACATCGGCCACGTTGACAATCCTTATGACCCACAACAGGACTTGGCATTTGGAATGCCGAAGCAGATTTACTGGGCGTTACCCGATGGTCAGGGCGGTTACACGCCATACACGAACAACAACCTGTTCAACGGCTACTGGAAGACCTACATCGAGGAGATTGCAAGCAAGGAAGCGATGACCGTTCAAGCTACCTTCCTGCTAACGGTGACCGACATCGCGGCACTTGACTTCCGCATCCCTGTCTACTGGCACGGAGTTAAATGGCGGTTATTGGAAATCAGCGACTATCGTGTTGGTCAGAACGTGATGTGCAGGGTAACGCTTCGCCGCATCCTGAACCTTGCCGAATTTACAGCGCAAACGGTAACACCGAATTTGAACTACAACCTTGAATCCGAAGTGGATGGCGAGGTCATTCCAACATACACAACACCAGTACAGGTACGCTAATGGCAGACATTAAAAACACCGTTGTCGTTGGTCTTCGATTGGAAGACGAAACGCAGAAAGGCACGCAATCGGCAAGGTCGCAACTTAAATCGTTGCGCGATGAGATGCAGCAGTTGGAGCAGTCAGGACAGCGCAACACCGACCGCTTTCGGCAGTTGCAGACGCAAGCAGGGGGATTAGCCGACCAGATCGGCGACACGCAAGCGCAGATCAAGGCGATGGCTTCGGACACCCGAACGCTCGATACATTGCTTGGCGTTGGTCAGGGTTTGGCGGGTGCATTCGCAGTGGCGCAGGGTGCGGCGGCGTTGTTTGGCGATGAGAATGAGGACTTGCAGAAGGCGATGATGAAGGTGCAGGGTGCATTGGCGTTGCTGAACGGCGTGCAGGCGGTCGCTAACGTGTTGAACAAGGATTCGGCTGTAATGGTGAATCTGAACGTGGTGGCACAGCGAGCGTATGCGTTGGCAGTTGGCACGAGCACAGGCGCGATGAAGGCATTTAGGTTGGCATTGGTTGCGACTGGAATTGGCGCGGCTGTGGTGGCTATTGGCTTGCTGATTGAGAACTTCGATAAGCTAACGGGTGCGGTCAAGCGTTTCCTTGGCATCAAGACCGAAAGCAACAAGGCGATTGCCGATGGCACACAGGCGATGGAGCGCGAGATTGAAATATTGAAGGCACGAGGTGCAAGTCAAGAGCAAATCTTTGCGCGTGAGTTCGAACTGTCGCGTGAACGGATGCGGATGGCAAAGACAGCGCAGGAACAAGACGAGGCACGCCATCAGCACAATCTGCTGCGGGCGCAGTACGAAACATACGTCAAGGAACAGCAGTTAAAAAAGCAAGAAGAAGACCAAAAGGCGCACGATGCGCGGATGGTTGAACTGCGCAAAATGCGCGAGCAAGCATTGAAGGATGCCGAGGATTTGGTGTACTTGGAGCGCGTGGATGGCGTAAGTAAGTTTGTCAACAGCGTTGAGAAAGTTGAACAGGGGTTAAACGTTGTCAGAAGGTCAGGAGTTAAAGAACTGATGGCCGAGGAACAGCGCGCGGAGGCACTGGAAGAAATGCGGGCGCAACGCCGCGTGGATAGGGCCAAGGCAACACTGCAAGGCATTGCCGACATTACATCGCTGTTCAGCGGAAAAAGTGAAAAGGCGCAGAAGCGAGCGTTTGACATCAACAAGAAGGCATCGATGGGAACAGCGATAATCGATGGAATTGTCGCAACCCAAAAGGCGTTCAAATCAGCACCACCACCATTGTCGTTTATCTTGGCGGCGGCGGCGGCGGCATCGGCATTGGTAAGGGTGAAGGCTATTAGCAACCAGCAATTTGAATCATCAAGCGCAAACAGCGGAGGCGGTGGAGGTGGAGGCGGTGGGTCATCAGTCGGCGATGTGGCTATGCCAGCACCAACAGCAACCACGCCAAACAGTCAGCTGCTGAACCCACCTGCTAACGGACAAGGGCAAGGGATGAGGGCATATGTGGTTGAATCAGACATTCGCAGTGTAAGCGGCAGGCTACGGCGAATGAGTGAATTTGCAACGTTAGGCGCGTGATGGTATTTGACGATATGGAAGAGCTACCTGTTTACTTAATGACAATCGATGAGGATGGCGAAGGCGTCAGCTACGTCAGTTTAGTTGAATCACCCGCAATCGAGCGACCATTCATTGCCCTATCCAAGCAACACCGCTTCGCTGAGGATGCCGCACTTCGCATCCTGACAGGCCCGCTGATGCTGGCAGATACGCCAATCATAAGACAGGATGACACGCGGGGTAAGTACTACGTGATGTTCGACAAGGACACCATCCGCAAGATGGTGCAGAAGTACTTTAAACAGCAGAACCAAGCGAAGGTGAACGCCGAACATAGCAAGCCGCTGGATGGCGTGTATATGTTTGAAAGCTACCTGATTGACCGCGAGCGTGGCGTGAATCCACCGAAGGGATTTGAAGATGCGCCTGATGGCAGTTGGTTTGGTTCGTTCAAGGTTGAGAATGACAAGGTGTGGGAAGAGCGCGACCAGTTCACAGGGTTCAGCATTGAGGGCTACTTTGGGATGCAGGCAACTGAATCCAGTTTAGAAGCGGCGATGGCAAGCCTTGAAGAGGCGTTCAGCGTTTTTTTGCATACTATCAAACAGCGTGGTATTTAATCTAAAAGCGACCCTATGAGCATAGCAAATCGTTTGACTGAACTGGCTGACGCACTGCGGAAGTTTACCGCAACGCCAACGCCGCAAAACTTTGCAGATTACAAATTGGAAGATGGCACGATGGTGCGCGTGGATGGCGACCTTGTTGCAGGCACGCCTGTATTCGTCATAACCGAAGAAGGAATGCTGCCTGCGCCTGACGGACAGCACACTGTTCCCGAAGTTGGGGTTATCACAACCGAAGGCGGCAAGATTGTCGAAGTGGGTGACCTGCCAGCAGGTGTAGCGGCACAAGAAGTGGAAATCGAAGTCACACCCGAAGGCGAAGGGATGCCCGAAGGCGAAGGGATGCCCGAAGCAGGGAATAAAATCGAGGAGAGAATTGCGGCATTGGAAGCGAGGTTGGAGGAGATATTGTCGAAGTTGGCAGGGGCGATGGAAGCCAATACCGCGCGCTTTGACCAGTTGGATGCCGAGGTTCAGAAGATGAGCAAAGTACCAACCGCAGAGCCACGCAAGCGCACCAGTGACGCAATTGTCGAGAACATCAAGCTGTCGCGCAACACGAATTTTGAAGCATTAACAAATAACCTTAAAAACCTAAAATAAAAAGATTATGGCATTTTCACTTGGGGGACTAACGTCCTATGTCGAGCAACAGCGATTGCCGTTGCTGACCAAAGCCGTCTTTGACGCAAAAACGCAGTCATTGATGCAAAAGCGCGTTGGCGTTAAGTACGAGGAATCGTTGAACTTAATGGACACCGATGCAGTATTCCAAGCCGCATCCACCTGCGCGTGGAATGCGTCAGGTACAACCACGTTCAGCCAGCGTAACATCAGCGTGGCGCGGGTGAAAGTGCAAGAGGAGTTGTGTCCTCGTTCATTGGAGCAGTACTGGATGCAGACGCAATTGACGCAGGGTAGCAACTACGAAGGCGTACCTTTCGAGCAAGCGTTTGCAGAGCAAAAGGCAAAGCAAATCGCCAAGAACATCGAGAACGCCATTTGGCAGTCAACAACTGCAACTGGCGCATCAGGGTGGACTGGTTCATCTGCATCATTGAGCGGTGACGCGAATCTGAACAAGACCGTTGGACTGCTTCACTTGATGGAGAAGACCACTGCATCCGCTTCAATCGTGTCGAGCCTTGCAGGTGCGGCTTTCAGTGACACCACCATCGTCAGCGCGTTTGAAAATGTGTATCAGAACATCCCTGTTGAAATCATCAGCAAGGACGACATCTACGCCTTCTGCGGATGGGACACTTACCGCATCCTTGCGAATAAACTTGTAGGCTTGAACTTGTATCAGGGCGACCTTGGGCAGTTGGGTGCTGGTGAAATGTTTTTCCCTGCGACCAATATGAGAATCTGCGCGGTCAATGGATTAAATGGCACGCGCCGCATCGTGGCAACGTCATTGAGCAACTTGTTCTTCGGAACTGACCTGCTTTCGGATGAGGATACCTTCCGCATCTGGGCGAGTTACGACAACGACCAGATTCGCTTCCAAGCGGCACTGAAATACGGGGTGCAATTTGCATATCCTGAATTTATGGTGTTGTACAAGGCAAGCAACGCAACGACACCTGCTGGCTGATGACAGGGCAGGGAAACCTGCCCTTCTTTTTCTTTTGACACTATAAAACAAGAAAAAATATGAGCTGCGCACTTACATCAGGATACGCATTAGGATGCCGCAACAATGTTGGCGGCATTAGCGAAATTAGGCTTGCATCGTGGAACGTAACAGGGTCAGTAGCCACCAACACCACAGGCACGGTGACTGGCTTTACAGGTTATGCTTCGGGAAGCAATGCCTTCTACAAATACGAATTGCCGAAGGGCGTGGGTCAGTTTACTGAAACCACCAACGCCAGCGTTGAAAACGGCACTATCTTTTACCAGCAAGAAATGACTTTGGTCATCAACAGGCTCACGCAAGAGGTGCGCAATCAGTTGCGCCTTGCTTCGAATGGCAGGTTGTTGGCGATTGTCACCGACCGCAATGGCAAGTATTGGCTGCTGGGTGAAACCAACGGCATCGAGGTGACTGGCGGAACTGCGCAAACAGGCACAGCGATGGGTGACAGGGGTGGCTATGAATTGACATTCACGGCGATGGAAGCACAACCTTGCAGAGAGGTATTGTCAACTGTGATCGCGGGAGTAACAGCAAGCACGCAAATAACAGGCGGCGCGAATTAAGTGTAGTTCAGTTTGGGTTGGTGAAAGCCAGTGCGTAAGGGTCGCACTGGCTTTCTTATTTTTGCACAACGTCAACCCTTAAATCTGCACAATGAGAATATGCATCGTTTACAACCAACACCCAACAGGGTGCAGTTACTATCGCCTTGAAATGCCGAATGCGGCCGTTCACGACCTATGCGGTGGAGTGGTGGATTTTGTCAGCATCGATGACATCAGGCGTATGGAAGAGGATGAGTTGAAAACGATTGACCTATTCTTGTACAACCGAACGTGGATTGCAGGGCCGTTGGAGGCGGTTGAGCAGGTGGCCAACATCCTTCGGCAATACGGCGCGCGTATCATTTTGGATATGGACGACTACTGGCACCTTGGCACAGGGCATAGCTTTTACAGGCACTACCACGACACGAAGATGCCTGCGATAATCGAAAAGCACATCCGCATAGCTGACCACATCATCACGACCACGACATACCTGCGCGATGAATTGGTGAAGTTCAATAAGAACGTCAGCATCTTTCCGAACACGCCATACATCCAGTACAAGCAGTTTCAGGAACAGCCAACGCAAAGCGAGCGGGTGCGCTTCGGCTACTTCGGCGCGGCCCAGCACACGGAGGATGTGGAGTTGATGCGGTCACCACTGCAACGCCTGTCGGATGAAACCGAACTGGATGGGAAGTATATGATTTACTTGGCGGGCTGGAACGAGAACAACCCAATCTACCAAGGGTACGAGCAGGTATTCAGCAATAAAGGGAAGAACAACAACTACTCACGCATCCAAGCGGCTGACATATACAGCTATGTACAGGGGTACAATTGGGTGGATGTGAGCCTTGCGCCACTTCGCGACACCAAGTTTAACCGATTGAAGTCGGAGTTGAAGATTACCGAGGCCGCGTGGATGGGTAAGGCGGTCATTGCCAGCGAGGTGCCGATGTATGCGGATTGCATCGAGAATGGCGTGGATGGCTGGCTTGTGCCTGAAAAGAAGGACAAGCTGTGGTATAAGTATATGCGGGCGTTTATCAATGAACCTGCGATGGCGAAGGAAATGGGTGAGCGTTTGCGGGCGAAGATGCAGGGCAAGTTCGACATCCAGCAAATCAGCGAGGCGAGGCTGAATTTGTACAAATCAGTCGCGCGTGGTATTTAACGGTAATGCTATACCTTAAAGCCAGCCAATCGAACACCATCAACGTCACGTGGACTGAGCGCGCAACTAACGCGACCATCTACAAGTTGATTCTCACGAACATCGCGAAGAACACCAGCACGGTGGTGTACATTGACGCGATTAGCAACGCGAGCAGTTACGAGGAGAGATACGACCGCTTCACCTTCACGTTGGGCGCGCTTGAAAAAGGGCAGTACAAATACGAGGTGTTGCAAGATGCAAACGGCTACGCGGCAGGTGACGCACTTGGTGGTGGCTTGTTTGTGTTTGAGGATGGCGGCTATGCTTACATCAGTGCGGCGGCAGACCAAGCAACGGACGCGCCGTGGGGGTGTCAGGGGACTTTGATACTGGAAGGCGCATCACCCGAAGCGATTGGTCAAGGCGTAATTAACACCGCGACAATCGTTGCAAGTTGCCCTACATCGGGTATAAGCGCGAGGCTTTGCGATGAATTGATACTGAACGGGTATAGCGATTGGTTTCTTCCTTCGCTGGATGAGTTGACCGAAATGTACACTAAATTGAAGGTGAACGGCTTCGGCAACTTCGCAAATCACACCTATTGGTCATCAACGCAAGCCGATGCTAATCAGGCTTTCACAGTAAATATGAATAACGGCAATCAAGGCACGCATTCAAAGGATAGCACGTCAAATCGCTACACAAGGGCGATGCGGAGATTCCTGATGGGAACGCCGCGAGTGGTCGAAACAGGATTGGCCTACATTGAACCCGCAACCGAAACCTACGTTGCACCAACGAATAACAACACCTATGTCAGCTTCTAAATTCGCATTCAGTTTCATCCCCACCACCGACTACCAGTTGCCTGTGATGCTGGAAAACAAGCAGGCCAATATGGTGCTGTTTGGTGAACGCAACGAATACCCGTACTATCTGCTGGACAACTACCACAAAAGCGCGAAGCACTGCGCCATCGTCAACGGCAAGGTTCACTACATCGTAGGCAAGGGATGGAAGGCAAGCGATAAAGGCACGGTGGAACAGCAAGCAAGAGCGGAGGAGTTCATCCGCGACCCCAACGTTGAAGATGATTTGAACGACCTTACCGAGAAGTTGGTGCTGGATTTAGAGTTGTTTAACGGCTTCGCGCTTGCAGTCACTTGGAATCGGGGTGGCGGCATCGCCTTTGTTGAACACGTTCCATTCCAAAAGGTACGGGTGAGTTTGGATGATGATATGTTCCTAATCGCCGATTGGTACGATGCGCGTATGATTCAGCAGTTTCCGAAGGGCAACGAAGTGGAGAAGATGCCGAAATTCGATGAGAAGTACCGCGTTGGCAAGCAGATGTTTTACTACCGCCATTACAGCGCAGGCGTTCAGCATTACCCGCTTCCAAACTATCAAGGTGCGCTCGCGTACATCGAGTGCGATGCGGAGATAGCGCGCTTCCACATCAACAACATCCGCAACCAGTTTTGGGGTGGTCAGCTGATTAACTTCGCTGACGGAATTCCAACCGAAGAAGAAAAAGACGAGATCGAGCGGATGATGCGCCGCAAGTTCAGCGGGGCAGGGAATGCAGGTAGATTCGTGCTGACGTTTAGTAGCGGAAAGGAAAGCGCGCCGAGCATCCAATCGCTAACGCCGAGCGATTTGGACAAGCAGTTTGACCTGCTGAACAAGCAAATCCAAGAAGAGATATTTGTCGCACACAACGTCACCAACCCGATGCTGTTTGGGGTCAAGACCGAAGGGCAGTTGGGTGGAAGGAAGGAATTGATTGAGGCTTACGAACTTTTCAAAAACACCTACATCAACGCGCGGGTGATGATTGTGGAAAGGATGATTAACTACATCGCAGGGTTTAACGACATCGAAGGCTTATACCTATGCCCTACCGACCCAGTGACCGAGCAGTTAAGCGAACAGGTGTTGGTGCAGATTATGACGCGCAACGAGCTTCGCGAGAAGGCAGGACTTGATCCGCTTGAGGATGAGCAAGTGCAACCCGAAGGCGCACCTGCGGCGGAGGCATTGGCAACCGAGCCGGTCAATGAGGCACTACGCACGATGACCGGCCGGCAGTTTCAGCACCTGATGCGGATAGTCCGCAACTTCCAGTCAGGCAAGATTAGCGAGGCGCAGGCACGCACGATGTTGGGCAGTGGCTTTGGATTGACCGCCGAGCAGATTAACGACTTCCTGACTGATAGACAGGCCGAGTTCAGCGCACAAGGCGAGGATGACGAAATGCGGATGTTGTCCGCTGTTGGTCAGCAGTTCGGCGAAGATGCGCAAGCCTTTGACGTGGTTGATAGCTGGGAGTTGGCATTGGAAGGCGATCCTGAAACGTTTGCGGTAGATGAGGAGGAGGAGAAGTTGGACAAGCGGATAATGGCCTATCGCAAGAAGAACAGGCTGGCAACGGTCAAAGAAATAGCCGAGGCGTTGAAGGTCAGCCCTGCGAAAGTGAGAAAGCGGATTGCCTATCTGCTGGAAAAAAACCGCTTCCCGATTAGCCGCGATATTGACATCGCAACGAAAGAAACGCCAGTTGAGGAGGAAGTGGTGGAGGTGCGCTATCGCTACGATTGGCGGCCAGAATATGCAGGATTGAGCAAGGCGGATGGCTACGACAAAAGCCGCAAGTTCTGCCAAACAATGCTGGATTTGAGCGCGACAAAGTTGTACACAAGGAGCGATATAAACGACATCGGGCAGTTGGTTGGCTGGAATGTTTGGGAGCGCAGAGGCGGTTGGTTTACCCTTCCGAATGGCAACCACAGGCCAAGTTGCAGACATATGTGGGTTCAGCAATTGGTAGTCAAAAAAGGAACAACAGTTAAACGTGTAGTATGAGCATCGCCCTATTTGTATCGGAAGAATACCTGCTGGAAAACAGCGTCATCAACGAAAACGTAGCCTATACGCAAATCAGGCCCACGTTGGTCAAGGTTCAGGATATGCACATCCAACCTGCGCTGGGTTCGGCGTTATACAAAGAAGTACAGGCGCAAGTGGTTAGCGGTTCGGTCACTGCCTTAAACACGACCCTGCTTGAAGATTACATCCAGCCTGCAATCGTGCAATGGATGTACTTTGAACTTCCGATGGTGCTGTCGTTCAAGTATATGAACAAAGGGATGGACCGCAGGACCAGCACCGAAAGCAACCCGATGAGCGTGGACGAGGTGTTTAAACTGATGGACAAGGTCAAGAACGATGCGGAATGGTACACGGAGCGCATTACGCGCTACCTGCAAGAGAACCACGCCAGTTACCCATTGTTTGACAACCCACCAACGGCGATTGACACGATTTACCCGAATGGAAGTTCTTACGAAACAGGGATGGCTTTGGGAAGGCGTGGCCGCTTCCGTGACCCATTGGATTACCCTGAAAAACGCTTCTATCCCTTTTAATGGCACACGCGAAAAATATCAACAAATTAAAGCAGTACTATGAGTTGGGTTCGATTAAAGAACGACCTGCTGACCTTTGCGGCGGCCCATCCACAAATCAACAGCGTGGGATTCGGCGACCCGCTGGCAATCGGGACGGACAACACGATAAATCTGCGGACAACGGACAGGGATAGGGTTGTTTACCCTTTGCTCTTTGCCGACCTGCAATCGATGACCGCGAATGTTGGTGCGCTTACGCTTGGCGTGAGTGTGCTGATTATGGACAGGATTGAAGATAGCCGCAACCTATCTACGGTGGTGACTGGTAGCGTAGTGGCAAGGTGGACTGACAATGAAGATGAGGTACTTAACGACACGCTGTACATTATGCGCGACTTCATCAGCAAGTTCACGAATGACCCTGCAAAGGATTACACGTTGCAGGATGCGGTTAGTGCAACGCGATTTGTGGAGGCGCGAGATGACAAAGTCGCTGGGTGGCAGGCAACGGCCAACTTTGACTTTGAGTACCCTCACGATATTTGCGAAGTTCCGACATAAGTGGTATTTAACTAAAAACAGCGATATGAACATTGGGCAACAATTAGACGCGATGCTGGGAGGCTACGGCGCGATAACCGTAGTCACAGGCGCGGTCACAGGTCAGGCGTTTGAATTTCTTGTGGTGAACGCCGCAACGAGCTTCACGACTTTGACCGACAGCGAAGGCAACAACGCGCTGACTTATTTGGGGTTGAGTGGCATCACGGTGATGACAGGGATGATTGTCAGGGCGCGTAACGGCTTAAGATTAAGGGCGGTGACAGTATCAGGCGGCAACGTATTTGCTTATTCCTGATGGCATTAGCGCACGGATATGCATTGCCTTTTGTAACGCAGAAGGTAGTCGGCGATTACGCGAGCGATAACGCGGCGGCAACGGCGCGAGCAATTGCATCGGGCGCGACAAAGGAAGCGGCGGGCAGTTGCCTTGATGCGCGTGCAATTAACTTGCAGATGCGAGTGCCGCAACGCACGGACACCAATCTGCTGACCAATAGCGCGATGGCAGGGGCAACAGGTAGCGTGTTGCCAACGAAGTGGGTGAGTGGTAGCGTTAATGGATTGACAGTGACCATTTCGAGCGCGTTCACCAGTGCAGGCTTTCAGGCGATTGACTGGACGGTGAGCGGCACGGCTGATAGCGATGGCACGATTTACATAGGTTGCGAGCCTAACGACAACACTAACGCAATCCCTGCCAGCATTGGTCAGCAGTACATTGGCGCGATGAGTTTGGGCAAGCAAGCAGGCACAATCCCTGCCACGATGGTGATGCAGGTGCTGGGGCAAAAGTCGAGCGATGGTTCGGTCATTGAAACGGCGAACAGCACTACTGACTTGAATGGCTTGGTTTCGGGCAGTTTAACGCGGGTGAACACGGCAGTTCTTTCGATTGCCAGCGTCAGCAGTGACAGGGTGAATTTCAGGCTCACGGCTGATGTTTTGCAAAACGATGTCATCAGCTTTACGATACGCATTGCCGCGCCGCAGGTTGAACGCAATGATAGGATTTCGCCTTACATCACAACCACGACAGGAGCGGCGAGCAGGGTGACTGGACAACCTTCGCTTTTGGTTGTGCCGCAGTTAACGAGGGCAGGCTTTTTATATCCGCAGTTACCAACCGTTAGCGGTGCGGACTTCACCTTCACGAGAAATACCACCGCCACGCGGGTGAATGCGAGTGGGTTGATTGAAAGCGTAGCAAGCGGAATATTGCGTTTGGACTACCCGATAGGCGGCGGCTGTCCTGCTGCTTTGATTGAGGCGAGTGGGACGAATTTGGTTCTGCAATCACGCGACCTGTCAGTGTCAGGAAATTGGACAGCAAGCGGAGTCACGGCAGTCAAAAATGCAGTTGGCGCAGATGGCACGGCATCAGGTGCGACAACGCTAACGGCAACGGCGGCAAGTGGAACAATAACACAGGCATTATCTCACGCATCACAAAGTCGCATATTTAGCGCATTTATACGCAGAGTGTCAGGTAGTGGCGCGATTCAATTAACGACAAATGGCGGAACGAATTGGGATACAGTTACAGTAACAACCGCATACACCCAACTTGCATCCGTTGCACGGACAGTGGCAAGTGGCACGGTTGGCATACGAATGATTGCAAGCGGCGATGTTATTGAAGTCGATTATACGCAAGGCGAAGTTGGCCCTGTTGCTACTTCACCCATCCCCACGACAACCGCATCCGCAACCCGCAACGCGGATGTTTGCTCCGTGTCGGGGGTGAGTGGGTATATCGGGCAGACGGAGGGGACGCTTTATGTGGAGTGGGATATAAGCCGATTAAATGCAGGTAATTTTGGATTTAACATAGATAATGGTTCAGTTACGGAATATGTAAGTATTGCTCGTTTATCATCTACAGGGGCATTTAGGCTTGCAATAAAAAAATCATCAGGCTCTGAAGTTAATTTGATTACATCATCTGCATTTTCAACTGGTATTTTCAAAGTTGCTTGTGGCTATAAAAATGGTGATTACACTTTGTATGTTAATGGTGCCCAAATTGGCACAAGCAATAACTCAACGGATTTTCCTACAGGAACGCTTTCAAGATGTATTATCAGCGATGCAAATTTTGGCTTTCCTAACAACCGCCTCCGCTCCGCCGCTATCTACACGACAAGGCTTACCAATGACCAACTCGCCAACATCACCCGACTAACGTAATGGCTACCTTCCGCAAGTACAAATGGAACACAAAAGCCGAATTTGAGGCTTTCTATCAACTATCCCAACCCGAAGCCACCTGCGTGGAGTTGGGCGACATCGACAACACCTACTGCGTGGACTTGCTGTGGACAAACGAACCCAATGCAGATTGGGAGCAGTTTGAAACGTGGCCGCCTCCCGTGGGGATACATACGTTTTTAGGCTGGGACGAACAATACACAAAAGAATACAATGAAAGACTTCCTTAACTCCATCGGCATCAACATCGGCCTAACCATCGCGGGCTTCCTCGGCTCGCTTCTTCTATTGCCTAAACAACGGAATTGGAAGGTGCAACTGGTCAGCGTGTTCAGCGGCTCACTTTGCGCCACCTACCTTGCACCTGTGTTGATAGGCTTCCTCAACATAAACGCACCCAACATCCAGTACGGCTTGGCGTTCTTGGTCGGATTCAGTGGAGTGAAGATTGCCGAGGTGTTGGAGGCCAAAATATTAAAGACCCTTACTAATGATAGTAACGCGCAACGCGGCTAACATCCACACACTCGCCTACGCGGGTGACGAACTGAACTTACTGCTCATCAGCGACCTTCATTGGGATAATCCCAAATGCGACCGCGACCTGCTCAAAAGGCACTTGGACGCGGCAAAGGCGAAGGGTGCAGGAATCATCGTAAACGGTGACTTCTTCTGCTTGATGCAAGGCAAAGGTGACCCGCGAAAAAGCAAGGACGACATCAGGCCCGAACACAACAAGGGTAACTATTTGCAAGCCGTGGTCGAGGATGCGGTCGAGTGGTTTAGTCCGTACAAAGACAACCTATTGCTTATCGGCTACGGCAATCACGAAACGCAGATAATCAAGCATATGGAGTTCGACCCATTGCATATGTTCCAGTCCATATTCAACTACAAGAACCAAAGCAACCTGCACATCGGTGGCTATGGTGGTACGTTGAAGGTGCTGGGAGAGATTAGAAGCGGCTTACATCGCGCCTTCGTCATCCACTACTATCACGGTTCAGGCGGAGGCGGCCCAGTTACCAAGGGCGTCATCCAAGACCAACGCATTATGTCGTTTGTTGAAGGGTATGATATGACGTGGCAAGGTCACGTTCACGAGTTGTACCACCACGTCAATATGGTTCAGTATTTCAATCGCACGCAAGACATCATCCAGCAGAGGCGTGTACATCAACTGCGCACATCTACCTACAAGGAAGAATACGGTGCTGGTGAAGGCGGCCACCACATTGAGAAGGGAAGACCGCCGAAGCCGCTTGGTGGCTATTGGCTGAACCTCCAACAGGAACGACTGCGGAAGATAGAGGACAACGGCAAGGAGCGCGACAGGACTGAGTGGGTGGTTAAACTGCATACAACGTAATTACGCGATATGAGAACCATTAAGTACCTTGTAGTCCATTGCACAGCCACGCCACAAAGCACAACCGTTGAAAGCATCCAACGCTACTGGCGTGAACGCTTGGGGTGGAAGGCGAGTGGCTATCACAAAATAATTAAGGCAAATGGCGAGGTTATCACTTTGGCGCAGGATGATGAGATTTGCAACGGGGTGGCTGGGTATAATTCTGCTTCACTTCACGTATCCTATATCGGCGGCATTGATTCGCGTGGCAATCCGTTTGACAATCGGACGCAGGGCCAAAAGGACGCGCTCAGTCAAGTCCTACACGCGTGGCGGGCCAAGTACCCAAACGCCCAGATTCAAGGCCACCGCGACTTCCCACGCGTAAATAAGGCTTGTCCTTCATTCGATGCTAAAACTGAATACGCTCATATTTAGCCTCCTGCTGGCTGGGTGCTGTCGGAAGGCAGTCGAAGTGCGCACCAACACGGTAGTGCAGAAGGACAGCGTTATGATTGAGGTGCCGAGGTTCACGGAGCTGTACATTGACAACCCCTGCGATAGTGCTGGCATCCTGCGGCAGTTCAGATTAACGGATAGCACGAAATCAAGCGTTTTAAGCGCATCAAATTATCGGGGTGGTATTCGCATTCAACTGCGCAGAGATACGGTCTTACAACGCATCTCTGAGCGCGACACGGTAACGATTGAGCGCATTGTAAAAGTCGAGCCTGCAAAGCGCAAGAATCGGATGGCGTTTGTGTGGTTCGGAGTGGCACTCGGACTGGTGCTTTCGATTGCGGTTTTCCGCTTGATGCGCCTGTAATCAAGGCTTCGCGAAGGGGTCGTTTCTAAACTTTTTTTTGGAAAGTGCGTTAGGACGCTGGAAACGCAGAAAAAAAAATAAAAAAAAGTATACAACCTATATATATATGTATGTAACTTTGGTGCATACCAAAACGGAAAAACAATGACAACTGTAAAAACAAACATTTGGAACTTAGAAGTAGGCGACAGGATAACCTTTACGAACTCCGCAAACTGCAAGCAAGACATACTTGTAAACAGGGTCGAAGAAAAGAGTTGGTATGCAATTGGCAGAAATAGTTGGGGAACGCTTCAATCTTACGCAAAGTACCCCGACTTTTTAATCATCAAAAAGGGACAATAACCCCACCAAGGGGCGCGACTTGTCAACGCGCATTCTTTAACCTTCTAAACCCCAACCCCAATGAACATCATCGAATCAACCCCCATCAACCTCGGCAATGACGATTGCGATATCGTGAATGCCTTCATCTACAAGCAGAATGGCACGCTTCACCTGCACATCGACTACCCAACCTCTGACCGCATTACCAACGAGTTCGAGCATAGCGACATTGACGCGCTGTGGGAGTGCCAGTATCCTGAGTGGAATAACATTCTTTTTTCAACCACCCTCTAAACCCAACCCAATGCAACACGACATCATCGCTCACACACCCATCACGCTTGACAATGGCAAGGTGGTGGATGCGTACATCCACAAGCAACCCAGCGGAATGTACGCGCTTCACGTCAACTACATCTTTGAAGCCAACAGCAATTCAACCCGCACCAAGCAGATTGCCGAAGCAGTGTGGCGCAAGCAACACCGCGACTGGTTCAGGTTCATCCGCTTCCAGCGTTCATCCACACCACTGCCAATGCCTAAACTCAACAACCAATGAAACAATTTAATCAAATCGGAAAGTACACAAAGAAGCAGGAGGTACTTGACGCAAAACGCGGGCGCACTTTTATCACGCCACAAAACAAAAGCTATGTTTTTGACTACAATAAAGTTGGCTCAAAATATACCTTCATTTTGTGCTACTTGGATAAACGCTGGCAGATTTCTGAAACTGATTTCAATAAGTCCAACATTGATGACCTGTTGCAATCCATTGAACTATCTAACCAAATTTCCTAAACTCAACAACCAATGAAACACACCTTTACCCTTGACGCGTGGTTCGCTCACATCCGCAAGCAACTGCGCACCACACCAACGCCAACATCTGCGGAAATCAAACAGCCACTGCGCTTCGACTGGGCGTTGTACGGCCGCATCCTTCAAGCTAAACATTTAACCAACTAAACCCCAAACCAATGACAACCCTAATCAACAAACTAACACCACAAGCACGCGCCAAGATGGATGCGATGGATGCTGAACAAAAAGAACGCCTGACGTGGTGGCTCACGCGGAGCGAGTACGTCCACGAAACACCGTACTACGCGGTGATTAGCATTTGCATGAATTTCGGAATCCAGACTGACGATTTTTACAGCCTATTTGAAATATTATGAAAGCCCTGACCTACACCGCATTCCTATTGATGACCTGCTTCATCTGCGCCATCCAC
>Ga0208465_1000201_pt1 | contig 19061 bp, 18 predicted proteins | sample LakMenEpi31Aug10_FD_150749 | JGI IMG/M metagenome (GOLD analysis project Ga0208465, IMG submission 150749) | Freshwater microbial communities from Lake Mendota, WI - 31AUG2010 deep hole epilimnion (SPAdes) | ecosystem: Environmental > Aquatic > Freshwater > Lake > Epilimnion/Euphotic zone ...
TTCCGTTCGCTGAGGATTGGCTGCAGGCGACTGACCCCCAACTCCGTGGCCTGGCGCACCACCTGGTCAAAGCCGTTGCCCTTGGGTAAGGCGATCGCCAGGGTCACCAGGGGGCGGGCCAGGGGGCTGACGGCCTGGGGGGTAGCGATCGCCAGGCCAGGCTCTGGCCCCAGCTGGGCCAACCAGTGTTGCCCCTGGCCATCCAGGGCGATAAATTGGCTACCCGCTGTTAACCGCAGCACACGGTAGAGGTAGTGCTGCTGCTCTGCCGTCAGCCGCAGTTGGTCGCCTCGCAGCTGGCCAGCTCCCACCATCAGTCTTTGGATCTGCATTAGCCTTTGATCACCGCCCCGGGCCGCAGTCGGGCCACCGGGCGGCTAAGGTGGCCTGGGGTAAGGATCTTCACCACCTGATTGACACCTTGTTTTTTTACAAACAACATCTAGATGATTTCCTGGGCTGTGGGCAAAGAACGTCACCCTTGGGCTATCCTTCCCTAGTCCTTGAGATGGCACAATAGCGAAGGCTTTACTTTCGGGATTTTAACACCATGACCCAGGCCATCACCCTAAACCTCTCGGAGGGATCGGTGCGGTTCAACTTTTCCACCGTCGCTGCCGATGATCTCCAGGCTGCCCTCAGTCAACTGCGCAGTCAATGGCAGGGGCCCGCCGCCGCCGGCCAACGGCAACCTCTGGAGTACCGGCACACCGGTGATGTGTTTTTAGAGATTTTCTGTAACCCCAATATCTGGCCTAATGCCTTTGCCGCCAAGGTTCTCATTACCCTACGGGATGAGCGCATCCGGCTCACCACCGAAGCCAGCCTCTCCCAGCTTCAGGAGGATCTCAGCCAGTACCTGGGTTAGGGCCTTTTCGGGTAGCCCTGGCTACTCGAAAAGGGGCCAGGGGTAGCGTCTAGACTTGGAAATTGACAATCTGCCCAAAGTCCCCGGGTTCTAAGCTGGCCCCGCCCACCAGGGCGCCATCAATCTCTGGCTGGGCCATCAATTCATCCACATTGCCAGGCTTAACGGACCCACCGTACTGAATGGTAACTTCAGGGTTCTTGAGCAATCCACGGATGACCCCAATTACCCGATTGGCTTCCTCGGCTTCGCAGGTCTCACCGGTACCGATCGCCCAAATGGGCTCGTAGGCAATGACCAGGTGGGTTTGATCCACCCCTGTCAAACCCTTTTCAACCTGGTGGGTAATCACCGTCTCGGTCTCCCCGGCATCCCGCTGTTGCTTGGTTTCCCCCACGCAGAGAATGGGGGTTAATCCACAGCGCTGGGCCTGAACCAATCGCAGGTTAACGGTTTGATCCGTATCACCAAAGTACTGCCGACGCTCGCTGTGGCCCACAATCACGTAGCGCACCCCCAGTTCCCGCAGCATCTGCCCAGATATTTCGCCGGTGTAGGCGCCCTCTGACTCCCAGTGAATATTCTGGGCTCCCACCTGTACCCGGGCGCCGTGCAGCCCTTGGGAGAGGGCGTTAAGGTCGGTAAAGGGAACACAGAGGACCACCTCCCGATCATTGGGAGTGTCCTTCAGATGGGGTAGGAATCGATTCACGAAGTCCAGGGTTTCCGCCTGGGTTTTATACATTTTCCAGTTGCCAGCAATAATAATCTTGCGCACGGTGCTCTAGGGCCAATGATGGTTTATATACTGATTTGCATCCTATCTAAGAAAGGCACCCTGAATCAAATCCTTCTATACTCCAGTCAGGGAAATCTCCATACCCAGGGGCTAAGCTGCCCAGATCGGTTTAGTAGTCGGGGGGGTGACAGGTATTCCTTTGGCCAAAACGCCCGCTGCTACTATGGCTGTAACCCTCAGTTCAGGATACCAAGCCCAGCTATAGGTCTCAGCCCACAGCAAAGGGCATCGCCGCCTTGTCCTAGCCGAACTGGCGTGTTGGGGCTTTAACTGATTAACCGCCTCCTAGGGGGGCTAGCCAATGCTACCAAGCCTTACTTGACCCTTTCGGGAATAATCCCTAACTTTTCCAGGGTGTACATGACCGCTGATAAACGGTTTTGCACCCCAAATTTCCTGTAAATGTGTTGCAGGTGTTTTTTGACGGTGCGATCGCTCATCCCTAAGGTCTCAGCAATTTCCACCGGGGTTTGACCCTGACCAACCAGCAGTAGCACCTGGGCCTCCCGCCGGGTTAACCCCAGGCGACGCAGGTTATCGGCAGACAGATCGCAATTTTTAGTCTCCTCCAGCAGTAGCAGGAACTGGCCAGGCTCCGGATGGGCGCTGAGCCGTACCGTTAGTTGGTGGGTGCCGCCATTGCTAACTTGATAACTGGGGGAGGCCCGCAACGTCTGATCAGCCTGGGCCAACTCTATCTCGCTAAGTTGACGATGCACCCACCGCCGTAGCTGATCGGGGAGATCCTGTCCCCGATCAGCTACGGCGGGGAAATAGCTGTGAATTAATTCCTCCGCCAGGATTGACATGCTCTGCACCTCACCCTCAGGGGTCAATAGAATGGCTCCTATCATGACTTGGATGTGACTTAGGAATAGGGTTGGGGGAACCTGGTATAGGATTGCGAGGCTCCAGATCGAGCATGGCCTGCCAGCAATGACGACAAAACCAGTAAACCTGGTGGCGCCGAATGGGGTGCAGCAAAATACTAGAGCAGCAGGGGCATTCGGGCATGGGTATGAAATATGACTATATTCTATTGCTTAAGCTAGCGTCATAATATTGATACTCCTCCTCTATTCCTCTGAGCGTTGATTTATTTTAGATTAAAAAGATCAATTTTTCGCAATAACTTAATTTCAGGTTGATTAAGTTGGGTGAGTGAGTTGCTGATCGAAATCTAATATGGCCTATTGACGCCTAAAAGCACAATGTAGGATTGTGTTGGGTCACAGCCCAGACCCCCGCTAAAGCCCCATGGGGTTAGGGTGTAGCACTGTGCCGATCCCACCCACTTAAATTATTGACGTGTTAGCGCGTCCTGAGTTGTGTCAGTAACCCTCCGAAATAGGAATTATCCGTAATTTTGATTCCAGTAACTCAAGCCTGATCTCCCGCAAACACTAATCTCGAAGGGGTCTAGGTGATGAAAATGGTTAACCTAATCAGCTTCAATTAGTTGAATTTACGGTTATCTATTGATAAACAACAAGTCTTAATTAGGCCCAGGTGTTTGTAAGGAAAATGTGAGGATGATGCATCCTAGGTCTCCAGTCAGTATTTCTTAAGTTCTGACTCAGGGGCTCCAAGTGCTTGGTTGGGGTAGGCGGTTGATCCTTTTTTGCTGCTAACCGGTCAGGGGGGAACCCAACAACAGGCCATAGCCCTACATGTGGGGGCCGATGACTACGTGCTTAAACCCTTTAATGCCGAGCAGTTGATGGCTCGGGTGCAGGCTCTGCAAGGAGTTGCGGCGTAAGCTGGTAACCGTTGGTGCCCCTGCAAATCTGATTAAAACCGTGCACGGGGTCGGCTACCGGCTGAATCCGCTCTATGGCTCCCCCATGGTGGTCCCGGTGGAGCATACTCCAACGCTATCCCAGACCGCTGAACTCAAGGCCGTGAACCAGGCATTGCGGTACTTCTTGGAGCAACTGCAATCAACCCAGGCAGAACTCGAGGAGAAAAATCAGGCACTGCAAGTGGCCCGCCATCACCTGGAGGAGCGGCTAGGGGAAGGTGCCGCCGTCATCAGGGCGACCAATCAGCTGTTGCAACAACAGCTATGATGACTACGATCGGGTGCTGGAGACGGGGCAGGCGATTCGGTCTGAGCGGGAGTCCATCTGGGGGCGAAAAACTGTGAGATCGATGGCCAGATGGCGGCAAAACACCTGTATGCCTGGGGTGGTCCTTACCTGATAGTGACGGTGGCTGATACGGGTGTAGGGATTCCCCCCGAATTACCAGATCGGATCTTTGACCCCTTTTTCACCACCAAGGCGATCGACCAGCGCACGGGCTTAGGCCTATCCACCAGCCTCGGCATTATCAAAAGTCATGGTGGCTTTCTGGAGGTGGCCAGTCGGGTGGGCCAGGGAACTAAAATTAAGGTCTACCTGCCCAGGTCAGAGACTTGAGCGATTAACCGGGTTGTCAGGGTGGCGACCAGGCCCCTATAGCGCCGATCGGCCAGGTGCGGATCCACGATATTTAGTTCCCTTAGTCGCCATTAGCTCAGCGCTCAAGAGGGCAGTGGCATCGGTAGCGCTAAGGGGTTTGGAGAACAGATATCCCTGGCCATATAAACAACCCATAGCCAGTAGCATATCCACTTGAGTTTGGCTTTCAATTCCCTCGGCAATCAGCGTCATCCCTAACTTGCGGCCTAGGGCAATAATGGTGTGGACAATTTCCCTATCATCCCAGTTCTCATCCATACGACCCACAAAGGAGCGATCAATTTTCAGTGTATCCGTGGGAAAGCGGTGCAGGTAGCTCAGGGATGAATAGCCCGTACCAAAGTCATCAATGGCTAACTCTAAGCCCAATTCCTTCAACTCATGCATGAGTCGGCGGCTCTCTTCCACGTTCCGCATAATCATGCTTTCGGTAATTTCTAGCTGAATCTGCTGGCCGCCCATTTTCAGCTCCTGCAGGTACTGACCAAATTGACTAACCAGGTCGGCTTGCTGAAATTGACGTCGAGACAGGTTGATACTCATTTTCAGGGGATGATCAGGAAACTTCCGTTGCCAGATTTTTAACTGATCACAGGCCTCTCGGAAAATCCACTGACCGAGATTAATGATTAAGCCAGTTTCCTCGGTAATTTGAATAAATTGGGCTGGGGAAACAAACCCTTCACCGGGCCGAAACCAGCGCAGTAAAGCTTCGAACCCAATGATCTGGCGAGTCTGAAGACAGACAATAGGCTGGTAGTAGAGTAAAAACTCCTGCTTTTCAAAGGCATTTAACAGATGACTTTCTAGCTCCAACCGGCGTAGAGCTTCTTCTCGCATGGTGCTGGCAAAAATTTCGTAGCGATCTTCATTCACCGCCTTAGCTCGATACATAGCGGTGTGGGCATCCCGCAGTAAATCCTCTGGCTTAGTCGAGTGATCATCCCGGGCCATCACGACCCCCATACTGCTACTGATGGATAGGCGGTGTTTGGCAATATTCATCGGTTTAGACAGCTCGGATTGAAGTTGGTTGAGCTGCTTCTCCACCTGGGCTTGATCACCCATGGGTAACAGGAAGGCAAACTCGTCGCCCCCTACCCGGGACAACTGGGCAGACTCTGGTAGCACCTGCAGCAGACGGCGAGCAATGGTTTGTAACACCTGATCCCCCACGGAGTGGCCAAAGGACTGATTGATCAGTTTGAACCGATCAATGTCGAGGAAAACCACGGTTATGGGATCATCTAGATTATTCCGGCGTTGGTGGTGGAGTTCTCGTTGTAGATGCAGCAGAAATACATCTCGACCGGGCAATAGGGTCAGCTGATCGTAGCTACTACGATAAAGAGCCTTTTGTGCCACGACTAGCCCCGCCGCCAGGAAAAAGCCGGCTATGGGCTCGATGGTGGGAAGCCACCACAGTTGACCGAGGGCAACGCTGCTCAGGGCCCATATGACTAAGACCACCGACCCCCCGATCAGGATCAGTATGACGGGACGACGGATACTCCAGCCCAGAATACCAGCCACCATCACCCAACCCGCCAACCAGGTGAGTTCCCCCCACTGGGGTAGAAACCGATAGATCACCCGATCGCCGGCGATCGCATCCAGCAACTGACTAATACTCTGGGCGTGGACCTCTACCCCAGACATCATAAAGCGGCTCGATTGCTCCAAGCTAAAGGGGGTAAAAAACTCATCCTTGAGACTGGAGGCCGTGGTACCAATCAGAACAATTTTGCCCTTTACCCAATCCTCGGAGAGGGTACCCGCCAGTACCTGGCTAACGGTGAGCATGCGGGCGGGCGCATAGGGGGTTCGATACTTTAATAAGGTCTGGTAGCCCCGATTGTCGATGTGGGTGTATCCACCATCGCCCGCCATCAGGGCAGGGATCGTAACATCGCCAAGGCGCAGTTGACTTTTTTGGCGATCAATCTCAAAACTGAGGTTGGAGTTATAGGTGAGGGCGATTCGTAGGGGAAAGGAATAGTATGCCCGATCATCTCCACCGACGTAGAGTAGACTCCGTCGCAGCACCCCATCAGGATCAAGGGCGAGATCATTAAAGCCCACCTGCTGTTTCGGCCATTCCGGAGGAGCGGGCACTTCTCCGGAATCGGGTTCCTGCCCGACGTTCATGATACCAATCACGTTAGGGGCCTGAAAGGCTCGCAGCAGGGCTTCGCGCCCCACAGACTGAGAAATATTGCGATAAAGATCAAGGCCAACTACCGCTGGCTCATACTTCTGTAGATTGGCAATGACCGTAGCCACCTTTTCATCAGATAGGGGCCAGCCGTGGGCCTCCAGGTCTGACTCGGTGATCTCCACAATCAGTAGGCGGTCATCGGGGGGTTGGTAGGTCTGGAGGCGAGTCATAAAGTCAAAACTAGCCATCTCTAGCGGTTGGAGAACCCCTAACCGCTTGCTGATGGCTACCGCCGATAAGGCCAACAAACTCGACAGCAGGACAGCCCGGCTAGCAAAGTTAAGCTGCTGAATTAGGCGAGTTGTTAGCTGCTGAAAGTTTAGCTTCAGAGACCACACCCCAAGTTTTACCATGGCAGATGCTGAAAAACGGTAGATTCGGAAGAATAGTGACAACCAGACCCGAGTAATTATCTATACAGAGATCTGAAACTCCTATCCGGAAACTTTTGAGAAACTTTTCTGCTTAATTACGATCAATCCCTGGGATATAGCTTTGGCCAGCCCCTCAGGCCGGATTGCATGGGTCAATGGCATGACTCGTAACTGATAGACCTGGGTGACGAGGGATGAAAAGGCGAAGGCCAAATGGACATTCTGGCTCGCCTCCGCCCCCGGATCGGTGGCTACGGCTAGGATTTCTGATCAGCAAAAGCTGCCGCTAAATTTTGGCGGCAGCTGTAGCTTCAGCAAAAGTGATAACCCTCAGAGATTCCTCTGGCTTCGCGGATTGGAATGGTTGCCGCCGTTCAGGATGACAACTCTGGCGACCTCCTTAGTCGTGAGTGGAATGAAAATAATTATCTGGCAAACCCATAGTTCCCCAAAACCAAACAAAATGCTCAAATCTATTGATTAATGTTTGAGGAGAGCATCCCACCTTTGTAAGTTTGCCCTCATCCCCTAACCCCTTCTCCCTTTTTGGGAGAAGGGGAACCGGATTCAAAGTCCCTCTCCCAGGGCGGGAGAGGGATTTAGGGTGAGGGCTGCAAAGGTGGAATGCACCCTGTTTGAGAGGGTGTTTGAGATGTCGGAACTAACAGGCTATCCTCCGGTTACGACATATCAAAGGGCAACCCTGGGGTGGATGTTTTAGTTGGCCGCCGTGGACTGAGCGCTCAGGTCCACGGCGGCTAGTCGCCGGTGGCTAAAGTTCTAACAGCCAGAGTCTAAGCCCTAGGCGAAATTATCCTTCGGTGGAATAATTAAGTGGGTACCCCCACCACGCCGTTGCCCAGGGAACTGATCGCGATCATTCTGGGCCCGAAAATCCTGTTGAACTAGCGAGGTGTGGATTAGTATCAAACTTAACACGCTCAACGTCATCAAAAGAGTGATGCCACTGGGTAAGATGAAGAGCCGAATTAACGCAGATTTCATAGATCACGCAAGATTGTAGAGACACCAAACAGTGTTGCGGTCTAGGTGACAAGGGGCAGGAACACCAGGAAATCACCGCATCCGGGACTACTATCATCCTTCACTGTCAGAGTCGCTCCTGAGCCAATAACCTTGCACTTTTACGGAAGCTTTATTGAGACATAAACTTCCTCCCCCCGTAGCTTCACGCAAAGCCGCCTTCGCTCCCTTGTCCGGAGGCAGAGCCGTGGTCTTAAGAAGTTATTAAGATGAAGCTGGCTTCCGAGAGGATCAGCTACACTTTTATCTAGATACCTCCTAACTGCGTCTCCAGCCCCGTCTAACCCCTCTGTCGGTGTTCTAGTTTCGGGGCTGCTACTTCATTTCTGATAATTTGATTAGGGCTCTGGCGAGGATACATCCCACCTTTGCAGCCCTCACCCTAGATCCCTCTCCGAGAGTGGGAGAAGGCCCTTGAGCTGGGTTCCCCTTCTCCCTTTTTGGGCTACTAAGCGCGCCCATCTCCTATTGAGGCTCAAAATGCCCCATTGGGCCCCACCCCGCGTAGCAGCCCGGAGGGCATACACTGGGGGGAGTTAGCGGTGTCGAGAATCTATGACGGTGCAAAGGCCCCCAAAATTGTGGGATTTAGGGGCCCTTTGAGAGCAAGTCTACTAGTTAAAAGTACTTGTGTGTACTGAGTGGCCCTTTTGGGGAGAAGGGGTTCGGGGGCGAGGGCAAACTTACAAAGGTGGGATGCTCTCCTCAAACCCTGACTATATTTCTACTTGATCCCCCACTAGGGCCAGGTCTGACTCTCCAAAGATGGCGTTGGGGTGGCAATAGTACTTAAACTCCAGGAGATTATGGAAGGGGTCCTCCAGGAAAAAGGTGCGGTGCTCCAGGGGAGTGTCAACAAAGCGCCGTTTTTCCGCCTGGTAAAATTGCAGCTGGCAGTCCTTGGCCCGCTGCAGCAGGGCTTCCCAATCTACTTCGGCGGTGAAGATCAGGCCGAAGTGGCGGGGGTAGATACCCTTCTGGGGGGTGAGATTAGGGCTGACATGGGCCACCAGTTGGTGGCCGTAAAGGTTCAGAATTAGAGAGGCGGGGGTTTCTCGGCCGGGTTCACAGCCCAGGCCCGCAACGTAAAACTGCCGGGTTTGGCTAATGTTGCCGACCGGGAAGGCCAGGTGAAAAATAGGCGTAGCAGGGACCATAGCGGGTTTCTCTAGGCTTATGGCTGTAGTCAAAGGGCTGGGGACAGGATAGATAGTTGGACAGCAAACAACCTAGGGGAATTTTAGCTCACTCCTCCGACAGGTTTGTATCCTGGGATTCCCAGGGGGCTAGGGGTAGGATTGCTGGCCACAGCTATACTCTGCCGAGGCGATTGAGCGGCCAGAAGCGAAATCGGGCTCGACCAATCAAATTGCCCTGGGGTAAGAGCCCCCAGACGTGGGAGTCGTTGCTGTCGTTGCGATTATCCCCCAGTACAAACAGATAGCCGGGGGGCACGGTTAGGGCTGGGGTCTCGTAGAAGGGTGCCTCTAATCGGTAGGGCTCCGCCAGGGGCTGACCATTCAACAGTACCTGCCCCTGCTTCACCTGCAGGGTTTCCCCCGGTTCGCCAATGATCCGCTTGATAAAGGCCTGACGGCCATCGTAGCCCAGATCCACCAATTGGGCGGGGGGGTGGAAGACGACGATATCCCCCCGGTGGGGAGGCCGCCAATGATAGCTGAGTTTGTCCACCACCAGGCGATCGCCGATGTGCAGGGTTGGCGCCATGGAACTGGAGGGGATAAACCGCGGTTCCGCCACCCACAGCCTCGTGGTTAGGGCGATCACCAGGGCGATCGCCAGTACCTTGAGATTACCCTGCCAGCCTCCCCAGTGAGAGGCCTGGGGAATTTCCGATTCAGTGGGAGGAGAAGAAGGCTGCATGGCTTTTAATAAACAAATATTTTAAGCCTAGTATAAAGACATTGTCAGTCCTATCCTGCCGTGGCCCAGGGGAGAGATCGCCCTGGCCCTAGCGGGTTTGGGTAAGGCTGTATTTTTGCTTAAACAGGGCCTGTTGGGTTTTGTGATCGACGATGGGGGTGGGGTAGTCCAGGCGATCGCACTGTTCTGGTGGAATTTTGCCACTGACTAGCCAGGCGGTCTCCAGCGATCGCAGCTCCGGCAACCAGTGACGAATGTAATCCGCCTCGGGGTCAAACTTCTGGGCTTGGGTGGCGGGGTTAAAGATGCGCAGCGGCTTAGGATCCATGCCGCTGGAGGCGCTCCACTGCCAGCCCCCATTGTTAGCTGCCAGGTCACCGTCCACCAGGTGCTGCATGAAATACTTTTCCCCCCACTGCCAATTAATGATCAGGTCCTTGGTGAGGAAACTAGCTACGATCATACGGCAGCGGTTATGCATCCAGCCGGTTTGGTTAAGCTGGCGCATGGCGGCATCGACGATCGGGTAGCCGGTGCGGCCCTCACACCAGGCCTGAAAATGCTGATCATGGTTCACCCAGGGAAAGTCCCGCCATCGGGGACGGTAGGGGCCCTCGGCCAGGGCTGGGAAATGGTAAAGGCAATGCTGGTAAAACTCCCGCCAGGCTAACTCCTGTTGCCAGGTTTGCACCCCCTGGTGGGCCTCCTCGCTATTGGCCTGGGCCATCGCCTCCAGGCTGGCGGCCCAGACGGTGCGGGGGCCGATCGCCCCCAACTTAAGGGCGGCGCTGAGGCGGGAGGTGCCCTCCGTGCCGGGCCAGTTCCGCTGTTCCTGGTAGGCGCCGATGCCCCCCGTCCCCTGGCAAAAGCTCTGCAACTGGGCCTGGGCTGGCCCCTCCCCGGGTTCCACTGGAAAGCCCCCATCCCAGACTACCCCTAGCTCCCGGAGGGTGGGCTGGGCGATCGCCCCCGCCGCCGTAGCCGCCGCCTGCTGGGTCGACGTCAGGCCGGTTAACCCCTGGGGAGCGGGCCAGGGGGCGGCCTTGGCCTGTTTGATCCAATTTCGCCAGAAGGGGGTATAGACGGTGTAGGGCTGACCACTGCCGCTATAGATCGCCCCGGGGGGATGCAGCAACTGGTCCCAAAAGTCGCCCTGGACCTCGATCCCTGCTGTCTTCAGGGCTGTCGCTACGGTTTGGTCTCGCTGGCGGGCATAGGGTTCCCCATCCTGGTTCCAGTAGACGGCGGTAGCCCCCAGGGTTCGGGCCAGATCGGCAATCTGCCGGGTTGGGTCACCCCAGAGGAACAGCAGGTCCCCCCCCCGAGCCCGATAGCTCTGCTGTAATGCCGTCAGGCAGCCCACCAGGTAAGCCAGGCGGGCCGGGGCCAGGTCATCGGCCTGTAAAATCTGCGGGTCAAAACAAAATACCCCCACCACCTGGGGGCTGCGATCGCAGGCCATGGCCAAGCCCTGATTATCCTCCAGGCGCAAATCACGACGATGCCAAAACAAAAGCAGGTCCGTCATTCCTTCCTCCCCAGCCCACCGCCACCGATAAGTAAACCCACCATCAATTTAGCCATTCGATTACGAATCCCATTCACCCAAACCGGAAAAAAGGCAGACAGGCTGAAGGTTTTCCCGTAGTATCAGAAATATGTTAGATTCACCCAGGTAGACCCAGCAGGTTAGTTTGTCTGGTCCTCTGGGGTTTACATTCAAAACATATTTGAGGAGAGAATAGCACCATGGCAACCTACAAGGTGACCCTGATTAATGAGACTGAGGGTCTAAATAAAACTATTGAGGTGGCTGACGATACCTACATCCTCGATGCCGCTGAAACAGCGGAGATCGATCTGCCCTTCTCCTGCCGCGCTGGAGCCTGTTCCACCTGTGCTGGTAAACTTACCAAAGGCACGGTTGATCAAAGTGATCAGTCCTTCTTGGATGAGGATCAAATCGCTGCTGGCTATGTACTGACCTGTGTCGCCTACCCCACCTCTGACTGTACCATCATCACCCACGCAGAAGAGGAACTCTATTAGGGCAACGGCCTAGGCATCATTCCTGTCCTAAGCGTTCTGGCCAAGGCTATGGATTCAAAACATATTTAAGGAGAGAATAGCACCATGGCAACCTACAAGGTGACCCTGATTAATCAGGCTGAGGGTCTAAACAAAACTATTGAGGTGGCTGACGATACCTACATCCTCGATGCCGCCGAAGAGGAGGGCATTGATCTACCCTACTCCTGTCGGGCTGGGGCTTGCTCCACCTGTGCTGGTAAAGTGGACGCTGGCACGGTTGATCAAAGTGATCAGTCCTTCTTGGATAATGATCAAATTGCCGCCGGCTATGTGCTGACCTGCGTCGCCTACCCCACCTCCGACTGTACCATCATCACCCACGCGGAAGAAGAGTTAGGCTGAGAACTAGACTACTTAATATTGGTAGCTGCAATGCCCTGGGTCTTTCCAGGGCATTGTCATTCAGGTTATTTAGCCGCTGCTACACACTGATTTACCAGGGCCTGCACCTGGTCGACATTCTGCCAGCCTAAAATTTCCGTTATTTTCTTTTCCAGGGCCTTGTAGGATCGGAAAAACTCGGCGATCTCATCCAGCCGGTGGGGGGCCACATCATCCAGCGATCGCACCTTGGCGTAGCGGGGGTCAGCGGCGGGGACGCAGAGAATTTTCTCATCGCGATCGCCCCCATCAATCATTTCCAGCATGCCAATCGGGCGGGATAGCACCACACAGCCCGGGAAGGTGGGTTGATCGATCATGACCATGCCATCCAGGGGGTCACCATCATCCGCCAGGGTATTGGGCACAAAGCCGTAATCACAGGGGTAATGGACGGAGGAAAACAGCACCCGGTCAAGGATCAGAGCATTTAAATCCTTGTCAAATTCGTACTTGTTTTGGCTGCCGGCGGGGATTTCAATCAAGACGTTAATCAGGCCCGGTTCGGGTTGGGCTGGAATGCGAGATAGGTCTACCATACTCCTCCAAGGGTATATATCGCTTTGGCCAGAACGCTAAGGACAGGGTGGACCGGTAAAAGCTGTCGCGGCATAGGGGTTCTAGCTTGCCTCTGCGCCGTGAAATACGACAGAGGCCATAACACAGCCGGTCAGAGCCCCTGGCCCGGTCCGCTGAGTTCCGACCAACTATCTATTCTACGGGCTGATGGCGGCCTTTCCACCCCTGGCCGCCTGCCCCCAGGTTAGGATAGGGCCACTCCTTGGAGATGCCTGCCATGACCCTGTTGACCGGGGCCCTTACCCCAGAGCCCACCGCTGACGGTTCCTTCACCCTATTCTCAGAGGACTTTGGCGAGTGGTTTCACAGCCGCGAGGGGGCCTATACCGAGGCCTACACCACCTACGTCCAGGCCACCGACCTGGCCCAGTTGGCTCGGGCGGGCCAGATCACCCTGCTGGATGTCTGCTATGGCCTGGGCTACAACAGCGCCGCCGCCCTCACCACCCTGCAGCAGGTAAACCCAGGGGCGACCTGTCACCTGGTGGGACTGGAACTGGATCCGCGGGTACCCCAACAAGCCCTGACCCAGGGCCTGCTCAGCCCCTGGCCAGAGCCAGTGCAGCGGGTGTTGGCCCAACTGGCCAGGGGTGGCGTTTACCACCACCATCCCCTCACCGCCCGGCTCTGCCTGGGGGATGCCCGTCAAACTATTCAAACCCTTGTGCAGGAAGGTTTCCAGGCGGATGTCATCTTCTTTGATCCGTTCTCGCCGCCCCATTGCCCGGAGCTCTGGACAGTGGAGTTCATTCAGCAGGTGGCCCGCTGTTTAGCCCCCCAGGGGCGGCTGGCCACCTACTCCTGCGCGGCGGCGGTGCGCACCGCCCTGGGGCTGGCGGGTTTGGCCCTGGGCCCCACCCTGGCCAGTGGCCGCCGTTGGCCGGGCACCCTGGCCCAGTGGCAGCCCCAGGGCCTGGCTCCCCTTTCCCCCCAAGAGCAGGAACACTTGCTAACCCGCGCCGCCGTGCCCTACCGTGACCCTAGCCTGGGGGACAGCGCCGATCGCATCCGCCAGCGCCGTCAGCAGGAGCAGGCCCACTCCCCCTTAACGCCAACTTCAATTTGGCGCAAGCGGTGGCTGGCCCCATATCCCCCCTCTATTTAAATTGCTACCCTGGGTACTTAAGTACTGTGTCCCCCTTGTGGCGTTTAGATAGGTCCTCTCCGTGGTTTCCCCAACCTCTCCCCCCGCTCGAGTCTTGGTGGTTGACGATCACACCCCCAGCCGTATGACCGCCGTTGCCCTGCTGGCGGCCGAGGGCTACGAGGTGGATCAGGCCGATGGGGGCCTGACCGCCCTCAGCCATATCCTCAGCCATCCCCCCGATTTGGTCTTGTTGGATGTGATGATGCCCGGACTGGATGGCTACGAGCTCTGTCGACAGTTGAAACAGAGTGAGCAGACCCGCCTGATTCCGGTGGTGTTTATGACCGCCCTCAGCGATCGGGAGGCCCGTCTGCGCAGCATTGAGGTGGGGGGGGATGACTTTCTCACCAAGCCCGTTGACCACCTGGAGCTCTCTGCCCGGGTCAAGTCCCTGATTCACCAGAAGCGGCTCAACGAAGATCTAGACCACGCCGAGCAGGTATTGTTTGCCATTGCCCGCACCGTGGAAAGCCGCGACCCCAACACCGGCGACCACTGCGAACGGCTGGCCAAACTGGCCCATGCCTTCGGTCTCTACCTGAAGCTGCCCCACCATCACCTTAAGGATTTGGTCTGGGCCGCCTACCTGCACGACATTGGTAAGGTGGGGATCCCCGATAGTATTCTAATGAAGGGTGGCCCCCTCACCGATGAGGAACGGTTTATCATGGAGCGCCATGTGTTGATCGGCGAAACCATCTGCCGCCCCCTGCGGATTATGCAGGGGGTAGTACCAATTATTCGCCACCACCACGAACGGTGGAATGGTTCGGGCTACCCCGATCGCCTGGTGGGGACCGCCATTCCTGACCTGGCCCAGATCTTCCAACTGACGGATATTTTTGATGCCCTGGTCCACGCCCGTCCCTATAAACCCCAGCTATCCATTGATCAGGCCCTGACCATCATGTGGCAGGAGGTGGAGCTGGGCTGGCGGAACCCCCTATTGATGGAGCAGTTTGAGGTCTTTGTTCACAGCGATGGGCTGCCGGCAGACCATCGGTTGCCGGCGGTGGCCCAGGCGGAGCTAGATTCCTGCCCTATCCACACCTATGGGTGGTCCCAGGGGTTACGGCGGTGAGTCGAGGCTGGGCGATTGCGGCGGCGCTGCTACTGGCCAGCTGTGGCCAGGAACCCACCCTACTACGGGTGGGGGCCAAAAATTTCGCTGAGCAGCAAATTGTTGGCGAGATGTACGCCCTGATGCTAGAAAATAACGGCTTTACCGTAGAGCGCCAGCTCGACCTGGGGGACACCAACGTGGCCATGGCCGCCCTGGAAAGCGGTGACATCGATCTCTACCCCGAGTACACTGGCACCGCCCTGATGACGGTGCTGAATCTACCCCCCAGCTCTGACCCCCAGGCGGTTTATGACACCGTTCGGCAGGCCTATCACGATCAATTTGAGCTGGTGTGGTTAGATCCATCCCCCATGAATAACACCCAGGCCCTGGCCCTGACGGAGACCCGGGCCGACGCCCTGGACCTGCACAGCCTCTCTGACTTTGTCGCCCAGGCGCCCAACCTGGTGTTAGCGGGCCCACCGGAGTTTGAGGTGCGGCCCGACGGCCTGCCTGGCCTGCGCCAGGTCTACGGTAACTTCACCCTGGGGGACTACCGCGTGGTGGATCTGGATCGGCGTTACCAGGCCCTGGTGACCGGCGAAGCCGACCTGGTGGTGGCCTTTGGCACCGATGGCGAGATCGATGCCCTGAATTTGGTGGTACTCGAGGATGATCGGGGGTTATTTCCCCCCTACCAGATTGCCCCGGTGGTGCGCCAGAGCGTTCTAGATCAGCACCCCGAGCTGGCCACCGCCCTCAACCAACTTTCCCCCCTGCTCAACGATGGGGTGATGCGCCAGGTGAATTACCAGGTGACCGGCCAGGGGCGATCGCCCGAGCAGGTGGCCCGGGAGTTTTTGGTCAACAGTGGGTTGATCGCCGAGTAAGGTGACACCGGCTGGACCATAAACCTGCCGACGACGCTGAAGACTATGACGATTCGAGATTTAGCCCGTCCAGCGGAGCCGGGGTAAACCGTCTCCCCAGTTGCCAAGGGCGACGGCCATGGTGGGGCCAGTCAGGGAAACTGTTACTAATTTCACCGAATGACCCACGTAAGCTTCGGGGAGTAATATTATATAAAGACTAACTATTTGGAGACAAAACCTACCCCATTTTGAAACTATCTAGGCCTTGCTTATTAATCGATCCAGCCGCATCCCCAACTATGACAATCAACTAACTGGTTGTCGGGTGTTACTATCGCAGTGTAGGTAGGCTGTACCCTACTAAAGTCTTTATACATCAAATATTCGATTCCCTTAGCTAATAACCCGATCCCACCGGTCTGGCTCCGGTGGATATTCCTTTGCCTGCTGGAGCCCTCAGCTAGTGCTGTCATGCCCGTGGGGTGGTTTCAGGGTGGTCTCCATCTACCGTTCGTGACGTTTTCTTGCTTTCTACCTGCAATCAATGGATACTACTTTTTCTCCTTCTACCGACCTCGGCTCCTCTACCGTCGGTGTTTTCGGCGTTACTGACCCCCTCTTTGAAACCGTTTGGCAGTCTGCCCAACGCCAGTTAGCCCTGGGCAGCTCTAATTTGGGTATGGGCGATCGCCCCGGCGCCACCGCCCCTGGCATCCTGCTGGAAGATTTAGACGCTAAGCTGGCCCGAACCAACGGCCTTAATGGCCCCCGCGCTGCCAGCTTTGTTCCCTACCTGAATAGCCTGGCTAGCCTGCGCTGGGGAGAGCCCCCCACTGACGCCGGGGTGGGGTCGGCCCCCGACCCCCTCACCAACCCCAATGGTGGAGAGATGGGAGCAGCTATGGTGGTCCTGGATGACACCCTGGGGACGGCTACCAATCTAGGCGCCCTGGTTGGTCCACGCAGCGTCCAAGGATCGGTAAGCAGTACGGATGTCAACGACTACTACCGCTTTGACCTGTCCCAGACCAGTAGTTTTAGCCTCACCCTCAATGGTCTGACGGCCAATGCGGATGTGCAGCTGTTAAACAGTAGCGGTGGCGTCATTCAAAGTTCCACCAAAAGCAGTACCCAGGCGGAATCCATCAGTCGATCCCTAAATGCTGGCACCTACTATGTGCGGGTTTATCGGGTAGGTGGTAGCCCCAACTATACCCTCTCCCTCAGTGCCGACAGTGCTGGTAATACCCTGACCACCGCCCGCAACATCGGCACCCTGAGCAGCAGTCGCAGCTTTACTGACTTTGTGGGTAGCACTGACACCAACGATTACTACCGCTTTGACCTGAGCCAGAGCAGTAACTTCAGCCTCAGCCTCAACGGCCTTAGCGCCGATGCCGATGTGCAACTGCTGAACAGCTCTGGCACCGTGCTGACCAGCTCGGCCAACGATGGCACCACGGCGGAGTCGATTAGCTCCACCCTGGGCACCGGCACCTACTATGTCCGGGTCTTCCCCTACAGCGGCAGCACCAACTACAACCTCACCCTGGCGGCCGCCAGTGCGCCACCCCCGCCCACCTCGGGCTTTAACTCCACCTACGGCTACGGTTTGATCAACGCCGCCGCCGCCGTGGCTCGGGCCCTGGGGCAGGCCAGCCCCTTCCCCGATGTGGCTAACCTGGGGGGTAATAACTGGGGTAACGATCTGGTGAAGGCACCGGAGGTCTGGGCCCGGAGTTATACCGGCCAGGGCATCGTGGTGGCCGTGGTGGATACCGGGGTGGACTACACTCACTCTGATTTGAACGACAATATGTGGGTGAACACCCGCGAGGTGGCCGGCAACGGCATTGACGACGATGGCAATGGCTACGTTGACGATGTGCGCGGTTGGGACTTTGTCGGCAACGATAACGATCCCCGGGATGGCAATGGCCACGGCACCCATGTGGCCGGTACCATCGCCGGTGAAAATAACGGTACCGGGGTCACCGGGGTGGCCTACAACGCCCGGATTATGGCGGTGAAGGTGCTGAGCGATAGTGGTAGCGGTAGCAACAGCAGCGTCGCCAATGGTATTCGCTATGCCGCCAATAATGGCGCCCGAGTGATCAACCTCAGCCTGGGGGGTGGCTATAGTTCAGACATTTACTCGGCGATTCAGTATGCCACCGGTCGGGGCTCCATCGTGGTGATGGCCTCCGGTAATGAGGGGGCCTCTCAACCGGGCTACCCGGCCTTCCACGCCACGGAGTATGGCCTCTCCATCGGTGCGGTGGATAGCACCAGCCGGATTGCCAGCTTCTCTAACCGGGCCGGCACCAACAGCGCCATGCGCCATGTGATGGCTCCTGGGGTGAATGTCTATTCCACCGTTCCTAACAATGGCTATGCTAGCTACAATGGCACCTCCATGGCCACTCCCCACGCCGCCGGCGTGGTGGCCCTGATGCTGAGTGCCAACGGTGGCCTGACCCATACCCAGGTGCGAGACATGGTCACCGGCACCGCCACCTACCTGGTCTAATGGCCCATCCCTAGCTCCTGGTCCCACTTCCCGGGTAGGCGACTCGCCTACCCGGGGGTTATCCTGATCCTTCCTATGGAATTCAACCGATTTGGCCTGGCCCTACCCCTGTTGGTGGGTAGCCTGGTGTTGACTGTGCCCCTAATCACCCTGCCCGGATGTTCCGCCATGACTACCCCTTCCTTGCCGGGACTAACCAGTCCCGATCAGCGGCCCCTACCCGCCTATCCCCAGGGTATTGAGGGACAGGTGTGGGAACTGAAAGGAAACCAGATGCCCCGGGTGGGGACGGGGCCCAGGGGGGACGCCCAACCGGTGCGCACCCGGGTGTGGGTCTTTGCTGCCCCTCTAATGGCGCCCGGATCTCCCGCCTGGCCTGTGGTGGAGGCGGCAGCCCATCCCCAATGGTTAGGCTGGGTGGAGAGCGACGATCGCGGCCAATTCCGGGTGGGTCTACCACCAGGGGACTACGTCTTGCTGGCCCAGTATGGCGATCGCCTCTACCTCAATAGCTTCCAGGGGGATGGCCACTACACCCCGGTGCGGGTGGAGGCCGGTAAGGTCAGCGCCCTGGATCTGGTGAATACGGAGGCGGCCTTCTTCTAAATTTTTCTAACCTGAGCTTTTAGCCCTCCCCCGGGGTCAGGGGCATTCTCGTTAAGGTGGTACCCCTGCCAACCTCTACCGGGACTGCCGGGGGGTGATCTCCAGGCTGAGCCGTTCCCCCACGGTGGGGCTGATCACCCGGG
>Ga0208465_1000202_pt1 | contig 19041 bp, 37 predicted proteins | sample LakMenEpi31Aug10_FD_150749 | JGI IMG/M metagenome (GOLD analysis project Ga0208465, IMG submission 150749) | Freshwater microbial communities from Lake Mendota, WI - 31AUG2010 deep hole epilimnion (SPAdes) | ecosystem: Environmental > Aquatic > Freshwater > Lake > Epilimnion/Euphotic zone ...
TCAAGATCAAACAGATATAAAAACTATTACTGAAGAAGTTCAGAACATGGTTATAAAAAAAGATTAGAAGCATTACAAAAACTGAGCGATTTAGACCAAGAACTAGGATTACAATAATGAGTTGGAACTATCGTGTTGTTAAAAAAGTAACCAAGATTCCTCTTGGAGAAATTGATATTAACTATGAAATCCATAATGTTTATTATGATGAAAATGAAGATATTGTAAACATTGGTAAAATATCATTTCCAATCAGCGACGATGTTGATAGACTGAAGCACAATCTAAAACAAATGCTAGAGGCTTGTAAAAAGCCAGTAATCGACTATAATACTGGAGAAGAAGAATGAAGGGTCCGCTAATTTACTACGAAATTAAAGATATGTATGGTACTGATTTGAGTAGCACTAAAATGGCTACTGAATTATGTAAGAGTATACTAGAAGACATTGATCTTGGCTTTAATGTTGAGGTTGATTTTAAAGGTGTTCGTAGTATCACTAATGGCTGGGTAAGAAACTCTTTAGGGGTTATTGTCAAAATAAAGGGCGAAGACTTTTTAAAGAAACATATATTGTTGAGCAATATAAGCAAGGGTGTTAGAAAAAGTATTTTAGAAGGTATTGGCGAAATACTAGTATGATATCATTCAAAGAATTTGTAAAAAAAGTCGATACAACATTTAGTAGCTATTCTTATAAACAACAATTACGATATGGTCAAACAATAATGAATGTTCTTTACGACGTTTGGCCCGAAAAATATAATGAAATAACTGGTGGGGACTTTGATTGTTTTTATGACTACGCTACCGTACAATCGACTCTTGATAAACTAGAGAAAGAATGGACTATATGATAGACATAAAATTCTTTCAACCTTTTAATTTTGTCTTCGTTAAAAAGCCAAGATTTGATACTGATTGGGAGCCAAGTAACGATCTTTATCAGTATGGATTTAGTTTAAACTTGACAACAGAAGCCTATTACTATACTTATGATTGGGGAATTGGTTTTTGTTTTAGGCTATTAGGATTTGGATTTGAAATTACAAAGGTAGGAACATGAAACTAACTAATCAAGACCTAGATATTTTAGTAGAACTACTAGAAGATAAACTAAAAGAAATAGATAACGGACCAGAAGGTGTTGAAATCTATGATAGGCCGGAAGTATATATAAATATTATTAAAAAGCTGGACAAGATGTATTTTGCATAAATATGATATATTTTACTTCTGATACTCATTTTGGACATTCTAATATAATTAAGCATTGTAATCGTCCATTCAAAGATACTCATGAAATGAATAGTGTTATATTCGACAATATAAATAGGCTTGTCGGATACGACGATGTTCTATACATACTTGGAGATTTTTGTTTTAGGGGTAAAAAACCTCTAGACTATAGATTACGAATAAATTGTCGTGAAGTTCATTTAATTTTTGGTAATCACGATAAACGTACAGACTATTATGTAAACGAAAAGACTGTTGCTGTTGATATGAACGGGTTTAGTTCTATACAAGATGTTAAAGAAATAATATATTGCAACCAAAGAATATATCTTAGCCATTATCCTCATAGAAGCTGGCCCGCAAGCCATAAGGGCAGTTATATGTTATACGGTCATGTACACTCCCGTTTAAATAATGAGGACGTAGCCTCAAATAGATACACTCTGGACGTTGGAGTTGACAATACCGTAAACTATGGTAAACTGTTTGGTGAGCCGTGGAGTTTTAAAGAAATACAGAAACTATTTAATCAAAGAAGGACTAGTGAAAAATGAAAGACCGATTTGATCTTGAGAGTGAGATTAGTTTTCTTCACAATTTTTCAGAAAACCTTAAAACTATTAGTGAAGGAATTCTGGAACATGATTTGAGCCGGGATGAAATTGTCAATGCTATTGAGGGAGTGAGAGTATTGCTTGAATTGCAGGCTAATAAGCTTCTTGATACAATGACTCAATGCTTTAAGTTGGACGAATATAAGGACGCTTACTAATGCTATGGGGAGAAATAAAAAGATGGTCTAAAGAATTAGGGTATGAGGTTCTTAAAGAAAAGAGCGATGAATATACAGAATATTATTGGTCAAAGATCAGTAATCCTCAAGCCTCTGGAATAGCTATGAGCGTAAGTAAATTAGCTATAGCTATATTTAACGACCATACCAATGGAAAGTGGGTAGAACACCAAAAGTCTTATTTTAATGAACAAAGGAGTATTGACGTATAGGTGTATATATTTATGTGAATTATTTTATAAGGAGATAATATGGTTTACAAGGAAGTAATAGCAATAATAACATCATTAATTTTAATTTTAGGTTCTAATTCAATGGCATCAGAAAATAATAAAACATTAGTAATTTTCTCCACTGATTGGTGCAAATACTGTAAAATTGCAAAAAGCGATATGGAAAATAATAATCAATTAAAAGAAGTATTATCTAATTACAATATAATTAAGGTAAATTCAGATCTTGACAAGGCGACTGCAAAAGGGTATAATGTGAAAAGTATCCCATGTTTTGTTCTTCTTGACGAAGATGGCAAGGAGATATCAAGACAGCAAGGATATAGAAGTAAGCAACAACTTATAGACTTTTTAAAATAATTATAGGGGGCGAAATAGAATCGATTAGATATAGAAAATTATGTAAGCAAGTAGTGGTTCATCGACCGGCCACTTTAAAAGTCGATGAAATGCTTTAACTGGCAGTAATCAGTTAGCCCTTGCTGCTTAATTAAGCAGTAACAGTTTTAGGAAGCGATGAAGGTAGCGTCCAAAAAACTGTCGTAAAATCCTTTTGCTGCTAGAATAGCCAACGGGTTCTAGCCTAAGACTTGTTGGTACGGAAAGATAAATATTGTTTGCTCTTTAGTCTTTCTCAAAATTTATGAACAAAATAAACTTGTAGAAAATATAATAAGACATATCATAAGACTTCGGGGCAGTACCGAACGCCTCCACTAAAATGAAACTAATAGAAACTTGGAAAAATCATTTAGAAGAAAATAATATGACATATATGGAGCATTTAAAATTTGCTTCATACTATGGAATAGCTTGTATTATACATGGGGTTGGACTCGTCATACACTCTATTCTTCCATGCTTTTTTATTAAATCTGGAACAAATCTAATTAAAAAGTTAACCAAAAATTTTACTCAGATTACGTGATATATGAGCATTTGGAAAAAGTTCTTTAAAAAAACCCAAAAAGAAAATAAAAAGAACCACGAAGAAGAAATGAAATATTTCAGTCTTCTAGAAAAGAGAATTAAAAAACTAGAAGCTAAATTGGATAAAAAAAACAAGAAGAAAAAATAACATGGATGTTCTAAAATTAGTAACGATAATTAGTTTAATATTGCTTTCAAGTGTATTTGGTGGTCAAAAACATGATTCATCACCAGACTCTTTGTACTTAGAAAAAGGTAAAAATTTTAACTATGTATTCAAGATAGAGGGTACATACCAAAATGGTCAAATATTTTATGGTTCTGCTGTTGCAATAGACGATTATAATGTTTTAACTGCCGCTCATATAGTTGAAAACTATAAAGAATGTTTTGTGATTAAGGGTGATAGGAAATTTAGACTGACAAATCTAAAACAGCATCCAGAATTTGTAGAAGAAAATGTTGGTCATTTTGATATAGCTATAGGATATTCAGAAGAAAGATTTGGTTTTGACAAATATCCAGAATTACATAAAGATAAAGATGAAATTGGTAAGCAATGTAATATAGCTGGCTACGGTTCATTTGGAGCATTTTCTAATAATAATTTAATATATGATCATAAGATAAGAGCAGGGACCAATACGATAGATGGAATAGATAGAGATATGCTGGTTTGTAGCGTATCTAAAAAAACAGATATTGATTGTACTGACTTAGAATATTTAATAGCTTCTGGTGATAGTGGTGGAGGCTTGTTTATAAATTCAAAATTAGCCGGTATCAATTCTTGCGTTGTTGTAACTAAAGATGATAATAAAATAAAAATAAAAGAAGAGTCTGGACATACAAGAATATCTAAATTTATTGATTGGATAGAGAGTAATAGAAAAAAGAAATAATGCATTGTATTAAAATATCTAATGAAATAAATTGCAATACTATTTGCTCTATAGTTGACAGGGCTATTACAAAATTTAAAAAAGAAAATGGGGATATTTCTGACTGTGTTATATCCATAGAAATTAAGAAAATTATAGATACAACAAAACAAGAGATACCAAAAATAGGATACAACGAAAATGTTTAGATTATTTAATAATTTTTTTAGATCAAGAAAGTGGCCACAAGTAAGAAAAGAACATATAAAAAAACAACCATTCTGCCAGTGCTGTGGAAGACAAGATAAATTAGAAGTACACCATATTGAACCCGTTCATAAAAATCCAGAAAGAGAATTAGATCCAAATAATTTAATTACATTATGTGGTCAACATTGTCATTTAGTTTTTGGACACTTAATGGATTATACTAGCTGGAATGATAATATAGTACAGGACGCCTCTGACTACTTGCAAAAGATAAAATCAAGACCATATAAAAATAAGGACGAACATGAAGATGAGCAGCACAATAATACTAATTCTAATTCTTTTAACATATTGTTTCGAAAACTATTCCGCGTAAATAAATGAACATAACATTATTAGTTGGAACTTGCGATAAATACCAGCATATTTGGAAATATTTTGGAGAATTATTCGAAAGATATTGGGATAAAAATATAGAAATACAAAAATATTTTCTATCTGAAACAAAATCATTTGACGATTATGGATTTAAATCAATATTACCCGGCAATATACCCTATTCAGATTGTTTAAAGTATGCTCTGGATATAGTCGATACTAAGTACATATTGTGGATGCAAGATGATTATTTTCTTAGAAAAAAAATTTATAAATCTAAATTTAATACATATATATCTTTGATGGATTATGGCGTTGATAGATTAGGAATACACGAAGATAGTTATCTATATAATAAATCATACTCAGCTAATAATTTTTATAGATTGCATCAATTTAGCTTGTATACAATATCAATGCAAGCTTCAATATGGAATAAAGAATTTTTTAAGTCATGCCTTATACCAGTTGGATCAGAAAATCCTTGGGAATTTGAAATAAATGGCAGCTTTAGGCTTAATACTAGTAGGCAGCACAACATAGTATTTGACAAACAGCAAGAGCCTTGGTATAAAGAAGCTATGAAAAAAGGAAAGTTCACTGATGATTACTACAAAATATTGGAAGAGGAAAAGCTATGTCTTCAATAAATAATAAGGTAGAATTAATAGGATATTATGGCAATGATAGCATACATGCCTGCTCCGCGTGGACAAGCACATCAAGAGATTTAAATGAAGAAAAGATAGATAGAATTCCTAAACTATTAAATATGTTAGCAAATGACGGTCATCATACGCCATTTGAGAAATCATATCTACATTTTCTTGTTACTACCGATATTGCATCCCATATTCACATAATTAAACATCGCATTGGTGTTAGCGTTAACGGAGAGTCTGCAAGGTATAAAGAGATTAAAGAAGATAAATATTTAGTCCCACAAGATTGGCCCCAAGTTTGGCAAGAGCTTTTAAGGCACCACACAGAAAACGGTCTTAGATTATACCACGACTGCATTAAAGATTTAACAGAAAATTATGGTATAGATAGAAAAAGAGCTAAAGAATCAGCAAGGTTTTTTAGAGGATATAATACACAAATTACAGCAGATATTAGTTTTAATTGGCGTAGTTTTTATCACTTTCAATCGCTAAGAAACACGACACATGCACAGTTAGAGATTAAAGATATAGCACAACAAATGCTAGATATAGTTAAAAATATAGATGGAAATCCTTTTAAGCACACGATAGAAGCATTTAAACTATAATGAAAAAGATTAAATTAGAAATGTCTGAAAGCGACATTGTTAGAGCAAGTAAAAATACTAAATATTCTCCAGTGGACATATTAGCATCAAGATATTTTAAAGAAAATATCATAAACATAGAATCTAATTATGATTGTATTATTATATGGAATGATGAAATAAATGATTATGATTCATATAGATATTGCAATGAGAATATAAAAGATATAAAAGTATTTCTAGATGAATGGTCTGATTATGTAGAAGGATATATAGAAGATTTTTCTACAAATCCAATTAGTTTTTGTGTTGAAAAAAATAAATAGTTGACGCGAAAAATTTTTTAAGCAAGCCACTTGACACTGACGATAGTAGTGGTATACTTGTGGCACGTTCAGTAATTAAGCACTTGTAGGAGATTTTGCATTATGAAACTTCATGCTGGCACCAATGTAATTGAAAAGTCTGGTAATTTTGAAGAGTCTAGGTTTAGTATCGAAGCCTCGTCTAAGGCTTTCTTCATTCTTTCTGATGGTCTGTATTCTAATAAGATTCTTGCCGTTGTGCGAGAGCTTTCTACCAACGCTTACGATTCTCACGTTGATGCTGGTAAGCGAGATGTTCCTTTTGATGTTCACCTTCCAACTGTAATCAACCCAACATTTTTTATTCGTGACTATGGCACCAGCATGGATCATGAAAACTGTATGCAGCTTTATACTACGTATTTTCGTAGCACAAGAAATAATAGCAATGATGCTGTTGGCTGTTTGGGTCTTGGCAGTAAGGCTCCATTCGCATATTCTGACAGCTTTACTGTAGAAGCATACCTTAACGGAAAGAGGCGTCTTTATAACGCATATAAGAATGAAGATGGCAGTCCCGTATTTTCTCTTATGCACGAAGACGATACTAGTGAACCCAATGGAATAAAGGTTTGCATCCAAGTTAATTCGAACGATGTTACTCGTTTTAACCTTGAGGCTAAAAAGGTCTATGAATTTTTCAAGGTTAGACCAAACTTTATTGGAGAAAAGATTGCGTTTGATAAAGTTGACAAGGTTCTTGCTGGCGATGGCTGGTATTTTGATGACAATGCTAGCAGTAATCTGATTATTATGGGCCAGATTGCATACCCAATTGATCATTTCCAAATAATGTCTGGCGATGAAAACAAAGAATCTAAGTTTATTCAACATTCTAGTGGACTTAGAATGTTTGTAAATATTGGCGATGTTGATATCACTCCCAGCCGCGAATCTCTTTCCTATAGTCGCGAAACCAAGAGTAATATCAAAAATATCATAAACAAGATTACTTCTGAGATTGCATCAAAGATTGAAGATCAAATTAAGAGTCAGCCCACTCTTTATAAGGCCCGTATAAAGTATGTACAAATCAGTGATCAGTGTTCTTCTATTAAAAATGCAATTGAGTCACTCCAAAAGTCTATTACTTGGAATGGTCAGAAGCTTTTTGATAATATTATTAACGAAAGCGTTAGTGTTAAAGATAAACTCTCTATCACACTACTTAGCAAGTCTTGGTATCGCAAGAAAATTGATACTTCAAAGGATGTTGAATCCATCAGTTTTGATAGTGATATTAAGTTTTATATTGATGATTTGACTCGTGGCGGTCTTAGTAGAATTAAGCAGCATATCAGAGATTCAAACGGACAAGGTGAAAAGAAATGCTATCTCTATAAGCTTAAGGATGGAGAGACTGTTGACAACAACGCTTTGTATGATATACTTGGTGGTGCAACTAAGGAAGATGTAACTTTTACATCTAACCTTCCGAAGATTCAATATAATCGTAACGGTAATGGACGCACACTTGGCGACGGTCTTCCTGCTGTACAAATTCAAATGTACAATGAAGAAACTGGATTATTTGAAGAGTGCAGCATGAGCGTAAAATATGAAAACGCTTACTACTTTAAAGAGTCTAAGGGCGAAGTGTCGATTGGATATCATGATGTGTCGATTAGTCAGATTGAAAGTGCGTTAACATATATGCATCAGAACTATGCTGAAGAAATTGATGGAATGACATTCTATATCATTAAGCCTTCAGTAATTAAAAACCGAAAGCTCTGTGAGCGTGATAATTGGTTTGATGCCGTAGATGTTATGCTTAGTATTTTTAATAAAGCTGTCGAAAATCACAAGCAAGATATTATTGATTGCAAGAATCGTCTTGAGATTTCAAATCATAGGAATGATAAATTTGTCAATGTCTTTAAGTTTTGCAAAATCCACAGTGAGCCAAAAAAGATCATTGAAGAGTATAATGAGTATGGGAAGCGTATTAGTGCTATGCACGAAAACATGAATCTAATCCATCATATGTCTAGAATTATACCGGGTTGTAATACCGTAGACTTTTCGCAAGTCAAGGTTGACAGAACAAAGTTTTCTATCAGATTCGATAATAGCATCAAGAAGTACCCAATGCTTTCCATTATTTCGAATTTTCTTCCGTATGGAAACATTGGTGATTCTGACGCAAAAAAGATTGCTGATTATATTGATATGATTGAATGTTCCGAAAATATGTCTAACGTCCTCAGTTCTATGTGATTAAATTAGGAGAAATTAATGTCTACGAAATATATTATTGCAAACGATGGTACTGTTACAGCAGTTGTTAGTGGTCAGACATATTGCTTCGGCAAGTCTCACCCAAATTATAATAAGTTGATCAACCACCTTAAGAATAATAATGTGGAATATTTTGAGGCTTCTTATGATATTGTGTCCCACATTAATGCTTACTGTGAAGGTTATGTAAATTGCACAGAAGGCTCTTTGTCTTGGGATGGTATCAAGATGCCGCACATGTTTACCAATACTATTCTTGATATGGTTAAGCAGGGATTTCCTTTTGAGCCTATGCTTAACTTTCTTGATAATATGAGTCAAAATCCTTCTGACCATGCTATTGTTGAGCTTTTTGACTTCATGGAAAATAAGAACATGCCCATTACATATGATGGTTGTTTTCTTGCCTATAAAGCAGTTCGTGAAGACTACAAGGATATTTACTCTGGTACATTTGATAATAAGGTTGGATCGATCTGTCAAGTTCCTCGCCATAAGGTAGATAACAATAGAGATAATGGTTGCGGTCATGGCTTGCACGTTGGTGCTATTGATTATGCAAAGAGCTATGGCGGAATTGATCTTGACGATGACGATAATGATGGTGGAAATCGTCTAATGATTTGTAAGGTTAATCCGCGTGATGTTGTTAGCGTTCCAACCGATAGTAAATTTCAAAAGCTTCGATGCTGTCGATATGAGGTTGTTTCAGAATTTAGTACGATCTTTGATAAGGCCGTACATATGACAACTGAAGATGTTCAGCATGTTCAGCGTAAGCAGCGTAATAGAGAGTGGATTGTTGAAGTTACTGCAAAGATGGATAAGATTAATAAGGTTTTGTCTAAGCGTTTGAATCTAGAGACTGTTAGTGTTTAATTTACTGAATGAGAGTATAACGGAATGGGGCGACCTGTTCCGTTATATTTTTTTCGGTTGGTTTCCCGAGCGGTCAAAGGGGTCTGACTGTAAATCAGATGCAAATGCTTCGCTGGTTCGAATCCAGCACCAACCATGTATCACTCGTTCTATACGGATCGCAAGCAACCTCAAGGGTCTATTGAAACAGAAATTCTAATATGAAGATAAATAATGAGATTAAGCTAGATTTTGATGATGTTTTAATTCTTCCACAGCGATCAATTTTAACAAGTAGATCAGAAATAGAATTAGAGAGAACTTTTCATTTTTACCACTCTCCACGCATTTGGACGGGTGTTCCAATAATGTGTGCTAATATGAGCTTTTGTAGCTTTCAAATGGCTAAGGAATTAGCTAAGTATAAAATGATTGCCTGTTTACATAAGTATCATTCTGTTGATCAACTTATTGAATATTTTACAGCCCATCCAGAAAATATAGATTATACTTTTGTATCTATAGGATATAAGAAAAGTGATTTGGCACACTTGCTAGAACTTAAAGTTAAGCTTGGAATACAGCCAAATATTTGTATTGATGTTCCTAATGGACATATGGATGTATTTGTTAAATATTGCAAAAAAGTAAGAGAAAATTTTCCAGATAGTATTATTATGGCTGGAAATGTTACCAATACCTCATCTACGCAAGAATTATTAATTTATGGCGGTGTAGACATTGTAAAGACGGGGATTGGTGGTGGTAGTGCATGTACTACACGTTTTCTTACTGGCTGCGGCGTCCCACAGCTATCGTGTGTTTCAGAAAATTCTTATGTTGCTCATGGTCTTCAAAGCGAAACAAAAAGACTTGGTTTAATATGTTCAGATGGTGGACATAAAAACGTTGGAGATATTTGTAAAGCTTTATGCGCTGGTGCAGATTTTATCATGCTTGGAGGATATTTTGCAGGAACAGAGCCATGCGAAGGAGAATGGGATATTGAATATAAGTGTTGGACTAATAACAAGAACCATGAAGAGTGGTGGCAACCATTTAATCCCGGTGGAGAAAGAGAATCAAGAAAAACAAAATTTACATATTATGGCATGAGTACGCATCATGCCCAAGAAAAGTATGAAGACAAAATAAAACATTATAGAGCTAGCGAAGGAACTAAGATTACAGTTAAATATAAGGGTACTTTAGATAAAGTTGTTCAAGAGCTACTAGGTGGAATTAGATCTTGCTGCTGTTATATTGGATCAAGCTGTATTAAAAATATGCCTAGATGTGCAGAATTTTGCAGGGTAAATCAAATACATCAAAATAAAAATCCAACACTTGGTATGTAGTGAGATATTATATGGCTTTACCGTGTGTTATATTATCAACATTTTTATACGCATTAACTAGTATATCATGTTTTTGTCAAAAAGATTATCCACATGGAGTAATGTGGCTTGGATATGCGTTTGCAAACCTTGGACTGCTTTGGTATGAATACTCAAAACTTAATTAAGTGGGATTATAGATTTTTAGATTTAGCTGAATTAATATCAAGCTGGTCTAAAGACCCATCAACAAAAGTAGGATCAGTTATAACTAAGAATAATAGAGTTATTTCTTTAGGATATAATGGATTTCCTTGTCAAATTGATGATGATCAACGATTGCAAAACAGAGAAGAAAAATATAAAATAATAATACATGCAGAACAAAATGCTATGTTATTTGCAAAGGGCGACCTTGAAGGATGCACAATATATACATATCCATTTATGCCATGTTCAACTTGTGCGAGTATAATAATACAGTCTGGAATTAAAAGGGCCGTGTCTTATAAAGAAGTTCCAATTAGATGGAAAGAAAATTTTGATTTATCTCTTAAGATGTTTTTAGAGTCAGGAGTAGAGGTTGTTTTATATGACAATAAGTGACAAAGAGAATAATCAAAAAATATCAGAAATGTTAGAAGTAATAAATACATGTATAAAAGAAAATAAACTAACGTTTTTAGCAAATTTGATTTGTTCACTACAAAGAGACTACGAAGAAGTTTGCACACTAGCAACAATGGGCGAATATAAAACTTCATGGACGCATAAGATGGTTATGGACTACTTAACGTTTGAATGCAACCAATAATGTGCTAAAACACGCCAAGGAGCTTATAATACATAAAGGAGACAACATGAATATAATAGAACTAGCAAAAGCTCATCTACAGAATGTATTTACTAAAATCCAAGAGCTAGAACAAAACAAACAGGCCATAGAAAGCGAAATAGAAAAATTGAAAAACTATGCAAGTAAGGGCTTGGAGGTTGTGCAGCAAGAAGAAAAGAATTTTGATAAAAAGTAATAAAGGAGATTATATGAATTACGGTGAATTTTTTGATAGACTAGAAAATGTTTCAGATTCTTATCATTGGGATCTTGAAGATAATCGTGTAATGGCCACAATTCAGAGCGGATATTTTAAAGGCTTTACGCTTAATCCCATAACAGCACTCGCTCATAAGTCTGGACTTGGATTTTTTGACAATACAAGAGATTCAACAGAGTTCGCAGCAAGACTTCTTGGAATTTCAAGAAAGTTTGCAAGAAATATTTACAGTGCGACTCTTGGAACATACAATAGAGGTAATACACAAGTAGTACGTGGTAGAATTCGTTCAGCACTAGAGGTATAATTTATGAATATTAATACATGGCTCGGTTGTGGAAGACTAACTAAAGATGCAGAAGTTACACTTACCCAAAAGGGTACAACAATGGCAAAGTTTAGGATGGCAGTAAACGACCGAAGAAATGAAGATACATTATTCCTAAATGTTCTTTGTTTTGGAAAAATGGCAGAAGCTCTAAAAGAGCATTTAACTAGAGGAAGACTCGTTGGAGTACAAGGAAAACTTAAAATAGATGACTATCAGGATAAGGATGGAAATCTAAAGAATTCAGTCTGTGTAATGGCAGATGAAATTTCTTTAGGACCATCTACGCCTGTAAATGCTGAAAAAGCAGATAAAGATTGAAGCATTTTCTAATCTAGTTTTTAAAATAGCCCGTTAGCTTTAATTAGCTTTCGGGCTTTTTTTTAAAGAAAACGCTTGACTCTTGACGATACACTTGATACAATCAAGGTAGGAGAAAAGTATGAATCCACAACCAAACGAATCAGTAGGAGTAGTTTTTGCCATACTGTTTGTGTGCGGAATTGTTTATTATGCATATAAAGCTTTTGTTAATGGTCCTCATATTGATTTAAGAAATATTGATCTGTTTACTGTTGGATATGTTGAACCAAATAACATTAGCGTAAAAGTTAATCATGTTCAGACACCGCAGCAGCAAGTTAAAAAATATGATACTCAATTTTATTTAGATTGTATGGAAGCTTTATATTCGCTTGGAATGAAAAAAGCACAAGCAAAAAAGATAACCAAAAACGTTTTTGAAAGTAATAATCCATCTAGCATACAGGAATTCTTAGTACTCGCATTGAAAAAATGAACATAATAGATCAGTCAATAAACATAGCATTGACACTTTTACCCAAAGCAAAGTCGGAAAGAAACACCAAAAACAAATTTTTTCATTTTGCTTTTGGATACAAGAAAAATAAACTACTTGCTATAGGACAAAACAATCCAGAGAAAACTCATCCACATGCTATTATCCTTTCTAAAAGATTTAATACAAAGCTAGAACATCCGTATTTACATGCCGAAACAGATTTAATTTCCAGACTATGGGGAAAATATTATATAGATGACAGCCTTAAAATGGTAATTGTAAGACTTAATAAGCAAGGTCAGCTAAGATGCAGTAGACCATGCGAAAGATGTCAGCAAATAATAGATTCTCTTGGTATAAAAAAGATATGGTGGAGCGAAAACAATGGATTCAATAAATAATCTTAAAAATTGTAGAGTTTATCTTGTTGGTGCTATGGATAGGGTGAAAGACGGCGGTGTTGGGTGGAGAGAAAAAATATCTAAGCACCTTTCTAAGATTGGAATTAAAATTTTAGATCCATGCAAGAAATTAATAAATAAACTATCAGAAGATGAAGCTAGACCAAAAATAGAACTTTATAAAAGAAGTGGGCAGTTTAGCAAAATAAAAAAAGAATTTGGAATAATTAGATGTGCTGATTTAAGATGTGTTGATGTTTCTGATTTTATTATAGCACATATTGATATAACAGCACATGCTTGTGGAACATATGAAGAAATTGTAACAGCAAATAGGCAAAAAAAGCCAATATTAGTATGGTGTGAGCAAGGCAAAGAAAACGCCCCTAACTGGCTATTTTTTATGTTGCCGCACGAACATATTTTTAGTTCAATGGAAGAAATTGTACAATATCTTGAGAAAATAAATACAGAATATGACACGGCAAAACTGGATAGATGGGTCTTTTTTGCGGATATAAACAAATGAATACAGCTTTTCCAGAAGATATATTTGAGCCAAGAGAACAAATTAAATCAATCTACCGGTATAGGGTGGATAGTGGCTTGAAAATATTAAAAGAGAAGTCGGTATTGTTCTGTGGAATATGTAAAGATGTTGAAAGAACTATAGCCTTAAATATAGAAAGAATATGCAATATAGGATCCTTTGCAAAAAAATTTCATGTTTTTATATATGAAAATGACTCAAATGATAATACCCCAGAAATACTAAAAAGTAAAAACTCAAATAATATAACATACGTTAGTGAAAAAACTGGACTTGGAAATTATAGGGACGATTTAACGAATGGAAAAGATCCTTGGCATTATAATAGATGCAAAATTCTATCAGAATGCAGAAACAAATATTTAGAGTATGCAAGATTAAATCAAGATCAATATGACTATCTATGTGTTATAGATTGGGACTTGCTTGGAGGGTGGTCATTAGATGGATTTTTTCATGGAATATTTTCATTAAATAATATAACTAATGCCGCTTGCGTTTCATCATATGGCATATTGACAGAAGAAACTAACACATTAAGTTTAGAGGATATAAGCCAAACTAAATATATAATGTATGACTCATTTGCTTATAGACCAATTAATATGGATCTTGGAATTCATATGTTAAGACTACCAATGTTTAACAGGATGTACTTCGAAAGAGGGCAAGACCCAATTCCAGTGCAATCAAACTTTGGCGGAATGGCAATTTATAAAATACATACCATTACAAATAAACAATATCGTGCAAAACAGTGGGAAGAAGGATTTGTTGATCCAGACCATGTAAACATTAATAGAGATATTATTAAAGACGGACATAAAATTATTTTAGATCCAAGCATGATAAGTTCTTATTCTAAACACAAATACTGCAAGGATATATAATGTTAAACTTAATAGGACCAATAAATCAGCTAGGATATGGAATAGCAACACTTAATATATTAAAATCTATTTCAAAAATAGATCCTGTAGCTTTTTGGCCAATATCTCAGCCACAAGTAACCAACAAAGAAGATTTTGATCTTATTCAATATTCGATGCAAAATGCAACATTGCCAGATTTTAATTCTCCGTGCATAAGAATATGGCACCAGAATGATATGGCTCAATTTGTTGGTAAAGGCAAAAAAATAGGAATGCCGATCTTTGAGCTAGATGAATTTACAAAAATAGAAAAGCACCACCTTTCAAACCTAGATAACATTTTTGTATGCTCATCATGGGCAAAAGAAATCATCTTATCAAATATTAGTATTAGCCAAGAAAACGTATGTGTTATTCCGCTTGGGGTTGATAATGAGATATTTAAGCCTAGTCAACTAAATAATAATAAAACAATTTTCTTTAATTGCGGGAAGTGGGAGATAAGAAAAGGCCACGACGTATTAATAGAATCATTTAATAAGGCATTTGATGATACTGACAATGTAGAACTATGGATGATGTGCGAAAACCCGTTTTTGAATAAAGAAGAAGAACAAATATGGAAAAATATGTATATAAACTCTAAACTTGGCTCAAAAATTAAAATAATACCAAGAGTTGAGACACAGCAAGAAGTGTATAACATAATGTCTAAAGTGGATTGTGGAGTATTTCCAGCCAGAGCAGAGGGATGGAATCTTGAATTATTAGAAATGATGGCATGTGGAAAACATGTTATAACAACAGATTATTCTGCACACAAAGAATTTTGTAATAATAACAACGCATTCTTAATACCCATTGATTCAAAAGAAAAAGCTTATGATGGAAAATGGTTTCATGGTCAGGGCAATTGGGCAAAGTTTGAGAAAAAGCAAAAAGATTATCTTTCAGAATATTTGAGAGATTTTTACATTAAGAATACTAAAAAAGAAATTTCTATAAATAGTAATGGAATTGAAACGGCGAAGAGATTTAATTGGGACAATTCTGCCAAGGAGATACTAAAACATGCTATTTAACTTTTTAAAGAATAAACAAAAAAAAGAGGAAGATAAAATAGAAGATGATATCTGTGCTTCAATAACATATTACATAAAGCGTGGACAAAAGGGTGCAGTATTGGATGTTGAGTTGCTTGACTATGACACAGAATCAACAAAAGCACTATGTTTACTATTAGATACGATAGGATCAGATAGGTGTTATTTAGAAACAATTAATATGATTAAGCAATATCTAGTTGAAAATAAGCACGAAAATGTATTAAATAGTATTTTAATGCATATAGCTTCAACATCACAAACTAAATTACTTAATATATATAAGGAAAAAATCAAGGAAGAACCGTGCATTAAACCATCAGAAGTAATAAGATAGGAGTCTTCAAATGAAAAAATCTAATAAAATAGGGTGGCAAAAATACGAAGACTATATAGAAAAGCAAATGTCATCGCCATTTCTTACAAATATGATTAAAACAATAATATCAAAAAAAATGGAACAAATGAGCGAAGACGAGATAGAAGATTTTAATGAAGAAGAAGATTTAGAAGACTATGAAGATGAGGAAGATATAAATGACGCTAAAAGTCTTATAGAATCCTCAACAATGCTTCCACTAACCCCACAATTAATAGATGATATATCATTAATATCTAGCTTTGATTGCTGGATCGGTCACACAAACTTTGATATAACAAATAGTATAAAAGAAAAATTAGATAAAATGGATGGAGTAGAGGTTTTAAAAGTTTGGAGCAGATACAGATTTTTTATTGGTATTGGTCAGATGTTTGATTTTACAGAAGTTAGAAATAATATTGAAAAAATGCTTATAAAAGGAGACTGATATGGATATAAATGATAAGATTGAAAATGCGCTTAAAGATATAAATATAGTAAAAATAATGAATAGAGCTTCTAGAAGATTTAAGAATCAGCTTGATAAAGATATTATTTATTCTTGCCATATTAATGCGTTGTGGAAGGCGTTTGAAAATTATGATGAAACAAAAGGGGCTAAATTTACAACATATTTATACAACGGGGTTTTCATTGAGTGCATGAAAGAAATAAAGTTTACTAAAAAGTCTAAACTTTGTGGGGCAAAATTGCACGACAATATCAAAGAAAATAAAAATCATTATCTTATGATAGACATTGCTGATGAACTAAACGAAAATGATAAGATATTATTTATAGATAGATTATCTAATATGACAATCTCAGAAATTGGTAAAAAACACGGTTTAAATAGAGAAACTGCCAGAAGAAAAGTTAATAAAATTATGCACAATATAGGTAAAAAATTCGCCTAATTGTGTATATATTACTAGGAATCGGAAGCTAAAGGATGTGGAAAACATTATTATCTAAATAACAAAGGAGACAATATATGGCAACCACAACTGCAAAAATAGCTGGCGGTTCTACAGTAAATAATGGTGGAACAATAGTAAATGCTGGAAACGTTCCAGCCGGAAGTCCAATCACCAAAGTAATAGATGTAAATGATCTAAATACTGGAAGTGAATACGGATCAAAAGTAGTTTCACAAGCTGCTACAGGTGGCGGATTTTCAGATCCACACGGCGTAAGAGTAGCAAGGGCTGGCTCATCTGGCGTTCTAGCCTACTTTCCAACCAGAGAAGAAAGAAATTTCTTAATCCGTGCTGCTGGAGACACAGGAGCGGGTAAAGTAAATAATGTTTCCTCAACAGTATTAACAATTCCCGGTGGAGTAAATACTGGCGGAAGCATTCACGAACTCGCCTCAACAAGAAGAATAGGATCATATGCTACAGCATCATTTAATGTTTTAGCTATGCCATCTAGCGGCGTTGTTCCCGGCAGAACAAAAGGTACTGGTGCTGGAAGCTTATCAACCTATGTTGAAATCGACGGAACAACTCCAGCTTCTGACGAAGCCGCAACTCCAACACGAAGCGTTCCCGGAGAATTAACATATATGTTTGGAAGTATAACTCCAAAACAAGATAATTACAAGGCTAAAGATAGTTACGAGTCTTGATTTATTTTATAAGTACGAGCGCCCCGAAAGGGGCGCGAATACTTACCTTGGAGTTCCAAAATGATAGATATTAAAGACCCGAACAGTATTACTATTATATGTAGTCTTTTAGGCGGGGTTGGAACCTTGTTAAGCTTAATATGGGTTAAAATTATTTTACCACTTATTAAAATACTAGGAAACCAAGACATCTTTACAAAGTCAATAGAAGACATAAAAAAAGAACTAACAACAAACGGCGGAAATAGCTTAAAAGACACAATATTAGATTTAAAAGGTACATGCAAAAGAATAGAAACAACACAAAAAATAATGGAACAAAGAACAAAAGCAGCATTACATTATAGTAATGTGGCCTTGTTTGAAACAGATAGTCAGGGAAGATTGATTTGGACAAATAATAAGTTTTATGAGTTAACAAGCAATAATATTACAAGCGTAGACGGTTATGATTGGATTTCATACATAGAAGAAGAAGAAAGAGAAGACTTTTTACAAGAATTCAAATCTTGTCTTAATATGAATAGGAAATTCGTCAAAATAACCAAGAATTGCGATGGAAACCCAATAAAACTTATAGGATTTCCTTATAGACTTAGCGAAAATAGTCATGCAGGTTTTTTAGTTAGTATATCAAAAATTTAAAGGGAGACAAAAAATGTCAAAATCATTCTCAGTAGATACTACAGATCTTTTATCAATAGCCAAAAACGCTTTATTAGTTGGCGTTGCTGCTGTTCTAACATATATTGGAGAAAATATTTCCAGTATAGATCTTGGTAGTGCAACAGCCTTGGTTGTTCCAGTTGTTGTTGTAGCTATCAATACTGCTGTAAAGTGGGTAAAAGAAAGCACAACAAAAAAGTAAAAAAATGTTTAATAGCCCAAAAGATTTATTAAAAGCTTACCGCGAGGGGTTTGTCGGTTCTTACTGTGATCCAGAAGATACCGACAAGCTTCTTGGCGAATTAAGGCATCCACTTTTTGGAGCCGCTGCTTATAGTTTATATGGAAGTGGAAAAGGTAAACTTGCCTTACCATTTAAAAATTTACTCAAGTTTGATCCCGGATTTGGCCCGGCAGAAAGACAAACTACTGGAGATTGCGTAAGCCATTCAACTAGAAATGCGGTAGATATTACGCGAGCCTGCGAAATAATAGGTGGTCAGCGAGAAGATTTCGTTACTCGCGGAGCAACAGAAGGAATATATGGAAGCAGAG
>Ga0208465_1000203_pt1 | contig 19040 bp, 10 predicted proteins | sample LakMenEpi31Aug10_FD_150749 | JGI IMG/M metagenome (GOLD analysis project Ga0208465, IMG submission 150749) | Freshwater microbial communities from Lake Mendota, WI - 31AUG2010 deep hole epilimnion (SPAdes) | ecosystem: Environmental > Aquatic > Freshwater > Lake > Epilimnion/Euphotic zone ...
CCCGCCACATCCAAAATCAAGGCTGCAGCCCATTCAAGGGCCAAGGGCACCAGTTCTGGGTCGGTTCCTCGTTCAAAGCGGTAGGAGGCTTCGCTGCGAAGCCCCAACGAACGCGCCGAGGCACGGATGGATGAGGGGTCAAAACAGGCGCATTCCAAATAGATATCGGTGGTTTCGGGATGGATCGAATCTCCCGCGCCCCCCATCACACCGGCCAGGCCCACAGCTTTCACGCCGTCCTCGATGACCAGGTTGACCGGGCTAAGATTGTATTCTTTGTTATCGAGCAAGCGAATGCGTTCACCTTGTCGGGCTCTGCGTACCGCCAATTGGTCCCCTTCAAGAAAAGAGCGATCGTAGGCGTGCAATGGTTGACCCAATTCAAATTGGACCCAATTGGTAACATCGACGACATTGTTGATTGGCTTATGGCCCAAGGCTAACAAAGCCCTTTGGAGCCATTCCGGTGAAGGACCGATCCGAACTCCCTCAATGGCCAGTCCGGCAAGCCGCGGGCAATCTCCGCTTTGTTCAACTCCCAGACGAACCGGACGGTAACGAGCCGAAGAACGAACATAATCAGGCAAGGGTTGGCCCTCCAGGTCCATGGGTGAATTCTCACGACACAAACAGGCCAAAGGAATCACAGGCAAGGCCAAGGCCGCTCCCAAATCGCGTGCTACACCGTAATGACTGAGGGCGTCCATGCGGTTCGGAGTCAGTCCCAGGGTCCACACCCAGTCCATCTCCACCTTGAGCATATCAACCAACGGGGTGCCGGGCGCCGTTTCTGGAGACAGAACCATCAAGCCATCGTGATCCGGGCCCAGGCCCAGTTCATCTTCGGCGCATAACATTCCTTGGCTTTGTTCCCCTCGGATCTTGGCCATGCGTATGGTCAGTGGTTCGCCCTTCAAAGGGAACAGGGTTGTTCCTACCGGGGCTACCACCACCTTGAGCCCAACCGCTACATTGGGAGCCCCGCAGACAATTTTTAGAAGTTCGGGTTGACCTACATTCACCTGCGTCACCCGCAATCGGTCCGCCCCGCTGTGTGGAACACATTCCACCACCTCGCCAACCAGCAGCCCCTGCAGTTGTTCGGGACTGCGGCCGATAATCAGCTCGTCTTCGACTTCGAGGCCCAAAGCTGTTAGGGTCCCTGCAACAAGTTCTGGTTTTGGAAACTCGGCGGAATCGGTTTCTAAGTCAAAATACCGGCATAGCCAACGGTAGGATACCTTCATGGAGATTTTTCTAAGGTTTTTTGACTACTTTGAGGATGGGAGAGACGACGTCACGGCTCAAAATGCGCGCATAATAAAGCCCTACGGGTAGCTCCGCTGTTTCAATTTCCCAGCGATTGCTGCCTGGGGTGGCCTGCAAGTTGCGGGTCAAGGCTACGCGGCCGTCGGCGGTGGAGAGTTCAAGGATAAGTTCACCCGCTTGATCAATGCTGTGTTCCAACACAAGGTTTTGACGAAAAGGGTTGGGAAAAAGACGGGTACGAAGGTTGGTCTCCGATGGAACCCCTGCACCAAAAGCATTCACGAAGGTTTGGATTCGGTCCACCGCAGCTTCGACGGTGCTGGCCGGGGCCTGATCGTTGGCGATAAAACGAAGTTGAACCGTCGCATTGGGTGTCACATAATCGCTGACCCGGAATACATTGCGGCGCCATTGACGATCGCTACGGTTGGTACGTTCTACTAATTTCCAGGTGGTCGTTCCGTTGTTGATGTAGACTTCCCAAAAATCGGCTCCGGCGTTGTCGCCCATATCGTTGGTGAACCAGCGATGGTAGGCCAAAACAGGGTCGGACATGGTGCTAAGGTCCATGGGGGGGGTCCGCAGAGTCGTCCGACCTCCGTCCACATCTTCGGTATCGGGATCGTCACCGGGCAGGGCATTGCCGGTGAAAGCACAACGGCTTCCGCCGGGGGTGGCATTGGTTCCGGCTTGGACAATCGTTGAAGGATTCCCGGGCGTAACATAGGAAGGAATCGGCACACCCAGTTCCCAACGTCCCGTGGTGGCGTTGTCGGTGGACCAGCCGATCAGCCAGCTGCTGTCTTGGGACGGGTTTTCGAGGTCCATATTGGTCAGGTTTTGAAAACCCACCAAATAGTTAAACCACAAGCCGGGGTTGGAGCTCAAATCCGCAAAAGGAGGATAAGAACCTCCGGAAGTTCCGGTCAGGTCGGTGAGGCCTACATAATAGCGGACTATCGTGCCGCGCTGTTGCCCGGGGATGGTTCCGGTATACGAACTGCCGACGCCTTGGGTTAACAAAACGGTATCGCAAGTGCTCAGGGGGTTGTTGTTGAGTCGGTAGATGAGTCGGGCGCCGCTGACCAAGTTGTTAAAAGGCGGTGTAATGTTCAGGGTCAAGTTAATAGCCGAGGGGGTCAGGGCAGGTACATCCGGAAGGGGGGTGTATTGAAAGCTAACATTGGCCAGCATGCGAATGCCGTGAAAGGCAAAGGCCTGGATAATCGCCGTCATGTTCGGGGTTCCGTTGGATAAGTTGTTATCGTTATCGTCGGCCTGAAGCGCATCAACCAAAATATCGGTATAAACCACTCCTTCGGTGCCGTTGGGACCGTTGGCCAGCCCGTACATGGACTCGCTGAAGATGGCCATCATCCCGGAATTGCTATTCATGTTCCGAGCCGTCCTCCACCAAGCCCCGCAGATGATTTCGCCATCCGCATGAACCTGTCCCACCAAGTTCTGGGGATAGATTTTGGGGTTGATATCGTAACGACGAACGATGAGGTTGGGATTGGTGATATTGAAACCAACACCCAAAACCGGGGTATCGGTCAGTGTGATGGCATAAACATCGGAATAACCCTCGCCCACAGCGCCATTCTGGAAGGGGGTTCCCAAAGCATTGTAGAAATAGTTGGTGATGGCATGCCCGTATTCGTGGTAGACAACATCGGCGACCACGGCCAGGGTATTGCAGCCGGCGGCCTGGGTGTAGAAGTTGATGCTATTACCGTTAAAAAAAGCATTGCAATTGCCGTCGGTTCTTTCGACTTTGGTGGTAAGGGGAATGTCCAGGGCCGTAAAATTGGGAAGATAACTCTTCATGTAATCGTGGACCCGGTTGGTATGGTAATAGGCACTCAGGTGAGGCACCTGGTTCCAGAGGGTTGTGGAACTGCCCCGCCCAAAGTACTGAACCGTATCTCGTTGCGCGTCAATCAAAAGACTGAATGTAGGCGTTGTGGTTCCGTTGTTTCCTTGAACCACTTTGGAGAAACGGCCTTCGAGCGGAAAAGTCCCGGTGACGGGTAAACCAGGAAGCCCCAAATCGTAGGTTCCGCCCGCTGAGGTGTAATAAGTGTTACCGCCTACTGTGAATTTAAGGTGCGGCAGTGGTCTGGCTGAATCCAAGGCGGCAAACGGATGCCTGGGGTAAACCCGACCGACCATGGTGAGATTGCCATTGGAGGAAGGACCGTGGGCGAATTCAACAATTTGGTCTTGACGCATCCAAACAACTCCGCTAAGGGCGTCGACATAACAGGAATAGCGAAAGGGCCGGCCCCCTTGGGGTTGCCCTTCGACGGTGATCGTATACACTCGATGGTAAAGCATTTCACCGGGTTGGTTTCCGGGGATGGGCAAAATCTTTAAACCAGGTTCGACCTCGGTGACGGTCGGGATGCTCCAAGATTCGGAAGCCTTGCGGGCGGCCAATTCAGGGCTTATGGTTGGGCCATCCTCCAAATAGATACGGGGATGCAATTCGGAAGCAAGCCAAACAAGGCCCCCTTCAGGGCTGCTTTTGAACCCAAGGCGGCCTCCAATCACTTTCATCCCGCGGTGCCATTGCTCCAGCCAACGGTAGTGGTATTTGGAGGAGGCATAGGCAGGGCCGGGACGGAGTTCGCTCAACGGTAGGTCAAAACCGGCTGTTTCTTTTTGCAAAAAAGTCAGGCAGGCCTGTAGATTCTCTGGGCTGGATGGGTCCGTGGATCGACTCCAGCCGGGCAGGTTGATCGCCGGGCCAAACATGCGATGCGCTTGCCCGGTATGTTCATCAAAAAGCACATTCCAAAGGGGATGCCTGCGATAGAAATTCTGCCATGCTGCTTTGCTTCGATGGACGGCCTGTCGGTCGGCATCGTAAGGAAGAGGGGAAGGCAATCGAATTTCGAAAGGATCCTTGGTGGTTTCGGAGGTGGCCCATGCCGGAAGGGCCCCCAGAAAGAAAGCAGAGGCTAGGTAGGCAAAACCAAGAACTTGACGAAAAAGTGGGCATTTGGAGGCCATGAAGGTGGATTTTTGGATTGTCAATGATACGCACTAAAATGTCCAAAAGGAAGCCAAAAGCGAAGGAAGGGATGCCTTGTGGCTGACATATTGGCACAAAAAACGCTCAAAAAGACGGCCGAACGGGCTTGGCAGGATATTTGCGGTCTGAACGAAGACCAGCTCACCCCCTAAAAAATCATTAAATGTCTGATAACGAAGATTTTAACCAAGAAAATTCCAAGGCGACCCCCGAAGAAGGCACCGAATCAACCCAGGATTCAGCCCAAAATGGAACCGCAGGCCGCTCCCCAGAGGCTGAGTTGGAGGAGGCTCGTCAGAAATACTTATACCTTTTGTCGGAGTTTGAAACCTACAAGAGGCGGATGGCCAAGGAGCGATTGGAATTGTTCCGAAACGCTGGCAAAGACCTTGTCGTGGAATTGCTCCCGGTCTTGGATGATTTTGAGCGTGGTTTGGAGGTGATGGGCAAGTCATCGGATGTGGTATCCATTCGCGATGGCGTTGACTTGGTTTACCAAAAGTTCAAAAGTATCCTTACCCAAAAAGGCCTGCAACCCATTGAGGCCGTTGGTTCGGATTTTGATGTCGAAAAGCACGAAGCCATTTCCCAAATGCCAGCCCCTTCCCCCGAACAAGCCAACAAGGTCTTGGCCGAAGTCGAAAAGGGTTACATGCTGAACGAGCAGGTCCTGCGTTTTTCCAAGGTCATCGTCGGTAGCTGATTCTCCAAACGAAGAATGCGTTCGTCTAGAAATTAACATTTTTTCAAAAGAAAATTGATTTTTAATTACCCGGTGTTATGGCCAAGAGAGACTATTACGAAGTGTTGGGGGTAGGCCGTCAGGCCGGCGAAGACGAAATCAAAAAAGCCTATCGCAAGGCGGCTTTGCAATTCCATCCCGACAAAAACCCCGGGGATGCCCAAGCCGAAGAGAAATTCAAGGAAGCAGCCGAGGCCTACGAAATTTTGAGCAATGCCGACAAGCGTGCTCGTTACGATCGTTTTGGCCATCAGGGAGTTGATCAAAGCATGGGCGGTGGCGGAGGTGGATTCTCCATGGAGGATATCTTCTCGCAATTTGGGGATGTCTTCAGCGATGGTTCCCCCTTTGAGGGCTTTTTTGGTGGCGGTGGCCGAGGCGGGCGTCGGGCCAACCGAGGAGCAAATTTGCGTATTCGGGTCAAATTGACCTTGGAAGAAATTGCCAAAGGGGTTGAGAAAAAAGTTAAAGTCACCAAGGCGGTTCCTGCCGAAGGAGTGACTTACAAAGCCTGCGCGACCTGCAACGGCAGCGGTCAGATTCAACGGGTCACCAATACGATTTTGGGCCAGATGCGCACAGCCAGCACCTGCCCCCACTGCGAAGGCAGCGGGCAGATGGTGGACCGCCGGCCACCGGGTGTGGACCCCGATGGTTTGCAACGCAAGGAAGAAGTGATTTCGGTTCAAATTCCGGCCGGGGTGGTGGAGGGCATGCAGCTGAGCGTATCGGGCAAAGGGAATGCCGGGCGAAACGGCGGGCAGCCCGGTGATTTAATCGTCTTGGTGGAGGAGGAAGCGCACCCGCATTTCAAACGGGACGGCAATCATATTTTGTACGATCTCCCGGTATCGGTGGTGCAGGCAGCTTTGGGAGACCAGATCGAGGTGCCTACCTTGGATGGCCGGGCACGGATCCGGTTGGAGCCCGGGACGCAGCCCGGCAAATTGTTGCGCCTCAAGGGCAAGGGCCTGCCGGCAGTGAACGCCTACGGGCGCGGTGATTTGATCATTTTTGTCAATGTTTTTGTTCCAACCAAGCTTTCCAAGGATGAAAAAGAAACCTTGGAGAAGTTGGCCGCCTCGGAGAATTTCAAGCCCACGAATGCGGATAATTCCGGAAAATCCTCGTTTTTTGACCGAATGAGGGACTTTTTCCAACATGATTAGCCGTATCTTTGCAGCAGCTTATCCAGAAGGACGGAGGGAACGGCCCTACGATGTCCTGGCAACCGCAAGCGACAGGCTGCTGTCGATTGGTCCGGTGCCAAATCCGTTGCTTCAGACAACAACTTGAAGCAGCCGATAAGCAGGAGTGATCGTCCAAACAGGTGACGATGACCACTGCAGCCCGCATCCTGCGGATAAGCCACACGAAAGTTTGGCTTTTTTTATGCAAAAAAAATTAAAAGAATCGCTCGCCCAACGCATTTTGGTGCTGGACGGAGCCATGGGGACCCAAATACAGTTGCGCAAACTGTCGGAGGCGGATTATCGCGGGACACGATTCGCGGATTGGCCCCGCGATGTTCAAGGTAACAACGAATTGCTCAGTCTAACGAGGCCGGATATTATTAGCCAAATCCACCGGGATTATTTGGAGGCTGGAGCCGATATTCTCGAGACCAATACCTTCAATGCCCAACGCATTTCCATGGCCGACTACGGCATGGAAGAATTGAGTTACGAACTCAACGTCGCCTCGGCTCGTCTGGCAAAGGAACAGGCTGATTTGGTAACGGCCTTGAACCCCAACAAGCCACGGTTTGTGGCCGGTGCCATCGGTCCAACCAACAAGACAGCGAGTATCAGTCCGGATGTGAACAACCCCGGTTATCGGTCGGTGTATTTCGCAGAATTGGTGGAGGCGTATACCGAGCAGATTCGGGGCTTGGTGGACGGCGGGGTGGACATACTCTTGGTTGAAACCATCTTTGACACCTTGAACGCGAAGGCCGCCCTCTATGCGATCGATCATTATTTCAGAGACCGCGGGCAGGAACCTTTGCCTATCATGGTGAGCGGTACCATTACGGATAACAGCGGAAGGACCTTGTCCGGTCAGACGGTGGAAGCGTTTTTTTATTCTTTATCTCATTTGCCATTGCTAAGCATTGGCTTGAACTGCGCCCTAGGCGCTCGTCAAATGCGGCCTCACCTTCAGGCCCTTTCGGCTTGTTCTCATTTTGGGGTTTCGGCCCATCCCAATGCCGGTTTACCCAATGCCTTTGGGGCCTACGACGAGGATGCCGAAACGATGCGTTTGCAAATCCGGGAATTCTTGCAGGAGTCCTTGGTGAATATCATTGGGGGTTGTTGCGGAACGGGACCCGAACATATCAAGGCCATTGCGGAAGAGGCTTCTCATTTTGCGCCCAGGCCCTTGCCAGGAGAGCTGCATCGCTTGAGTCTCTCTGGGTTGGAGCCCTTGGTGGTCCGGGAAGACAGCAATTTTGTGAACATCGGAGAGCGAACCAATGTGACGGGATCCAGGGCTTTTGCCCGTTTGATTCGGGAAGACCGCTACGAAGATGCGGTGGAAGTGGCTCGACAACAGGTCGAAAACGGAGCTCAAATGATCGATGTCAATTTTGACGAGGGCATGATTGATTCCGTTGCGGCCATGGTTCGGTTTTTGAATTTGATTGCGGCCGAGCCCGATATCGCCAGGGTTCCGGTGATGATTGATTCATCTCGCTGGGAGGTTCTGGAGGCCGGCCTGGCCTGTGTTCAGGGCAAGGCGGTGGTCAATTCGATTTCGCTCAAAGAAGGGGAGGAGATTTTCCTTGACCATGCCCGCACGGTCCGTTCCTACGGGGCGGCGGTGGTGGTCATGGCCTTTGACGAGCAGGGCCAGGCCGACTCCCTGGAACGACGCATCGCCATTTGTCAGAGGGCCTACGATCTACTCACCCAGAAGGTCGGCTTTCCTCCCCAGGATATCATTTTTGACCCCAATATCCTAACGGTGGCCACCGGAATCGAAGAACACCAGAACTACGCCGTGGATTTCATTCAAGCAACGGCCTGGATCAAAGCCCATTTGCCCTATGCCAAGGTCAGTGGCGGGGTTTCTAACATTTCTTTTTCGTTCCGAGGGAACGACAAAGTCCGCGAGGCCATGCATTCGGCTTTTCTTTACCATGCCATTCGGGCCGGTCTGGATATGGGCATTGTGAATGCCGGTCAGATTGAGGTTTACGATCAAATTGATCCGGTTTTGCTGGAGCATGTCGAAGATGTGTTACTCAATCGAAGGCCTGATTCCACCGAGAGGTTGGTGGCCTTGGCTGAATCGTACAAAGGCAGCCAAGCCAAGCAGGGTCAAACCAAAGACCTATCATGGCGTGAAAATCCTGTAAGAGAACGACTTACCTACTCTTTGGTCAAAGGCCTGGACGAATTCATCACCGAAGATGTCGAAGAAGCCCGCCTGGAATTTGAGAAGCCACTCCATCTGATTGAAGGTCCTTTGATGGATGGGATGAATGTGGTAGGGGATTTGTTTGGGGAAGGCAAGATGTTTTTGCCGCAGGTAGTCAAAAGCGCCCGTGTTATGAAGAAAGCGGTGGCCGTTTTGTTGCCTTATCTCGAAGCCGAAAAGGAGCGTGCGGCCGCTGCAGGGGAATCGGGGGAAGCTTCCAACAAAGGACGCATCCTGATGGCAACTGTTAAGGGCGATGTTCACGATATCGGCAAGAACATTGTAGGTGTTGTGCTTCAATGCAATAACTACGAAGTGGTGGATTTGGGGGTGATGGTTTCCACCGACCGTATTCTGGAAGCTGCCTTGGAACACAAGGTAGATATCATCGGATTGTCGGGATTGATTACGCCTTCCTTGGACGAAATGGTGGGGGTTGCCCGCGAGATGGAACGAAGAGGTCTGCAGCTTCCTTTACTTATTGGGGGTGCCACCACCTCCAAGGCCCATACCGCTGTCAAAATAGCTCCGGTATACAGCGGAACAGTGGTTCATGTCCTGGATGCCAGTCGCTCGGTCCCGGTGGTGTCCACCTTGTTGAGTCCAGAACAACGCTTGGAATTTGCGGTTCGTAACAAACAAGAGCAAACCACCATGCGCGATGGTTACCTCAACCGGGCTGCGGCCAAAAACATGTTAAGCCTGGAGCAAGCGCGGTCCAAACGCTGGACCACCGATTGGCACGCGTACCGCTCGGTGCAACCCGCCCAACTTGGAATACACGATGAACAGCAATGGTCCCTGAGCGAATTGGTGGATTATATTGATTGGACCCCTTTCTTTCAGGCTTGGGAATTGCACGGCCGTTTTCCGGATTTGCTCAAGGATGAAGTCGTAGGCGAAGCCGCTACCAAATTATTCGAGGATGCTCAGCGGATGTTGAGCGAATTGGTGGATGGTAACAAATTAACAGCCAAGGCTGTATGGGGTTTGTTCCCGGCCTATTCCACCCCCGATGATCGCTTGGTGATGGACGGACAATGGGAATTTCCTTTGTTACGTCAACAGGCGGCCAAGGCCGGGGATTTGCCTAATTTTTGTTTGAGTGATTTTGTGGCGCCTCAAAGCAGTGGGACGCCGGACTGGGCCGGGGCCTTCGCGGTGGGGATTTTTGGAGCTGAAGATTTGGCACTCGCTTATCAGAAGGACTACGATGATTTTTCGGCCATCATGGTCAAAGCCTTGGCCGATCGCTTGGCCGAGGCCCTGGCCGAGGCCCTGCATGCCAAGGTCCGTCAAGAAGACTGGGGCTACGCTCCCATCGAGCAGCTTAGCAATGCGGATTTGATTGCTGAGAAATACACGGGTATACGGCCTGCGCCTGGTTATCCCGCCTGTCCGGATCATTTGGATAAGCCGACCTTGTGGGCCATGTTGGAGGTTGAACAACGCCTGGGTATGCAATTGACCGAAAGCCTGGCCATGACCCCTGCTGCCGCTGTCTCTGGTTTTTATTTGGGACATCCTGAAGCCCGCTATTTTGGGGTAGGCAAGATTGGTCAGGATCAATTGGAGGACCATGCCAAGCGTAGGAAGATTCCCTTGGAGGAAGCCCGTCGCTGGTTGGCCCCCGTTTTGTTGGACGCTTAAAGATTGTAGACGCCTAAAGAAAATGTTATGAAAATTATCGACCATATCCAAGAAGCCAACGGCCGTACCTTGTTTTCTTTTGAAATTCTGCCCCCTCTCAAAGGGCAGGATATTCATGAAATCTACAACGGCATTGCGCCCTTGATGGAGTTCAAGCCTCCCTTTATTGATGTCACCTACCACCGGGAGGAATTTCTGCTCAAACCTTTGGCGGACGGGACCTTCCGCCGTATTACCACCCGCAAACGTCCGGGCACGGTGGCGATTTGTGCCGCCATTATGAATCGCTTCAAAGTGGATGCGGTTCCTCACCTTATATGTGGGGGATTCAGCAAGGAAGAGACCGAAAACGCCTTGATTGACTTGCATTTTTTGGGTATCGATAATGTGTTGGTTTTGAGGGGCGATAATCTTAAACACGAAACCTCCTTTGTGCCTCAGCCGGATGGGAACCAAAACGCTTTGGAATTGTTGCAACAAGTGGATCGAATGAACCAGGGTCGTTACATGGACGATGAATTGGTCAATGCGACCGCTACCAATTTTTGCATCGGGGTGGCCGGCTACCCCGAGAAACACCACGATGCCCCCAACCTCAAGGCAGATATCCGCTGGCTCAAACAAAAGGTCAAGGCAGGGGCTAAGTTCATAACCACCCAAATGTTTTTTGACAACAAGGCCTATTTTGATTTTGTCGCCACCTGCCGCAAAGAGGGTATTGATATCCCCATTATTCCAGGTATCAAGCCCTTGGCGACGCTCAAGCAAATCACCTTGCTGCCCAAGATCTTTCATATTGATATCCCGGAGGCCTTGGCCGATGCCGTGGAACAAGCACCCAACGAGCAGGCGGTACGCCAGATTGGAATCGAATGGGCTATTGAGCAATGCCGGGAACTTAAAGCAGCGGGTGTCCCGGTCCTGCATTTTTATACGATGGGCAAAAGCCAAGCCACCAAGCGCATTGCAGAAGCGGTTTTTTAGGGCGATAGGGGCCTTGAGCTTTCTGGTTGCGGTGCTGTTCCGGAACGCGGATGGGCAGGGTTTGTCCGTGCCAGCCGGTAACAGCGATATGCAGGCGGTCTTTGCATCGCAGGCGCCTCGTTTGGACGGGCGATTGGACGATCCGGTTTGGCAACAGGCGCAGCGCATCTCGCATTTTACCCAAAGGGAACTTCAATTGGGTGTTCATTCCACCGAACGAACCGAGGTAGCCGTAGCGTATGATGATAACAATTTGTACCTCGCTGTTTGGTGTTACGATCAAAATCCCCATGACCTTATAGCCAGGGAATTGCGTCGTGATTTTGATTATACACTGGATGATAATTTCATTGTGGTGATCGATCCGTACAGGGACCGGAGGAACGGCCTCATGTTGGTAACCAATCCCGTAGGTGCTAGGGCTGATTTGCAGATTTTTAACAACGGGGCTTCCACCAATGCTTTTTGGAACGGGGTTTGGGATGTCAAGACCACGGTGAACAGCGAAGGTTGGTTTGCTGAATTTGAAATACCCCTTTATACCTTCAAATACCGGGTGGGTCTGGAGGAACAAGAATGGGGCATCAATTTTGAGCGTAACATTCGGCACAAGCGTGAGCAGGTTCGATGGAAAGGCTGGGCCAGGGATCACCGAATTGAGCAAATGAACCTGGCGGGGGCTCTGCGCGGTCTGCATCGCTTATCCCAAAAACAAATGGTGGAAATCAAGCCCTATGCCTTGGGAGGTGGTGAATTCAAACCGGATCAGCGCCGACCCGTAGGCACGATGGGGGCCGATGTTAATTATTTGTTAAACCCGACCTACCGCCTAAACCTGACAATTAACACCGATTTTGCCCAGGTGGAGTCCGACCAACAACAGATTAACCTGACAAGGTTTCCTCTTTTTTTTCCGGAACTCCGGGAATTTTTCCTGGAAGGGGATGATTATTTCAATTTTGGTTTTGGGGGCAACCGCATTATTCCCTTCTATACCCGACGGATGGGTTTGGATGACCAACGGGAATCGGTTCCAATTTTGGCCGGAGCCCGGCTTTTGGGGAAGGAAGACCATCGAACGCTGGGCTTCATGTCCCTTCAAACGGCCGCTACCGAAAACCAAGCGTCGACCAATTATACCACCGCTTCTTGGCGTCAGGATGTTGGCAGCCAGAGTGTTATTGGGGCTATGACGACCAACCGAATCACCGGAGAGCGTTGGCATAGCACCAACGGGATCAACGGCCGATACAGCACCTCCAGCCTTTGGGGTTCCAAAAACTTGGATCTGGGCGGGGCCATCCTGCATACGTACGCCACCGATAAGGGTTGGGATGCCGGGGCCATGGCCTACCGTTTTTTTGTGCATTATCCCAACGACCGTTGGACTGTTTTTGCATCGGCCCAGCGGGGTTCGGAGGCCTTTGAGCCCGAAGTAGGGTTGTTGTTACGTCGCGGTTTTCGTGAGCAGTTTATCGATGTTGGATACAGACCCCGACCCCGGCAGTCCAACCACTGGGTTCGGCAATACGATTTTCGGCCGGTTCAAATAACGCATACTCAATACGACGATAACGGTGCGATTCAATCGTTTAATTACAGCGTGCAGGTTTTGGGCTTGGATACCAAAAGCGGGGAATCGTTGAACTTGAGTCACGGCTTGGTTGCAGAAGGTTTGAGGGCCCCTTTTGTACTGGCCCCCGGTCTGGTGATTCCGCAGGGTTTGTATTGGTGGCAGCAATCAAGCGCTCGCCTGCGCACCTTCAAAGGGCGCAAAATGGCCTTGGATAGCCGTTGGGCTTGGGGTGAATTTTACGATGGTCGCAGTGTCCAAACCCAAACCGAAATTCTATGGCGCAGCAGCCGTTATGTGGGTTTTAATCTGCGCTTTGAGCACAACCGAATCCAGTTGCCGGCGGGTTCTTTGGAAACAAATCTATGGGGAACTCGGATGACCTACGCCTTGAATCCACAGGTTTTTGGATCCCTCTTGGGTCAATGGAATTCCAGCCAAGACGAATTGAATTTGAATTTTCGCCTGCAGGTGATCCCGTCCATTGGCAAAGATTTTTTCTTGATTATCAATCAAATTTACAGCACTCAACAAGAGGCCTGGTTGCCGACGCGGGGAACGATTTTGGGAAAATTAATTTGGCGCTTTGTGGTTTAGGCGGCCTAGTTGGCTGATTTAAAGGCCTTTGGATAAGCGTGGTTGCTCTTGGAGGATGCGGGTATACAGGTGGGCGGCATCGGTCGAATAATACAGATCGCAGGTTTGGTTGCTGGGTCCAGAACCGGGCCGACGTTGAATACGCAGGATGGGTTTTTCGTTGTTACGAACAAACAATTTGACTTTGGCGCCGGATTTGGTTTTGAAATAGCCTTTGGCCGAATAACCATCTGCAAAACCGTTGATTTTCATGCGAATGGGGGGGATTTCAGCGACCGTATCCACCGAAGCTATTTGTTCCCAGGGTAGGTCGGTGCCATACATCCCTTCGATGCGCAGGCCTTGTTGGGTCACCGAGAGCGTTGAGGGACGGTCCCCCGCCCACATCAAGACCGAAACCAGTATCAGGGCGCCGAGCAGGACTCCCGGTGCCAAAAAGCGCAGACCGCGAGGGGAGGGCAGTCGGTCTCGGTAGGTCCAGGTAAACCAAGTCAGTCCACCCAAGGTCCAGTACAGGGTGACGGGCGCGGCCCATCGACGGTAGCGGTCCGTGTTCGCCTCGGAAAGATCGATGAATCCGTTGTGAACCAAGGCGCCAAGAAGGCCTCCAAGGAGGAGACCCCAAGCCAACCCGTCAAAAAATCGCCGTTGAAGCCTCAAATAGCTTTGAAGATCAAAGGCTGTTTGTTCTTCAGCCGACATCGAGTTGTACCCGTTCAGCCAGGTTCCTGCGTTGGCAGGGGTTATCAGTCGTCCCAGGGCCCCAAAGACAAGGGCCAAAAAGAAAGGGAGGAAGAGGAGCTCCATCGCAGCCTTAAATTTACCCCAAGATGCAAAAACTTGGAACTCGTTGGGGCCGGTGTTGGCCCATTGGATGGACGTTTTGCTTGGCCCTATGGGCGTTCGGGATAGGCTCTGCCAGGGCGGTGAATCAACCAAACAAGGGCGAAGAAGCCTGGGTTGAGACCACCCTGCGTCAACTCACGCTCCGTCAAAAGATAGGTCAGCTCATCATGGTTCCTGTTTTTGCCCAAGCGGATACGGCCGATGCCCAGGTTTTGGGCCTGCTTCGTGAATACGAAGTCGGTGGGCTTATTTGGATGAAAGGCAAGAGCGGCAAGCTCCTTTCTTTGTTACAACACTACAAAAAAGCATCGAAACACCCTCTTTGGATGGCCATGGATGCCGAATGGGGGGCGGCCATGCGATTGGACGATCGGCCTCGTTTCCCTTATGCCATGACCATGGGGGCTTGCCAGGACACGGACTTGGTCGAAGCATTGGCCGAGTCGATGGGGTGGGAATTGAAGGAATTGGGAATGCATATCAGTTTTGGCCCGGTGGCCGATGTGAATAGCAATCCTTTTAACCCGGTGATTGGGTTTCGTTCCTTTGGGTCTGAACCCCGCGATGTCCTCGCGATGGCTTTGGCCTATGCACGGGGTTTGGAGAAGGCCGGCGTGATGTCTTGTGCCAAGCATTTTCCGGGACACGGGGATACCGAACTGGACTCGCACCATGATTTGCCTGTCTTGAACAAGAGCCGGGAGCAATTGGATAGCCTAGAGCTCAGCACCTTTCGAGGCCTTTTGGGATTGCCCTCCATGATGTCGGCCCACTTGATCGTGCACGCGTTGGATAGTGGGCTGGACCTGCCGGTGAGTTTGAATCCTGCGGCCTTGGAGGGGCTCCTTCGACGCCAATGGGGCTATAAGGGCGTTATTTTCAGCGATGCGCTCAACATGAAAGGAGCCAGCCAATGTTACCCGCCCGGTGAATTGGAGTGGAAGGCTCTGCAGGCCGGTAACGATGTCCTGCTTTATGTGACGGATGTACCCAAGGCGGTCCAACGCATTGAACAAGCGCTCCTCGCCGGTGAATGGACCGAGGCGGCCTTGGATGAAAAAGTTCGTCGAATTCTAAGCGCCAAATACCGGTATGTTCTAAACGGCCTTGAATCGCCAAACGGTCCGGGGAAAACCAACCCCACCAACCGCGCCCTCCCGCCTTCCTTGCTCCAAAACCGGTGCTTTAACAAAGCATTGACGGTATGGAATCCGGCAGGTTCGATCTTGCCTGAATGGAGGCCCGACGGCCAAAGGCTGTACCTGGCCTTGGGCGGGGATTCCCCCCGCGATGCCTACAATCGCTTGGGACTCTATGCCCAGGCTGATTTTTTGCATTGGCCTTGGAAGGGTGCCGCGGAACCTGATTTTAGTTGGGCCCATCCGGGTGCAACGTCCCTGGATTCGATCCTTTGTACCTACCCCGAATGGGTGGTGGCCTGGCATGTGCCCAGTCAGCGATGGTCCACGGGATTGGGGATGGACAGCCTTCGTTTGCAGCGCTGGAAGGGTTTGATGGACAAGGCTCGGGCTAAGGGAGTTCGGATGGTGCATTTGTTGTTTGGAAACCCCTTGGCTTTTACTCGCATGCAGGTCAAGGAGACGATTCTTTGTGCCTACGAGGATAGGCCCGAAGCCTATACCGCCGCCGTTCAGGCCTTGTTTGGTGCTTCCGATGCGCCCGGTCTTTTGCCCCTGCGTTGGCCGGCCTCTCACCATGGCCTGGCGCAAACCGAGAAACAGGACCCCGTCCTGCGATGGCAGCCCCGACTTCAAAACGAAAGCGTTCGGGGTCAGACGGCTCTATCATCGCGCTGCATTTCCATGGCCGATTCCTTGGTGGAGGCGGCCCGGAAGCAAGGTGCTTTTCCGGGGGCTCAATTGCTGGTCGCGCAGGGAGAACGCATCTTGATGGCCAAAGCCTACGGCAGCACCGATACCAGCGGCGTGATTCCCGTGGATATGGGGCACGTTTACGATCTGGCTTCTCTCACCAAGGTTCTATCGACGGCCTTGGCCGCTATGCATTTGCACACGGTTCGTCCATTGCCATTGCAAGCGACGATGGGCAGCTTGTTACCCGAACTCAAAAAACATCCCTTGGGCAGCCGCAAACTCGCCACCGTTCTAACCCATCAGGCGGGGCTGGCTTCGCATATCCCTTTCCAAAAAATTTTGGGATCGGATACCAATCGGGCCCGCGTTTGGTCTGACCTTCAACACAAGCCTGCCTTGTTACGTGATTCCCTGGAGAAAAGGATTTTGGCCCTGCCCGTGGAGCACGAGGGGACGTATCGCTACAGCGATTTGGGTTTGTTATGGGTCGAAAAGTGGCTTCAAAAAGAATACATGGCTCGGTACCAAATGGATTATCGTTCCTTTTTGACCAAGGCTTGGTACGAACCCTGCGGTGCGAATCGTTTGGGATTTGTACCTACCAGGCGGCTGCCTTTGCATCGCCTGGTCCCAACCGAGGTGGATACCCTTTGGCGCAAAACCACCGTTCACGGGCAGGTTCATGATCCCATGGCCGATTTGATGGGCGGGGTGGGTCCGCATGCAGGGCTTTTTGGGACGGCATCGGATGTGGCCCGGGTGATGATGCCTCTGGTTACGGGGTATTTTCCGGGTTCGGCCAAGGTGGACCCATCCACCGTGAGCCGTTTCACGACGGCGTATTTTGCCGGTAACCGCCGAGGCTTGCTTTGGGACAAACCGCTACCAGGTTCCACCCAGGCTGCCGCTCCACGCAGTTTTGGTCACAGCGGATTTACGGGAACCTATGTTTGGGCCGATCCCGAAACGGGGTTAATTCTGGTCTTTTTGTCCAACCGCATTCACCCCAACGCAGAGCCCAATCTCTTGGCTCGGTCCAATCTAAGGACTGATTTGTGGGACCTTTTTTACAAGGAGGTCAAGGCGTCATTGAATCCTCCAACCCGTATTCCCTAAACCTTGGGAGGAAGAGAACCTTTTGGGTTTTGAATTGTCCTATACCTAAGCCTTGTTATGAATCAACCCATGCGAATCGGAATGGTCTGTTACCCCACCTACGGGGGAAGCGGCGTTGTGGCCACCGAATTGGGCAAGGCCTTGGCCGATCGGGGTCATCAAGTTCACTTTGTATCCAATTCATTGCCGGCTCGCCTGGATGTCTTTCGTGAAAATCTCTATTTTCATGAGGTGAGCATGGTTCACTACCCGCTCTTTGAGCATTCGCCCTATGTGCTGGCCCTCACCGGCAAGCTGGTCGAGGTGGTGCGAGAACAAAAGCTGGATTTATTGCATGTTCATTACGCCATTCCTCACGCTACGGCGGCCCACTTGGCCCGAGAAATTCTGGCAGGGCAAGGCATACGGGTCAAGGTAATCACCACGTTGCACGGAACCGATATCACCTTGGTGGGCAAGGATCCCAATTACGCTCCGGTGGTCAGTTTTGCGATTCAGCAATCCGATGCGGTGACCGCTGTTTCGGATTTTTTGAGGGATGAAACCCATCGCTATTTTGATTGCCGCAAAAAAGTGATCACCGTTCCCAATTTTGTGGACCTCCATCGTTTTACGCCTTCGGTTCGACCCGGATTAAGGGAGCGATTTTGTCCCGCCGGACATCGGCTCTTGATCCATGTATCCAATTTTCGGCGGGTCAAGCGTATCGACCGTGTGGTGGAATGGTTCCATCGAATTTCCGATCAAGTACCTTCCAGCCTTCTCATGGTGGGGGACGGTCCTGAATTGCCCCGTGCAGAGCAAAGTGTCCGGGAAGGAGGCTTAACCGGAAAAGTGCATTTTATCGGTCGTCAAGATCCGGTCGAGAGCCTTTTGGGCGTTTCGGATCTTTTGCTTTTGCCTTCCGAAACCGAGAGTTTTGGTTTAGCGGCCCTGGAGGCCATGGCTTGTGGCGTTCCGGTTATGTCCAGCGATGCCGGTGGATTGCCCGAATTGATCGAGGACGGTCGCTGCGGAATCCTGGTCCCCGAGAACGGGCAAGAACAAGGAATCCAAAAGGCGGTCGCCTTGTTATCCAATGCAGCCATGTTGGAACAATTTCGCCAAGCATCCATACGCCGTGCATCGGACTTTTCCCTGGACCGGGTTCTGCCTTTGTACGAAGCGCTGTACCGCAAGGTTTTGGAGGAGGACAACCGGTGAGCCCCCGTACCCTCATCCCCCCCGATTCCACCGTGGTAAAAGCCGTTGATTTGGTCAAAGACTACGGTGCTTTTAGGGCCGTTGACGGGCTGAATTTCGAATTGAAAGCGGGTGGTGTGATGGGTTTTTTGGGCCCCAACGGGGCGGGCAAAAGCACGACCCTTCGGATGTTGGTGGACCTGATTCGGCCAAGCAGGGGGGAACTTTTTTTGTTTGGTCTTAACTACCGGTCTCATCGCCAACAAATCCTTGCGAGAATCGGTTGCCTGATCGAAAAGCCGGATTTTTATAAATACCTCAGTGCGCTCCAAAACCTCGAATTGCTCGCCAGGGCCTCCGGGGTCAAGGAACCGAGACTTCGTTCGCTGGAGCTCATGGATTTTGTGGGACTTAACGGTCGGGAAAACGATAAGGTTTCATCCTTTTCGCACGGAATGCGTCAACGTCTGGGCCTGGCCCAATGCCTCTTGCACGACCCGGATTTGGTGGTTCTTGACGAGCCTGGGACTGGATTGGATCCTCAGGGTTTGGTGGATATGCGGGAAATGATTCTGAATCTCAATCGGGAGCAAGGCAAGACGATTTTGTTGTCCTCCCATCATTTGTCCGAGGTTGAGGCGGTCGCCACCGATTTGGTGGTGGTGGATCGGGGTCGTTGTGTGGTACAGGGTTCTGCCAAAGCATTGTTATCCCAAAGTGAGCGTCAAATTCGCATCACCGTGGGGCGCGCCACCGAGGCATTGACTTTGTTGAATGCCGGTC
>Ga0208465_1000206_pt1 | contig 18892 bp, 36 predicted proteins | sample LakMenEpi31Aug10_FD_150749 | JGI IMG/M metagenome (GOLD analysis project Ga0208465, IMG submission 150749) | Freshwater microbial communities from Lake Mendota, WI - 31AUG2010 deep hole epilimnion (SPAdes) | ecosystem: Environmental > Aquatic > Freshwater > Lake > Epilimnion/Euphotic zone ...
TGGTTTCAAACAAGATGCTGATGGTAATTGGTATCGTCCTACACTACAAGAACTCACCAGAAATGAGAGAATTGAACTTGCCGAAAAAGAGATTGCTTACATTGTAATGGGTGGGCAAGATGGGCGAGAGTATGCTAACTCTATTGCTTTTATTCTTCAAGTGTTGGATAGTTTGAGAGATGACTAAACTTGTAAAGTGGGAAGAAAACCCAGATGAAATTGTGCTGGAAGAGGTGGAAATGTTTCACCTGGAAAGTATGAACGAACGTAGTCTGTGGTGTGGTATTTACGGACAAGACGGTAAAATCTATCACTTGAATATTCACGCAGATGGTGATAAACTGAGATACTACTGGAGCGATGAAACGTCATGAGATTTGAAGAACCAACAAAATGGGAATACTTTCTTGATGGATTTTATAACATCTGCTTGATTATTGAGTGTTATAATGATGGTGATGTATGGGGATATGATGAGTTCTGGGAGAGTTTGAGTATTGGTTGGTATCGTGAGTATATCTTTCCTTATGATGATCCATATAATATACATATCCCATCACCAGAACGTAAGTTGAGATTAGCACAATGAATAAGATTGATTATTATAAAGCGGTGCTACTTGGTGTTGTGATTGGTATGGCATTTCTCACACTATTTTACATGGTAAATGTAGCGATGGATGTAAAGGAATCACCCCAGAAAGAGGTGAAACCAACCAACTTTGAGGTGGTTGATGAATACAAAGGATGTGATGTAGTTCGTTGGGCACAATCAAATTTTGCCGAGTACAAGTATTTCCTATATTGTAACAACATAAAAAATTAAATATGTGTAGTTTTCTTTTCACAAATAAAACGATTGATAATATAGATGAAGTAAATCGTTTTATGAAGTTGCGTGGTCCAGATGGTACAAATGTGATTAACATCAATGGACATACATTTATTCATAATATTCTATCAATTACTGGTGATTATGCACAACAACCATTTGTAGATGGTAACATTGTGTGTGTATATAATGGTCAAATATACAACTATGATGAGTTTGGGGATTATAGATCTGATGGTGAATGTTTAATCCCATTGTATAAAAAATATGGTAAAGACTTCATCGCAAAATTAGATGGTGAGTTTGCGATTGTTCTAGTAGATTACAGCATCAATAAATTTATTATATCTACTGATGTGTTTGCAACTAAACCTTTGTGGTTTCATGTTGGGGATAATGTATCTGTTGCAAGTTATCAGTCTGCTATAGGTAAAGATGCAATCAAATTAGAAGCAAACACTACTCAAGTTTATAACCTAAACACCAGAGAATTGTTGAGTGAAGATGTTGTTTATCAATTTGAGTTAACTCAGCATAAAACAAATTTTGATGATTGGATCGCTACATTTGAACACTCTATTCACAAACGCACAAGAAATCTACGAGAAGATCTTTTTATTGGTCTTTCTAGTGGATATGATAGTGGTGCAATATCATGTGAATTGAATAGACAAAATGTACCGTACAAAGCATACTGTATCGTTGCAACTGAGGATCATCAAATCTTAAATCAAAGGTTTGATTTGTTTAATTCTAATACGACTGGTAAGTATCTTAGAGATGCTGGTAAAAAGTATCTTGATTACATCAATCAAAATGTAGAAGAGTTTAATTATCGGATCTATTCTTCTAGCAGTGATTACAATGAATTTGACAAAAGATTGCATGATGATAGAGGATCTAGTGGATTGTCAATGATATTTCATTTTGCAAAAAAAGAAGGAAAGAAGATTAATTTGTCAGGATCTGGTGCAGATGAAATATTTTCTGACTATGGATTTAATGGTGTTAAAAAGTTTCAACACAGCAACTTTGGCGGACTATTTCCAGAAGATCTTTCAAGTATATTTCCTTGGGCATCTTTTTATGGAAGTAGTATGATTTCGTATTTGGCAAAAGAAGAATACATTGCAGGATCATATGGCATAGAAACAAGATACCCTTATTTGGATAAAGATGTTGTTCAAGAGTTTTTGTGGTTGCATCACACACTAAAGAACTCAAATTATAAATCAGTTCTGTATGAATACTTTACAAAATACAATTACCCTGTTAAACTAGACACTAAGAATGGTTTTGGTTGCATAGCACCACAATAAATATGCTAGAATTACTTGTACCTTTGGCAGTATTGTGCATCAATGATGCTCTAAACTCCAAACTAATTTGTGGCATTGACAGTACACCACCTGTCGTGATAAAATATGATGTACCAGATCCTAAAGAAGGATGCACTAAAGACGGTATCTATTATCCACGTTGTAAAGATCTAGAAAATCCAGAAGTATGGCGTTATCACCAACTGTTCAAGAATCCTTGAAAGAAGCAGAAGCAAGTCTGCGAAATGCATTATCATTTGCCGCAAGAACTGAGCGTCCAATGGTTACATCAGTGGTTGCAGATTTAATCAACAGAATTGATACTTTAATCAAAACTCACGAATTGCTTGATAAACTTGAAGACAGACAAGATGGAAAACAATCAAGAGGAAAATGGGGACCATTCTTTACTGAATAGTTTAGAAGAATGGTGGGCATCTGATGCATGTAAGAAACTGCAAAAAGAACTTGGAGAAGCAAAACAACGTGCAGTAGGAAAGTATTTTATGCTTTCTGAAGATGATAAACTGGACATGGTTCAAGCGATTTGCTACATTATGTGTAAGGCAGAACGCGAAGGTTGTTCTCATCGTGGACTGCAAGATGAACTAGGATTGTATCCTGCTGGGTTCTGGATTGATGATTTGATGGATGTTCATAATGCACTATGGGCACACTTTCATGATAAGAAACAAGCAGAGGAATTGCAGCAAGACATTGATACCTTACAAGACATTTTGGAAGACAAAGTATAATAATGTGCCAGTTAGCAAACCGTCCACCATTTGATCCTGGTAGTGGATTGTCGTGCTATGATTACTTCGTAATCAAAAAGGATCACACATGTGGGACGAAATTGCTGACATGCCTGGCGAGATTTTTGATCTTAGTGATGAAGATCGTGAAGAAATGGCAAAAGAATTTGATAAACCAATGGAAGAATGTGAGCAATATTGGGAAGGTTTTGTAGCATGAAAAAGCGTTGGATTTTTGTTGCTATTTTTGCAATCTTCGGGTATAATTACTTTCTGATCCAACGAGATCAACAAATGTTCCAAAAGTACGATCATGAGCAAAGAACAATCAGTCAATCTTCTACCGTATGAGTTAAACATCATCATGGCAGGGTTGAATAGTTTATCCCTTCGTGATGAAACTAAACTGAATAAAGAGTACGGTAGTGTAAGTGCATTGTATAATAAAATTTACAGTGCATGGGAAAGATCTGGTGATAAAGATGTAAAAGTACCATCACAATTTGAACCATCATATTAACTATGTCAATACTGTCAACTGGACATAAACTTAGTTTAGATATTGGAACATATTGTAATTTAAGTTGCCCAAGTTGTTTTAGAGTATCCCAAACTAAATCATATAACGAAAAACATAAAACAAATTTAAAAAATCATCCATATTTAAATACTCATCATGTAACGCTTGATCAAGTAAAATCTTGGTTTCCTAAACAATTTTTAATGGATTATGTGCATCATGTTGAGTTTTGTGGTGCTATATCTGAACCAGCATTAAATCCATTTTGTATAGACCTAGTTAAGTATTTTTCTCAACATGTAAAAATAGTTTCCATGTCTACAAATGGAGATATTAAAAGTGTTGAATGGTGGAAACAATTAGCAAAGTCTGCAAGTAATTTTGTTGTTAGATTTTATCCCGATTCATTAAAACCAAACAATAGTCTGTATAGACAATCTAATACAGAAAATGTGATACAAAACCTTAAAGCATTTGTTTCTGCTGGTGGAAAAGCAGTTTTATCTCAAGTTGTTTTTAAACATAATCAAGATGAAATAAGTGAATTTAAACAACTTGCAAATCAAATTGGATGCAATTATAAAATGTTTGTTGCAAGGGAGTTCACTGACAATAAAACAACTTCATATGAAGCAACACACAATGAAAAAACATATTTGTTAGAAAAAACAGATTTTATACCATCAAATCCAACATTCAAAGAAATTAAATCTTCAGATCCAAATACATATTGCACATTAACTTATGAAAAAATAATTAGAGTTTTTAGTAATGGTGTTATCTTTCCATGTTGTCATGTTGAAGGAGAATTATTTGACATTTATGAAGACTTTTTCTTAAATGAAAGTAATACTGTTCCAAACACTAAAGTTCATCCTCAGATTTATAAAGACATAGCATCAAAAATAGAAATACAAGGTGGAATAAAAACACTTTCGTTAAAGTATAATTCTATCAATGATATTATGAATAGTACATTTTATAGAAATGCACTTCAAACATCTTGGAAACTTAACTCAAACGAAACTTGTTGCAATAATTGTATCAATGGAACTAAATCTAGTATTCAAGAAGAAAACACTAACATTTTAAATATTCCTGATCTTTCTAATAGGCAAGATCGTGACAGTCAGTAAACTGTCCACTAAACAACTAGAGTACCATCTAACATGGTATGATAAACATTGATTGAAACCATTATGGGACGCAAACGTAACTGTGAAATTCTCAGTGTGGAGACTGATTACCACATCGTTGAGATTGAGAAACCTGCTTATCTTGAACTGGTAAAGTTCTGTGAGGAGCATCATGTTTCGATGGATTATTTCTTCTTTGAGTTTCAAGAGTTTGCTAAATGAAGTATCTCGTTTCTGGTATTGTGAACGGTTGGCGTACTGAAACCTGGATTAGTGCTCCATCGCTTAATCAAGCAATTAAATTGTTTGAGAACATGTATAGCGGTGCAAGAAATGTTTATGTTTTGGATCAAGAATGATACCCGATAACATTGAAGAATTGGCAGCAGAATTGGAAGTCACTGTAGACTATTATCTCGCTGAGTTCTTTATACCATGTGACAGTTGTGGAACCGTCCACTAAACCGCCCACGGGCGGTTTTTTCATGTTATTGTTACTAACATAATCAAACAAGTCAAATGACTGCCTACCTGGAAGACAATCTGCTCCCGCTGATTTTGTCCATCAAACCTAAGAAAACTTCGTCCTACATTCTTGAGGCGATGGGCATGGAAGATTGTGTTTCTCGTCAATCTATTCTCATTGCATTTGGTGAGCGCATTGAGAAGTTTTGGAACAATGTGATTAGTGATAGTTATGCTGACAATTTGATTGAAGATAATAATTACATTCAAGTTGGTGATCGTGTTCGCCAGATTGACCACTTGTTTCGCATTGTTGATGTAACTTATTATCTTGAAAGCAAGTGCAATCTTAACTTTGATAGTGAGAAAGTTCGTGCTAGTAATGATAAAGTTTATGCTATTGCTACCACCATTGGTGGTGATGTTCATGCAGCGTATTTTGTTCCCGTTGTTGCTGAAGTTCCTCAAAAAGAACTGACCAAGTATAACAACAAGGGCATGGATGTTGTTGGTGTGAATTGGATGTTGAGCAAGATCAATGCACCTTTCACTGCTGACGAATACTTCACTTTCTTGAAAGAAGTTGTTTCTCCCATTCTTCAAGAAATGGGTCTGTGATAGAATAGTAAACTACTGACTGAGTACCTATGAAACCTGTCATCAAATATCAAGGCGGTAAGACTAAAGAACTGCCGTTGATTAAAAGACTTGTACCCGAACAATTCTCCCGCATTGTTGAACCATTCTGTGGCGGTGCAGCAGTATCATTAAACTACGATCATTCGTGTGTCTTGAATGACATCAATCCTGCTGCAATCAACCTGTATAAAGTGATTGCATCGAAGGATTATCCTGCACTGCAAAGTAGAATTGATACGATCAAATCGTATGACCATGATGCACTTGAGCAAGCGTATTATGCTGCTCGTGATGTAATCAATCATCCTGGTGATTACAGCAGGTTGGTGTATGCTATCTCATACATTGTTGTCAGGCAGTTGTGCTTCAGTGGCATGGAAAGGTATAACGCAAAGGGTGAGTTTAACGTACCATTCGGTCACTATAAGAAGTTCTCTTGTAATCTATCACCAGAGCATCATCAATTCTTCTCAACCAAGGTAGAACTTCGTGAGGAAGATGGTGTGGAATTGATCCACCATTGTGATAGTAATGACTTCATCTTTTTAGATCCTCCTTATCTCGATCGTCTTGGTTATACTACAGGAGATGGTGGAAATGATCTGCACGATAGGTTAATCAAAGCGATGAAATCTACCAAAGCAAAGTGGTTATTCATTCACACAGATTGTGAATACTATCGTGAAAACTTGTCTGAGTTTAACATACAAACTGAAGAGTTTCAGTATGCACAGAATTTCGGTAAGGGAAAGGATCACTCAGGTGCTAAAGTAAAGCACATTTATGTAAAGAACTACTGAGGGGTGTGACAGTTGGCAGACTGTCCACCAAACCCCCCATGGGCGGATCTGCCGTGCTATTGTATGTTTATACAAATGAGAAATGACATGCGAATTGATGTGAAATGCTACGGCGCTCCCTGGGAGAACACTACCACTGATCTCGATAAAGCATACGATCTCGCGTATAGCTTGAGCGAAGAATACCAGTGTGATGTGGATCTTCGCTATAATGAAACTGGCATCATTTTCACCACTGTTTCCAATTACTAAAATGACACAACTTTTAGCAATTCTTATTCCTGGATTTCTTGCAATCTCTGTTCCCTTTCTTATTGCTAAGTTGTTGAAGATCAAACTCTTCAATAATACAAACTCTTATGATGATGGGTTCATTGATGGATACATTCTTGGAGAGTATGATGACTAAAAACTATTGGGGTTCTGTTTGATGCAGTATTCTAATCTATCAAAGATCCGTCCTAAACTTAGAACCAGTGGTAATGTGACTGGTAACTTTGGACGCCCAAAGTCTAAGGCAGGATCTACTCTTAGTGGCATTGGAGTTACTAATGCTGAGAAGGTAAAATGTGTGACGCAAGATGAGTATCTTGCTCGTCTACATTATGCTTTTGACAATACTGACGATCCTAAACTTCGCCAGTTCATTTATACTCAAATTCGCAACATTTACGTTCAACGAGGCACCTGGTGATGACTACACTAACGACTGAAAAAGTGCTTGATTTTTGTGAAGAATACTGTGCAGTTCTTCGGAGTAAGATGATCCAATGGCGGATCGTTTTGCATCAACAATCAATCGGAAAAGGTGATAATGATGAATATCATATGAAGAAGATTGATGGATTGGTGAATGGAACTGATCCCAACATTCCTGAGTATCAGATACAAACTGGTAAGAAGTATGCTCGGATTGTTATGAATGATGGTGGACGATCTGTTCATGCATTTGTTAATCTGAGCAATGGAGATGTGTACAAACCAGCATCATGGCAAGCACCAGTTAAGGATGCGCGTTATAACTTAATGCTGGAAGATGCTCGCGCAGTGTTATTCAATTCTGTTGATCCTTTCGGTGGTTATCTTTACAAACGATGAAAAAAGTTGGCAATTATTACATCAGCGAGAACCTGATTGGTGATCCTGTGATAGAAAGTGTGATGAAATCTTACGATCTTCGCTTACAGCAAGAGGCAGTCAATCGTGATCGAATTAGACAAGGTAAGACGCCACTAGTTCCTTATACAGTCTGGAACATTTCAGATCGGGATTGAAGAGAAATTGTGCCAGTTATCAGACTGTCCACCATTCTCCCAACGCCCCCCAGATCCATGCTAATGTATTCACATACAAATGAGAGGAATGAATGACTAACCGCTTCGACATGTTGACTGCATTTACCGCTGACGAATTGAGCGTACTTTATGATCTCGTCATGTTCCATGATGAGTGCCCAGAATGGATGGATGAGAAGGTTTTTAACATGGTTCAAGAGAAAGTTGCTGACGTATTTTCGGAGGTTAAGTGATGCCTGAAACTTACACTTTTACTGGTGATGCTGTTACCATGCTTGGTTTGGTTGGTGTCATTAGCACTGCTATTATCATTGTCACTGCTTTCCGCCGTCATTACAATTCTCCGTTGAACAAATGAGCACACAACATCGCATCGACAACATCATCGAAGCACTGCAAGAAGCACTTACAAAGTGTCAATCAGTGGACTATCATGATGATGCAAAGACTGAACAATCTCCTCCTTATGCAATCGGTTGGACATCATCAACCATCAAAAATGCACTCTTTGATCTTAACCAACTGAAGCAAGATCTGAACTAAAATGCAATTCCAAATCCTCTACATTGAGTTTGATTTTGATAGTGAAGATGAGATGGATGCGTATGATAAAGACCTCATCACATCTGAAACCATTGGTCAAGTTTGGGAAGCATGTGATGAGGAAGATCTAATCGAAGAGATCACATGTGCAACAGGTTGGTGTATCAAATCGATTGATTATCGTCACGTTCTAGTGTAATCGAACAACGTCCACAATACGCTAGAAGGTGAAGAGAAATGCTCTAGGGTGTGCCAGTCTGGGAACCGTCCACCAAACCCCCTGGAGACGATCCTAGCGTGCTATTGTATATTCATACAAACAAAGGGAGACGAAATGCACCCCATTCACACAATGAACTTCGCTGATCGTGAGATGTTTGCTTACAATTCATACCGCGAAAAGCAGCAAGCAGAGATAGCACGGATCAATGCACATCCTGAGCAAAGGATGAAGTATTGCTTCTCATTTATGCAGGGTGCTGATGAAGGTATGCGTAAAAAGTGTTTCGATAAAATTGCAGAATACTCTGCACAACTTGATTGGTCCGAAGCACACTTCTGAGGAATTAATGATGAGAAACACCACCAAAGTTCAAGCACTCCAGCAATTCCGTTACAACTGGAAAGTGCTCACCAAACAACAACCAAAGTGGAAGGATGATGTGATTGCCAAACGTGAAAGTTGGAATGATTTTGTAGATGCTCTGAACAGGGAAGGTTACATCAGCGACAGACAAGCGATGACATGGGATAATCCTTTCTAAAGAGATCGACGCTTCCAAAGTATAAACCACTCCAAGACACACAATGACACTGAACAAAGCACAATTAGAGGAACTGAAGTCTAACTATTGCGAGCAAATCATCGAAGGGATGGACATAGATACGCTCGCACAATGCTGCCATGATCTACTCATGGACGCTTATAATGATGCCACAGAAGAAGAGATCCGAGATGAAATCTTGGACATTTATGATGAAGAATACCTGGAAAGTCTACTGGAAAGTGTAGAGAAATCGGATGGGGTGTGACAGTCTGGGAACTGTCCACCAAACCCCCCGAACCCCCAGAACCCGTGCTATTGTATATTCATACAAACAAAGGGAACCAACCCAATGCGTAAGATCGAACTCCAGATGATCGCTGCTATTAAAGACAGCAAGGATCTGAAAGTTGCAAACACTGAGGTTATTTCTTGCACCCATGTTTCTGATGTGTATCTGCACGGCAATCTGATTGCTCGGATTGGTGAAACCTGGATCGAACTGTTCGATGGTGGTTATCAATCCAAAACCACCAAGTCTCGCCTCAATGCTATTCTTTCTGCCTTCGGAATGGATGGTGAGAAAGTGTTCGCCAAGAACTTTCAGTGGTTTGTGCAATACGACGGCGCACCAATTCCTTTCTTCTCTGGTATGCGTCTTGCCTGATGAAATACAAAACATTTATCCTTTATCTGAAAGACAAAGGATGCACATTGCATCGCACATCTGGCAAACATCACATCTACACACATCCTAAGATCAATCGAAACATTGTAATCCCCAAACAGAAAGAAATCTCCCAAGGCGTTATCTACCACACCCAAAAACTACTCGCAAATGTCTAATCAAATCCGCATCATTGACAAAGTTGGATTGTTCCCAGAAACCAAAGGTAAGGCACGTTATGTAACAGTCAAGTCCTACAATCATGCAATGGAGATCATTGCTGAGCAAACCAAACTTGGCAATGAAGCAATCATCGTATTCTGGTAAATCATGAGCGAACTTGACTATCAACCCGACTTCGATTATAATCAAACAGAATGGGAAGATGACATTCTGAGCGTACTCAACGAACAGACAATCAATGAAACTCTCGACAACGAAACCCATGAACTTCTCAAAAGTTTCTGATACGTTTCCCAAACGATTTGTGGATGATCTTGATGACATGCTGACAGATAGTACCTCCAATGGATGTACTGATTTACTTGATGATCTGCTGCAACTTATCAGCGAACGACTGGTAGAATTGAACGACTATTATACAACCAATCTCAATAGCGTGCAACACTACCAACGCCAAATCCTGGAACGCAAAGTAAAGTCCCCAGTACAACAAGATTGTTATACTGATGTCGTGAAGTTTCTGGATGGTGATACTTATTGCAGTTCTGATAATTGTTAGTATGCTGAAAAGCGCATAGTATAATAAATGTAAAAATAAATGTATTTTAGTTGTTGAGAAAGTGCTGTGGAAATTGTGGAAAACTCTGTGTGTGGTTCTTATACCTGAAACCCTTATAAATGCCCGCTGCCGTTGGTACCTAAGCGGTCGCACTATAAGACACACACAGTCTCACAGATCTCCCCCGTCCAGTTATAAGAACCACAGCACACTTTTCCACAGCAAACTTATAAGTTTTCCACACGTTTTCCACAGTTTCTTATAAGTTTTCCACAGGCAGTTCGTGTTACTTATAGTGGCAGACTGCGATCTCGTTATAACCTGTGGAAAACTTTCGTTAATGGGAATGTGTTTGCCCTTATAGTTACACACCATTCCACACAGTTCCTAACAGTAACTCATGAGCACTTCGTTGATGATCAATGCACTTCGTCTCGGTAACACTGGACGGGAGATCTTGAACATTCTAGATGCACTCGTGTCTGATGACAAGTCTACCACGTCTGGCAGTGTTTGTCAAGTCGTTTATAATGCACCCACAGCAGATGTGATCGACTTCTGATCGTTATTCACCCCGTTCGTTCATTGTCACTTATCGACAGTGTTTGGGCGGGGTTTCTTATATCCCTGGCGGGCGATGCCTAAAGCTAAAAACGCTAACTACCCTAACCTACAACGAACCAAAAGAGCGAACGAGATATAAGGATTATAAAAAAATTTTTCAGGTATATAAATCACTATAGGGTTTTCATAGAATATCAAAATTTTTTTGGGGTATAAAATGCATTATAACCTTTTATTTCACGGATGTAGTTTTACGTATGGTGGAGAATTAGATGGTATTAATAAAGATATCGAACATCAAAGAACTCATCGTTTTTCACATCTAGTAGCAAATCATTTTGAAATGAGTTATGATAATATTTCTAGTCCAGCAAATTCTAATGATGCTATTGTAAGGGAAACGATTGAATGGTTTGAAAGTGGTAATACCTGCGATTTTGCTATTATACAATTTACATATCTTGAAAGACTAGAATACGTTTGCAATTTTTACAATAAACCATTAAAAATTTATACAGGATTAACACAAGAATATTATTGGAAAGACAAATATATTAAAAAGATTTATGAGTTTTCAAAGCAAATGATTATGTCTTATTATAAAGAAGTATATAACCATAGTGATGCGATGTGCAGATTTTACAAAAATTTATTTTTATTAGAACAATATTTTGAAAAAAATAATATTAAATATTATTTGATGAAAATCAATACTACTAAATTAAATTTTGACAAAGAAGCAAAATTATGGAAAAATATATGTAAGCATAAGTATAATGAATTAACCCCAATATGTAATGGTATTTTAAATGAACCATTTAATAATGCCGATTATTGTGAAAAAAAAGAAAATTTATTTTACTCAGGAGAACATCCAAGTGAGATTGGTCATCAAAAAATAGCAAATCATGTTATTGGAGTAATACAAGATGCATTATAACCTTTTATTCAGTGGATGTAGTTTTACTCAGGGGTGTGAATTAGAAGGTAAAGCAAAAGACTTTAAACATAGAGATACACATCGATATAGTCATGTAATTAGTGAAAGGACCAATAGAGCATATGAAAATATTGCTCTTAGTGGTGCATCAAATAATCGAATTACTAGAACAACAATAGAATGGTTTGAAAGTGGCAATACCTGCGACTTAGCAATTATACAATTTACTTTAGTTCAAAGAATAGAATTTATTTCTAAACTGACGGGAGAATTATCTTTGTTTTCGCAATACAATTTTATGGAACACAAAAAAAATGATTTTTACACTGTGAAAAAACCAATAGATTTTGATGATTTAAAAAAATCCTATACAGAATATTACACTCAAATATATAATTTAAATATTGGATTAAATAATTTTTATAAAGATTTATTTTTGTTAGAGCAATATTTTGAGAAAAAAAATATTCCATATTATTTCATTAAGCTATCACACATTAATCATATACTAAATCATAAAGATGTTCCGTGGACTTCCTTATGCAAAACTAATTATTTGGATATACCAACGATTAATGGAGACATTTTAACCATGAAATATGAGGGAGATGATTATACACCAGATTATTCAGAAGATGATCCAAAATATAAATTCTTAAATGGTATTCATCCCAGTGAATTAGGGCATCAAAAAATAGCAGATTATATTATTAAACATGCACTATAATTTACTTTTTAACGGTTGTTCTTATACGAACGGATCTGAACTTCAAGGAAAAGAAAACGATTTTGAATATCTTCGCTTGCATCGTTTTAGTCATGTCATTAGTGAGAAGATGAATAAAACGTATGAGAATATTGCACTTGGCGGAAACTCTAATGAACGTATCGTAAGAACCACAATAGAATGGTTTGAAAGTGGCAACACTTGCGATTTGGCAATCATTCAGTTTACTTTAATGTCAAGATATGAATTTATTTCTAGACATGCAGCACATCCTGTAAATTTTGCTCCTGGTGCTAATATTCCATTGATGTGGGAAACGGAAGGAAAGATTGATAATAAAAAAGATTATAATGATGCTAAAGATGCTTATGAAAATTATTACAAGTATGTCTACAATGATAACTTAGGATTGTATAACTTTTATAAGAACTTATTCATTCTAGAACAGTATCTTGAAAAAAATAATATCCCATACTACTTCATTAAACTTGCAGGTGATCGTGCTTGGTTAGATAGTCCACAAAAGAACGTATACTGGCGTAATTGCTGTAAGCATACATACTCTAGTATTCCTGCAATCAACGGAACCATTCTGGATTTAGAAGATAAGTCAAACTTCACCATAGATTATTCTAAAGACGGTTATCCAGCATTAAATGGCAAACACCCAAGCGAATTAGGACATCAAAAAATAGCAGATTACATTATTAAACACTATGCATATCCTGTTCAACGGTGATTCATACACATGGGGAGATGAATTGCTTTATCGTTTAAGAGATCGGTTCAGTAATCTCGTCTCTAAACATTATAATGCTACCAGCAACAACATCTCTATCTGTGGTAATAGCAACGATGCAATCGCTCGTACCACAATGGAATGGTTCTTGCATAATAAAACCTGTGATCTAGCCATCATTCAACTTGCACCCATGTCAAGGTTTGAAGGTTGGAACCCACAAAAGAAAAAGTATTATCATGTTACCATTCAAAAGACACCTGGATGGAAAGAATTTTATATTGAACATTATCAAGATAAACTAGCCGCTGATAATCTCTTTAAGAATTATTACCTCCTAGAACAATTCTTTATCGCTCGTAAAATCAAATATGTCTTTATGCTTCATGACGCATGGGATCAGCATTTGGTTGAATCCAGTAACATTTGGAAATCTATGATTGTTCAAAAACCAATTTATTATATCCGTGGACATGACTTCATTGAGAATGTTATCTTGCCTGAGAAAGATAAAAAAGACTTGATTGTATCAAATGGTAATCATCCTAATGAATTAGGACATCAAAAGATCGCACAGCATATTATAGATACTATTGGAACTCTCCAATAAAAATAAATGTTACTCTCTTCTCCAGATGAGTATCTTTATCAATTACAAGCGAACAATAAGGCAGACGCAATAAGATTATGGAGAAAAGCGATTAAGGAAGCATGGAATAACTGTTGCGCGTATTGCGGGCAAAACAAAGATCAAATGACAATTGATCATATCCTTCCGCAAGCATTAGGCGGAACAGATGAACTCATGAACGTTGTTTGTTGCTGTGAAGATTGTAACCGCGATAAATCCCATACAGAAGTTGAGATCTGGTATTTTCAGCAATACTTCTTTTCTCAAGAACGCTGGGATAAACTTGAAGACTGGCGAACACCCAAAAAAGATGGTACGAAGAAAAGATATATAAGGGGTAAAAATGGAACCCCAACAAGATCTATTGTTCAATGAAGATATATTTTAATGGTTGTTCTGTAACAGAAGGTGCAGAATTAAAAGATCCTCATCAAGATCGTTATAGTAGATTATTATGTGATTATTATGGCGCGGAAGAAACAAATAATGCTGCAGCTGGGGGATCTAATGATAGAATTGTAAGGCAACTTTTAACGGAAGTTAATATTTCTGATTATGATCTTGGTGTCATACAAATGACACATCCATCAAGAACAGAATTTTATACAAAACGGTGTTGGATACCAATGAATATACAGCATGATTATGTGTCTTGGAATTCAGAACAAACTGAAAAAAATGTTTTATCCCGTTTCTCTTGGTGGAACTGGGGAGAAAAAACAGAAATGGATATTATGAAAAATGCTTGGAAAGAATATTATATGCATATTGTAACCGACGAGTTTTTAAAAAACAAAGAACTTGTTCATAATCTAACAATTAGAAATTATTTTAAATCTAAAAATATTCCTTTAATCCTATTAACAATTAACCACAAGACATCTATTCTTGAGCATTTTGATATTAGTCTTGCTAATAACAAATCATATCCATTAGCTCCTAACAGACATCCTAATGAAGAAGGGCACCACATGATTTTTCAGGACATTGTAAATTATATAAAAGATGAAAATTTACTTTGATGGATGTTCTTGGACTTATGGGACAGAACTTGAGAATAAAGAACAAGAACGTTTTAGTCGATTACTCTGCAATGACCTTAGTGCAGAAGAAACAAATCTAGCTTGTCCAGGTGGATCAAACCAAAGAATAATCAGAAACTTAATAACAGAGACAGATATCACCCAATATGATCTGGCAGTCATTCAATTAACGTATTCATCCAGAACAGAGTTTCATGATGGCACAACTTGGAGAACAATTAATGTTAATCCAAGACGGGTGAATATTAAAAATGATTTATTACCCAATGTAACCCATCAGGATTTTTGGGAATATTATTACACCAACATTTGTAATGATATCTATTTTAAAGTACAAGAAAAGATCGCAGTTGAAACAATCACACACTATTGTAAATCTAAAAATGTCCCACTTATATTAATGTCTATTGACCACACGACAGAATTGAATTATGATTTAATCTTGACAAAACCATGGAAACGGTATCCATCCGCACCAAAGAAGCACCCGACAAGAGAAGGGCATAAAATGATTACTAAAGACATTCTAAATATAATAACGTCTCGGCAACTGTTATGACGTACAATGTTTATATCGATCAAAAGATCGCGTTTGAAAATTTATCAAAAGAAGATGCTGAGAAACGTGCTAGAGAAATACAGCAAATGATTTCCGCTGGCATTCCAACTGAATATACTGTTGAACAAATTAAAGTTATTAAAATTAAACCATGAACCCTATTGCAAAGCTGATCCGATGGATTAAAGGCGAATATAAGTTGTGGAAACTTCGTAGACAAGATCCATACATTTATGAAGATGATTGATCATGATTGGAATAAGTGAAGGATTTCATGATGCTGCAATAGCAGTTGTTAATGGCGGTAAGATCAAATTTGCCGCTCATGCAGAACGATATTCTAGAGTAAAGCATGATAAGCATTTAAATCTACCAGTATGTGCAGAAGCACTGCTCCACACTGAAGATGATATTATTGCATTCTATGAACGTCCTTGGTTGAAGCGTACTCGTCAATTGTTTGCAGGACAGTACAAGAGTGCATTTAAAGAAAGGAGTATCTACATTACTCCTAATCAGTATTACTCACATCACCTCTCCCATGCTGCTGCAGCATTTCAGACATCACCATATTCCGATGCTGCATGTGTTGTCGTAGACAGTATTGGTGAATGGGATACTGCTTCAATCTGGTATGCTCAGATGGTGGAGGGTTGTGCTAAGTATAAAAAAGTATGGTCACAGAAGTATCCAAGTTCTATTGGATTGTGGTATTCTTCTTATACGAAATGGGCAGGTCTAAGACCCTTAGACGAAGAATACATCTTTATGGGTATGGCAGCGTTCGGTAAGCCCTTATACGTGGAACAAGCGCGTAAACTGCTCTCTAGAAATAACCACAAGGGCTTTTCCACCTCTCTTGAAGGAAATCCAGAAGACAACTCAAAGAGTGCAGAGGTTGTTCTTTATGAGGAACTGAGAAAAATTTTCAATAGAGCAAGGCAATATAGTAATAATATTTGTTATGGAGGAGGAGTTGCTTTAAATTGTGTAGTGAATGCTAAGCTACAAAACGAGCACCCGTTCATGTGGATTATGCCTAATCCTGGAGACGCTGGAGCTTCCTTAGGGGCAGCTTTATTATCTTATGGTGGTAAAGTCATCTTCACCCCATATTTGGGTGAAAACATTCAAAAAACGGTTAATCCAAAGGAAGTCGTTGACACATTACTGCACAGAGGCATGTGTGGGATTGCAAATGGTCCCGCTGAGTTTGGACCACGGGCTTTAGGTAATAGAAGTCTTCTAGCGGATCCTAGAACTCTACAGATGAAGGATTTAGTTAACACTGTAAAGAAGAGACAAAAGTTTCGTCCATTTGCTCCTGCTATTCTGGAAGAATATTGTCAAGACTATTTCCGTATGCCAGCAGAAAGTCGTTATATGTCCTTCGTATACGATTGTAAGCGTCCTGATGAGATCCCAGCATGTGTTCACGTAGATAATACTGCTAGAGTTCAAACAGTTCCTACATGGTCTTCTAGCATCCTTAGGGAAATACTTGAATGCTGGTATCAACGTACTGGTTGTCCAGTTCTTCTCAATACATCACTCAATATTCGTGGAATGCCTATTGTAAATACTTGGAATGATGCAAAAGAATTTTCTGAAAAATATAGTATTGAGGTTTTTTAATGAATAATGATGTAATCTGCTCACAACCATTCACTAAAATTCATAATCTGCCAGGAAAAAATTACGCTCCTTGTTGTTGGTCAAATTATTCTCAATTTGGTCCACAAAATACTTTACCATTTGACTATTTTGATGGAGAAGAATTTAGAAGAATTAGAAAAGAAATGCTTTTAGGTGATAAAACTGAGTTTCTAAAATCTGTTTGTAAAAAATGTTATAAACTTGAAGATGAAAATAACGATTCTCCTAGAAAACAATTTCCTGTAAATGAAAGGATGTTAGAAAATTTTAATGCAGATGGATCATTAAAAGAAACAAATAATAGATTTGTTCATGTATCAATTAATGTTTATGGCAATTATTGTAATTTAGAATGTTATGCATGTAAATCCAGTAATTCAACATCTAGAAATAGTGCTTTAAAAAAATTAGATCCTAAATGGAGCAAAATTAGTGGTTTTTCAATTACAGACAATTTAATTGCAGATGTTGATAAAGATCAATTTAATAATATTGTTAATCAATTAGTAAAGTATTCACATATTATTGCTACTGTAGAATTGATTGGTGGAGAACCAATGCTAATGAAATCGCATTTTAAACTTTTAGATGCCTTGATAACATGTGGTCAATCTAAACAAATCATGTTGTCTTATGTTTCAAACATGACATTGATGAATTTAGATATTATGAAAAAATATTTTGATAATTTTAAACGTACTCACATTCAATGGAGTGTTGATGCTTTAGAAGAAAAAAATTATTGGTTAAGATATCCAACTGATTGGAACTCAACAATAAAAAATGTTTTTGATGTTCAAAGGTATTTGAATATTACAAAAAAAGGAAAAATAAGAGCAACAATTACTCCCAGTTTACTTGCAATTCCAAGTTTATTACAAACATATAAATGGCTTTATAGTAGAAATTTAATATCTAAGGAAAATTTCATATTCAACGTCATAACTGAACCAGAAATTTTAAAACCAAGAAATCTTCCAAATAAATTGAAAGAAAAAATTGCATTATCGGTAAAGTCAGTATCTGAGTTTCATTATAATGATCTGATGCAAGAAAGAAATGAAAAAGAATTCCAATTAGCTATTCAATATTGTGATGAATTGGACAAATCTAGAGGTACTAATTGGAGATCTATATTTCCAGAAGTTGCAAAGTATGTAAATTGACATTATCTAAATAACGTGGTATCATGCCTTTGGGTGATACCCGTTTACGTAAACAAATCAAATTGAAGTATATTCATGGCAAAAGGTTTTAAAGTGGTTACAAAACCACCCACATCATCTTCTAATAATACAGATGGTTTTAATTTAGAAGAAGCAAAACAAATGATTAAAGACAAGAGCATTGTCTTTTGTCTTCCTGGAAGAGGCGTTTCATATACATATCTAAAGAATTTTGTACAACTCTGTTTCGATCTTGTACAAAATGGTGCTTCAATCCAGATTTCACAAGACTATTCTTCAATGGTCAACTTTGCCCGTTGCAAGTGTCTTGGTGCTAACGTCCTTCGTGGTCCCGATCAACTTCCTTGGGATGGTAAACTGAAGTATGATT
>Ga0208465_1000209_pt1 | contig 18766 bp, 15 predicted proteins | sample LakMenEpi31Aug10_FD_150749 | JGI IMG/M metagenome (GOLD analysis project Ga0208465, IMG submission 150749) | Freshwater microbial communities from Lake Mendota, WI - 31AUG2010 deep hole epilimnion (SPAdes) | ecosystem: Environmental > Aquatic > Freshwater > Lake > Epilimnion/Euphotic zone ...
CTAAGCACTTGCAAGTTTATCAACCACATTATTGTTGTTATCTATGCAAAAACCAGAGATCACTATGAGGAGTCAGTTCGTTTTTTCGAATGTCTACCCCAACCGGTCATTATCCTCTGGCAGCATAGCCCCAGGGTGCTTGAGCTATTGTCAGGTCTGAAGGGACAGGGTTTTAACCCCCTAGCTATGGAGGGCAAGGGTAAAGCTGTTTGGCTAGGCTTGGGCATCGCCTCCCTGTTAGCTGATGGGATTGTCCTCCATGATGCCGATATCCTTACCTACGATCGGTCCTACCCCTTGAAATTACTCTTTCCCCTGGTGGAGACGGAGTTTGATATCGCTGTCAATAAGGCCTACTATAGTCGCCTTAGTCCCAGTCCCCCCAGATTAAATGGTAGGGTGGTACGGCTTTTTCTCACCCCTTTGCTAGATTGTCTGGTGGATATTTTCGGTCCCTGTCGGTATCTCCTCTACCTGCAATCCTTTCGCTATCCCCTGGCTGGGGAGTTGGCCCTTACCCGGGACTTAGCCCTGAATGTGCGCATTCCAAATAATTGGGGTTTAGAAATTGAGTTTCTGGCAGAACTGTACCGTAATCTTTCCGAGAAGCGGATCGCCCAGGTGGATCTAGGGGTGTTTGATCACAAACACCAGATCATCGGAGATAGCCTGGATCAGGGCTTGCAAAAAATGGCCGCAGATATTCTGGGTTCCCTGTTAAGAACCCTCTGCGAACTTGAACAGGTGGTCCTCACCATGGATCACATCCATGCCCTCAGGGTTAAGTTTAAGCGTCGCGGTCAGGATTACATCCGTCAGTACTTTATCGATGTAAAAATGAATGGCCTTACCTACGATCGCCACCAGGAGGAGGGGGTGATAGAAACCTTTGAGCAGGTAATTCTAGAGGCGGGTCAACGATACTTTACCCAGCCCATCAGCCCCCAAATCGGCAACTGGAATCGAGCCATAGCGGTGATGCCGGACCTGCGGGAACAACTCTTTGCCGCCGCCCAATTGGATAGACAGGGGTAAGAGGGGGTTAATCCGAGGCCAGGCTGAGCAACTCAACCCCAGTTTTATCGATCTGGTCACGTAACTGGGAGATGGTTAAGCCGGAGCGGGGGTCGATCAGATCCGGGGCAATCTCCGCCAGGGGTAACAGGACAAAGGCCCTCTCCGCCATCCGGGGATGGGGGAGGATCAGATCCGCCGTCTCTAGTACCCGGTCACCGTAAAGCAGCAAATCTAGATCTAGGGTGCGGGGACCCCAGCGCTCCTGCCGGACTCGACCAAACTGGTCTTCGATCGATAACAGGGTCGCCAACACCGCCTGGGGAGATAGGGTCACCTCCAGGAGGGCGCAGCCATTCAAGTAATCGGGCTGGGCCGGGCCCAGGGGACTGGTTTGATACCAGCGGGACACCTTCAGGAGGGAGATGCCGGGGGTCTGGGCTAGATGCTGCAGAGCGGATTCTAAAATATTCAGGGAATCCCCCAGATTACTACCCAGGGCAATGGCACAGAGGGTCCCAGGGGCAGGGTGATCGGTCATAGGGTTTACAAGTCTCCTGTCTAACACTACGTGGCCTAATTTAGGCGACCCCTGAAGAGGGGGGCAGAACTCAGAACTCAGAACTCAGAAGAACTAGATGGACTAGTTTACTGTTTCCTCTGGCTTGTCTTCAGCCGGCATGGTGGGGGGGCTCAGGGGTGTAGCCTGGCCCAGGTAGGCCTCCATCAGCCAGTCCTCTCCCACCTGGCGATGGCTAACGGGGTGGAGGCCGATCGCCGCCGCCATGTGGGTAATGCCCAGGTCCCCCAGGGGGGTGGGGGCCTGGGCCCCGCCAATCAGCTTCGGGGCGATAAAGGCCCAAACCTTGTCGATCACCTGATCGGCGATCGCCTGGGCCGCCAGGGTGCCACCGCATTCCCACAGCACCGTTGCACAACCCTGGTGGTAGAGGTGATCGGTCACCTGGGCGGGGGTGAGGGAATCCTGGATCACCACCTCCACCCCCAGCTGTCTCAGGCTCTCCACCCGGTGCGGGTCGGCCAGGGCCGTGGTAAACACCAGGGTGGGGGCGACATCGGTGCTCCAGAGCTGGGCCGGCATCGGTAAATCCAGCCGGCGGCTCAGCACCACTCGCCTGGGATTATGGGGGCCTTGACCATGGCTGGTGAGCTGGGGATTGTCGCAGCGGACGGTGTTGCCCCCCACCACGACGGCATCGCAGCTGGCCCGCAGGCGGTGTACCTCCGCCCTAGCGGCGGGGCCGGTAATCCATTGACTGTGGCCGGTGCTGGTGGCAATTTTGCCATCCAGGGTCATGGCGTATTTCCAGATGCCCAGGGGGCGATGACGGGTGACCCGATGGATAAAGCCCTCATTCAACCGGCGGCACTCCGCCTCCGCCACCCCGACTCGCACCTCCAGCCCCGCCGATCGCAGTCGTTGAATACCGCTGCCCGAAACCCTGGGGTCGGGGTCCACCATGCCCGCCACCACCCGGCGAACCCCCGACCGCAGAATGGCCTCGGTGCAGGGGGGGGTGCGGCCGGTGTGGTTGCAAGGCTCCAGATTCACGTAGAGGGTGGCCCCCTGGGCCCGGTCCCCCGCCTCCTTGAGGGCAAACACTTCGGCATGGGGCAGCCCCACCCCCGGATGGAAACCCTCGCCCACCTTTTCCCCCTGGTTCACCACCACCGCCCCCACCATCGGGTTGGGGGCGGTTTGGCCCATGCCCCGGCGGGCCAATTCCAGACAGTACCCCAGCCAATGGGCATCGCCGGGATGATCAACTGAATTGGGCTGGTTCAAGGACCACCTCCTCCTCCAAGCAAGTACTGGCCAGGATGCCCATGGCTGCTACACTAAGCCTATATCTTAGACGAGTGTGCGCGAGTGACTGTCATTCCTGCCTTTGATGTAACCGAGCAATTCCAAACCCTGGGACCCGATATTAATCGGGCGGTGGCCGCCGTACTGGCCTCAGGACAATATATTAACGGCCCAGCGGTGGAGGCCTTTGCCCATAGCTTTCGGGAATACGTGGGCACCGAGCACTGTGTGGTCTGCAACTCTGGTACGGATGCCCTCTACCTGGCCCTGCGGGCGCTGAATATTGGCCCCGGCGATGAGGTGATTACCCCCTCCTTTACCTTTATTGCCACCGCCGAGGTGATCAGTGCGGTGGGGGCCACACCGGTGTTTGTGGACATCGACCTGGATAGCTTTACCCTGGATTGCACCAGGCTGGAGGCGGCCCTCAGCGATCGCACCCGAGCCATTATGCCCGTCCATTTATTTGGCCAACCGGTGGACCTGGGAGCCATTCTAGACCTGGCCCAGCGCTACGGCCTGGCGGTGGTAGAAGACTGTGCCCAGGCCACCGGCGCCCAATGGCAGGGACGGTCGGTGGGTAGCATCGGCCAGGTGGGCTGCTTTAGCTTTTACCCCACCAAAAATCTGGGGGGCTGTGGGGATGGGGGCGCCATCACCACCAACGACGGCGATCTGGCCGCCACCATGACCATGCTGCGGGAACACGGCAGCCGGGTGAAATACCACCACGAGGCGATCGGCGTGAATAGTCGCCTCGACTCGGTTCAAGCCGCCATCCTGGCCATCAAACTAGGCCATCTAGAGGGGTGGAACCAACAGCGCCGCCAAATCGCCGCCACCTACCAGCAGCTGCTGAGTGGCCTGGAGGAGGTGATCTGTCCCCAACAGGGGGGCCTGGGCCAGGGGGTCTGGAACCAGTACACCGTTAGATTAACCGGGGCCACCGCCACCGGCGGTCAGCGGGATCGGGTGCAACAGCTACTGCGCCAGGCGGGGGTGATTACCGCCGTTTACTATCCCCTGCCCCTCCACCTGCAGCCGGTTTACCGCCACCTCGGCTACCAACCGGGGGACCTGCCAGCCTCGGAAACCGCCGCCCATCAGGTCCTTTCCCTACCGATGTTTCCCGAGCTCCGGGTTGACCAACAGGAGCGGGTGGTGGCGCAGTTAAAGACCGCCCTGGTGGAGGTGGGCCTCACCGCAGCGGTGGCTAGCGGCATCAGCTAGGCCCTGGGGAGGGGCCGCGGTTGAGGGTTGGCACGGTCTAAATCCTATCCATTGGCAAAAGTCGTTTAACCAGCCAAGTCCAAAGTTGTTTGTAGTTTTCTATACTATGGTTAAGGATCTAAAAAGGGTTAGTTTCCTTACCATTTGCCACGGGCCACCTGGGCTATACCCAGCTAGGGTGCTGAGGTGAGGTTGTCGGCAACAACCCCGTTCTGGGATGCCTGGCAACCGCCTAGGGGGGCTTGGCTAGTCTACCTATTGATTGGCGCCCCAGGATCCTGACTACAACGATGCGTTTCCAGCTAGAGGTGGTGGTGTAGTGACAGCTGTAGATCCCGGTTTCCTGCAAACCTATGACCCCCTGGTCATCGGTCGCTACTACCGCTGGCGATTCTGGACCACGGGCTGGCGGGTTCTACAAATTGTTTGGTGGTTGGGCACCTTTGTGCTCGGGTTGCAGAGCGATCGCTGGTTTGGCCGAGAAACCCAAAACCAACCTCGCCGGGCGGCCCAACTGCGCCAGGTATTAACCAACCTGGGCCCCACTTTTATTAAGGTGGGGCAGGCCCTGTCCACCCGGCCCGACCTGGTGCGCAAGGATTTTCTCGAGGAGTTGATTAAACTGCAGGATCAGCTCCCCCCCTTCCCCACCCCCCTGGCCCGGGCCATCATTGAGTCCGAACTGGACCGCAGCCCCGAAGAAATCTTCAGTTCGATCTCCCCTGCCCCCGTGGCCGCCGCCAGTCTGGGTCAGGTCTATCGAGCCCGGCTGTTTTCCGGGGAGGAGGTGGCGGTCAAGGTGCAGCGGCCTAACCTGAGACCGATGATCTGTCGGGATTTGTTCCTGATGCGGTGGGCAGCCTTCTGGTTGGGGCGGTTTTTGCCCCTTAACCTGGGCCATGACCTCACCCTGATCGTGGATGAGTTTGGCACCAAATTGTTTGAGGAAATTGACTACCTCAACGAAGGGCGCAATGCCGAACGGTTCGCCGAAAACTTTAAGACCGATCCTACGGTGAAGGTGCCCCGCATTTATTGGACCCATAGTACCCATCGGGTCCTCACCCTGGAGTGGATCGAGGGCTGTAAGTTGATTGATGTGGAAACCATTGCCGCCGCCAACCTGGAGCGCGATCGCCTGATTGAGATCGGCGTTACCTCAGGGTTGCGACAACTGCTGGAGTTTGGCTTCTTCCATGCCGATCCGCACCCGGGCAATCTGTTTGCCATGGCCGATGGTCGCATGGCCTACATCGACTTTGGCATGATGGACCAGCTCAACCAGGAGACCAAGGAAACCCTGGTGGATGCGGTGGTCTACCTGATCAACCAGGACTTCGAACGCCTGGGCCAGGCCTTTGTGAAGCTGGGGTTTCTCACCCCAGATACGGAGTTAGGGCCGATTATTCCTGCCCTGCAGCGAGTCCTGGGGGACACCATGGGGGCCAAGGTGCGGGACTTTAACTTTAAGACCATCACCGATCAGTTCTCCGAGCTGATGTACGAATACCCCTTTCGGGTGCCTGCCAAGTTTGCCCTGATTATCCGCTCCCTGGTCACCCAGGAGGGGCTAGCCCTCAGCCTTAACCCTGACTTTAAGATCGTCGATGTGGCCTATCCCTACGTCGCTCGTCGTCTATTGTTGGGGGAAACCCCCAGCCTGCGGCAACGGCTGTTAGAGGTTTTGTTTAAAGATGGTCAGTTACAGTGGCAGCGGCTGGAAAATATGCTGGCGATCGCCCGCAGTGACACCAACTTTGATGTACTCCCCACCGCTGGTATGGGCCTACGGTACCTGATGTCCGAGGAAGGTGGGCGACTGCGGCAGATGATCCTGCTGGCCCTAACCGAGGATGATCGCCTGCACACCGAGGAGGTGCAACGGCTGTGGACCCTGGTGAAGGACAATATTACGGTAAACCGATTGCTGGGGGCGGCCTGGAGCGCCCTGACAGATTACTCTCTCCAGCAGGCAGAACAACTGGTGCCGGTGGTGGGAGAACTACGTCAGGCCCTACAACCCTCCCAATCCTAAGGGTAAAAAAAGAGACCTCCCCCTGAGGGGAGGTCAGTGGCTAGATTAGGGTCTTAACGGTAGCGCTTTTTACGGCGGGCCACCGCCTTGCGCTTCCGTTTCTCCTGAGGGGTTTCAAAGTGGCGACGACGTTTCACCTCAGAAAAAATTCCAGCCTTAGAAACCTGGCGCTTAAAGCGACGTAGCGCCGATTCAATGCCTTCATTTTCGCCAACAACAACTTGAGTCATAGGAAACTGTTTCTTTCTCCTTGATGAAATGATAAAAGTTAGGTCAACCCAGTCAGCCAAGCCCAGGATCAGGACTCAACCCTCAAAAATCTTTAGATCATCGCTTTCGCCTGGGGACGGTTACGCCACCTCCTGCTATCCCCGGCGGATCTATACAGACAGAAAAACCAGGGTCATATCATCCCTGGGTCCTACCTAGACTACCATGGGTAGGCTGGTTTACCCAAGTAGGTCAGAGCCCAGACGCCAGGAGGAACAGCCAGATTTCTGGCCGTTCCTAGACCGATGTCCCCGGCTTGCTGACTTGAAGATAGGTATATTTCAAAATAACGGATCTCACAGTATAAATAGAGCTATGTCTTGCCAATGGTTTTGCCCATCTCCCCATTTGAATCGGTGACGATCCCTAGGGGATAGCTCAGGGTTTTGCGAACCGGAGGAAAGGACAGAGGCAGGCCACCACAAAGGTTCACATTCGAGAGGGTAAGCTGATGACAGCGGTTAACTTGGTAACCTTGGTCGGGCGCGTGGGTACAGAGCCAGAGGTTAAGTACTTTGAATCTGGCAGTGTGTTGTGTAATCTAACTCTGGCGGTACGGCGGCGCTCCAGTCGAGATGATAAGCCCGATTGGTTTAATTTGGAGCTCTGGGGCAAGGCGGCTGAAGTGGCGGCCAACTATGTCCATAAGGGCAGCTTGATCGGCGTTACCGGTGCCCTCAAATTAGACCACTGGCAGGACCGTGCTACCGGCACGCCACGATCGAAGCCGGTGATTCGGGTTGACCGGTTGGAGCTATTGGGCTCTCGCCGCGACAATGAAAATGTCACCAACTACGGTGAAGAAGAATTTTGAAGCCTGCCATGGCGGTGCTGGGGTCGGGAAGATAGGGTTTTGTCGGCTTCAGACTCCCCCAGCCTTTCCCCTGCTAAGCTCCATCCAGACCCTCCTCACTCCTAAATTAAGGGGAATTTAGATAGCTCGTCGGAGCTGGACGACAGAGGTTGGCCAGGTCTGCTCAGTTTTTGCTGGGCAAAGCAGACGATCTATCCAGTTGGTGCCTTTGTTGGTCGGCCGGGGTCTCAGCATTCTGGCCACAATAATCGTAGAGAGAACATGGTAGTCTAAAGACAATTTTTCTTGGATTGTCATCGCCGTGGTTAACCCTAATGCTGAAATTAGTCGGCTCAAGGAATTGATGCCCGCTTCAGCACGGATGAAAACCAAGCTGATGCTCAACGATCGCCAGATCGAAGTGATCAGGGCGGAGTTTCCCCGACCCTGGCACCGCAGTCACACCGTCAGCCTCAACCTGGACCGGTGGCAGCAGTTGGGGCTGGCCCAGCGTGATCTGCTGTTTTTGCGGACCGTTTGTTGGTTAGGCCTGGCCAATTTATTGAAGCCCAACTGGTATCAGGCCATGGCGGGGGCCGGTTTACTGGGCGGCGTGGTGGAACTACTGCAGGGAGATGCGGTGGGTTTACTAGCGGCGGGGGGAGTGACGGGCCTGGCGGTGTGGCAGCTTTGGCGTGGTGTTAAGGGCACCGAGATCGAGGTGGCGGCGGACGATAAGGCCGTCCAGGTGGCCCAGCGGCGGGGCTACGATCAGGGGGAGGCAGCCCAGGCCCTGGTGAAGGCGATTGAAGCGGTGCCCGCCCTGGAGGGTCGCCAGGTGTTGACCGTCGGTGAATTGGTCCGCTGTCAAAACCTTCGTACCCAGGCGGAGTTGTCGGAGATCGCCACCTCCGACGGTTATCGGTCTCGCTAGTGGCCAGGCCCGTCGCCCCCGGCTGGCAAGGTTTAGCCCGCCTATCCTATGACTATCGTGCCGGCAGTTCGGTGGCTAGCCAAACCTTTAGTCAGGCCCCTCTCCGGGTGCAGCGATCGCTCTACCCCGAAGGCCCCCAGGTGTGCCACACCGTGGTGGTGCACACCGCCGGTGGCCTGGTAGCAGGGGACCGGCTCAGCCTGGAGGTAACCCTCCAGCCCCACAGCCGCGCCCTGATCACCACCGCCGCCGCCAGTAAGGTCTACGGCAGCGAAGGGGAGCCTACCCCAGAGCAGATGGCCCAACAGACCACCACCCTCACCCTGGCCCCCCACAGTTGTCTGGAGTGGTTTCCCCAGGAAACCATCGTTTTTAACGCCGCCCATTATCGCCAGCACCTCCGGGTTAACCTGGCCCCCGGGGCGGTGTGGTGCGGCTGGGATATCACCCGGTTTGGCCGCAGTGCCCGCCAGGAACGGTTTTGCCAGGGGGACTGGCGATCGCAACTACAGGTTTGGCAGGAGGGGGATACCCCTACTCCCCTCTGGATCGATCCCCAGGCCCTGGCGGGGGGCAGCCCCGCCCTGGACAGTATCAATGGCCTGGGGGGGCAACCGGTGGTGGGCTGTTTGGTACTGGTGGGTCTGGAGTTGTCGGTGGAGCAGGTTCACCAACTGCGATCGTTGCCAGGGGTAGAGGCCCCGGCCCAGGGGGGTATCACCCGGCTGCAGCAGGGAGTAGTCTGCCGCTACCGGGGTCCCTCCAGCCAGGGGGCCCGCCAGTGGTTTATGGATCTCTGGCGCCAGCTGCGCCCCTGGTATTTAGCCCGGCCGGCCATCCTACCCCGGGTTTGGTTTGTCTAGTGGTCCCTATTCCCTATAGCGGTTTTCGATAGAGTGAGACACCCAATTGCTCAGTCCTACCCCCCAGCGGCTGGCCGTTAGGGTTTCACGCTGTACCCCCCCTTGGCAAGGGGGGGCGAGGGGGGGTGTTCACATCGCACTTCACCCGAGTGAAATCCGCTATATTCCCTATTTCTTATTCAAGGGTCGCCTAATTTATGCCCCCTAGGATGAGGCAGTAGCCCCCTAGGGCTGACCTCTGGAGCTACAATAGCCCTATGAACTGGCCAGAAAGTTTCTCCATGGCGGCTAAGACCCTGGCCGCCAATCGCCTGCGTAGCAGCCTCACCATGCTGGGCATCATCATCGGCAATGCCTCGGTGATTGCCACGGTGGGTCTGGGCCAGGGGGCCCAGCGGTTTATCAATGCCCAACTGGAAACCCTGGGCCCCAATGTCCTGTTTGTGATTCCCGGCAGTCGAGAGACCCGCCAGCTGGGTGCCCTCAACCTGCCCCGCACCCTGGTGCTGGCGGATGCCCAGGCGATCTCCGAGCAGGTTCCTGCCGTTACCGGTGTGGCCCCGGAGGCCAGCACCCGTAAACTGGTTAGTGTCGGTAACCGCAACGCCAATGTCAATGTGGTGGGCACCAACTCCGACTTTTTGACAGTGCGTAGTTTTGAGGTGGCCAGTGGCCGCTTCCTCAGCGATCTGGACCTGACCCGCAATGCCCAGGTGGCGGTGTTGGGCAGTACCTTAAGGGAGCGCCTGTTTGAAGATCAGCCGGCCCTGGGTCAAACCCTGCGGATTGGGGGGGTGAGCTTCGATGTGATTGGCATCCTCGAGAAGAAGGGATCAAACCTGGGTCTGGACTACGATGATGCGGTGTTGATCCCCCTTACCACCCAGGCCAATCGACTGCCGGGGCTGGAGCGATCGCCCTACGGCATCCAGCTAGCTTTTATCACCGTATCCGCCCGCGATCGCCCCAGCATGGCCACCGCCCAGTTTCAAATTACCAACCTGCTGCGGCTACGCCACGCCATTACCGACGAGGACGACTTTTACATCAGCAGCCAGGACACCCTGCTCAGTATTGCCAACACTATCACCGGGGCCCTCACCCTGATGCTGGCCGCCATCGCCAGCATTTCCCTACTGGTGGGGGGAATTGGCATCATGAACATCATGCTGGTGTCAGTGCGGGAACGGACCCAGGAAATTGGCCTGCGTAAGGCGATCGGCGCCACCCAGGCGGATATCCTCAGTCAATTTCTGATCGAGGCCACCATCCTGGCGGCGGCGGGGGGGGTGGTGGGTACCGCTCTGGGGGTCGGTGGAGTGCTGCTGCTGGCCGCCCTCACCCCCTTTGATGCCGGCATTTCTGTAGCGGCCATTTTACTGGCGGTGGGGGTGTCCGGCGGCATTGGCCTCTTCTTTGGGGTGGTGCCGGCCCGCCAGGCGGCCCGCCTCGACCCCATCGTGGCTCTTAGAAGTGCCTGAGAAAAAGTCAGCGAGGGATGGGCCCAAGGGTTTAGCATAGAACCGACCCCTCGAGGATGGTGACGGATAGCCATGGCTGATCGCCCCGATATTTTGTTTTTGGTGCTCGATACCCAACGGTTAGATCGCTTGTCCTGCTATGGCTACGGCCAGCCCACCTCCCCCCACCTGGATGCCATCGCCGCCACCGCCAGCCGCTATACCCAGGCGGTGGCCGCCGCCCAGTGGACCGTGCCCTCCCATGCCTCCATGTTCACCGGTCTCTACCCCTCCCAGCACACCATGGTGCAGTCCTACTCGGTGCTGCCGGCGACGGTGCCCACCCTGGCGGAGCGGTTGGCGGCGGGGGGGTACCACACGGCGGGGTTCTGCAACAATCCCCTGGTGGGGGTGATTAACAATGGCCTACGGCGGGGGTTCACCAGTTTTCTCAACTACAGCGGTCTGCTCACCCAGCGGCCCAACCAGGCGGGCCGCCAGTCTAGCTGGATAGGGCGCTACCGCCAGTGGTTTAAGCGGCAACTGGCCGGCCTGCTGCAGGGGGTCCAGGATGCCTTTGCCCGCTCCGACACCCTGCTGGCCCTCTCCTTTACCCCCCTGATGGTGCCCCTCTGGCAGACCGCCCTCAGCTTTAAAGGAAATGGGCAAAAGTCCCTGGCGGATACCGCCCAGCTTCTGATTCACCGATCCGGGGTGGAGGCCGACCAGCCCATCTTCGCCTTTGTCAACCTGATGGGCACCCACATGCCCTACCATCCCCCCCGGTCCTACATTGAGCGCTTTGCTCCCCATGTGCTGGCCGATCGCCGGGCCCAGACCTTCCTGCAGCGGTTTAACAGCGATGTCTACGGCTGGCTGGCCCCCCTCGCCGGCGCCCTGGACGATCACCAAAAGCAAACCCTGGATGGCATGTACGATGCCGAGGTGGCCTACCAGGACGCCCTGCTGGGGGACTTTTTTCAACAACTGGAGCGGGCCGGCCGCCTGGATCAGACCCTGGTGATTATTTGCGCCGATCACGGCGAGCACCTGGGGGAGAAACAGTTGATGGGCCATAGCCTCTCGATCTATAACGAGCTGGTGCGGGTGCCCCTGATCATTCGGGACCCCTGCCAACCGGCCAGCTGGGGCACCACCGTTGATCGGGTGGTTTCCACCCGGCGCCTGTTCCATACGGTGTTGGTGGCGGCGGGGCTGGCCAGCACCGCAGAGCAGCGGTTGGCCCTGGGCCAGCCCACCACCGTCGAGGCTAAGGATGACTACGTTTTTGCCGAGGCCATCCCGCCCCAGAATGTGGTTAACCTGATGCAGAAACGCCAACCGGAGCTGGTGCAGCAGCGGCGCTGCGATCGTACCCGCCGGGCCATCTGGATCGGATCCCACAAGCTGATCGCCGTGGAAGGGGAGGGCACAGAACTCTACGATGTGCTGGTGGATCCCCAGGAGGCCCTGGATCTCAGTGCCATCCTGCCGGAAAACGTGGAGGCGCTGCAGGACTGTCTGCAGGCCTTTGCCCAGCAATCTCAACAACACCTGGCCCAGGCCAGCCTGGTGCGGGCGATCGGCTACGATGACCCGGAGGTGCAACGGCGGTTGGCGGATCTGGGTTACCTGGAGGACTAGGCGATCGCCCCATGGGCACCCCTTAGCCAGAACTTCACCCCCTGTTAACCCAGGGGGGGCAGGCCTTGTCCTACAATGGCTGGCCATGGATTGGATTACCACACAACCCATTGCCCACCGGGGCCTACACCGGGGTCAAACCATCCCGGAGAATTCCCTATTGGCCTTTGCCGCCGCGATCGCCCAGGGCTACCCGATCGAGCTGGACCTACAGTTACTGGCGGATGGTGAACTGGCGGTCTTCCACGATCAAAGCCTGGCCCGCCTCACCGGCCAGGGGGGTACCATTGGTCAGCAAACCCTGGCCAGCTTAAAAGACTACCGACTCTACGATACGGACCAAACCATTCCCTCCCTGGCGGAGGTGCTGGCCCTGATCGATGGGCAGGTGCCGGTGCTATTGGAAATTAAAAATCAAGGCCGGGTGGGGCCCATGGAGGCGGCCCTGGCCAAAACCCTCAGGGGCTATCGGGGGGAATTTGCCGTCCAGTCCTTTAACCCCCTATCCCTGGACTGGTTCCGGCGCCATGCCCCCACTATTCGCCGGGGGCAGCTCTCCAGTGGGTGCCGGGAGGAGTCCGTGCCCTGGCACCTGGCGGCGGTGCACAGCAACCTGCTGTTCAACGGCCTCAGCCAACCCCATTTCATTGCCTACGATCTGAGGTCCCTGCCCAAGCTCTGTACCACCCTGATGCGCCAGGTGGGTCAGTTGCCCCTAATCACCTGGACGGTGCGCAGTGTGGCTGACCAGGCCAAGGCGGAACGGTTTGCCGACAACTACATCTTTGACCCCTACCCCTGAGGCCCCCTGGCCAGGGTGATGGCTTAAGCTAGGAAGGCATGGAGAGACTTTGGCTAGTGAACTACCACCACCAAAGCCTTCCCCCTCCCTTCGCCGGTGCCCCCGATGGCTGTGAACCCGAGCCCCTGCCCCTGGTGGGCTGACTTTCTGCGCTTAGCCCTGGCCAATGTGGTGGCCAATCTGATGGTGCCCCTGGCGGGGCTGGTGGATACGGCCTTCCTGGGACATCTGGCGGAGATTCATCACCTGGGCGGTGTGGCCCTGGCCACGGTGGTGTTTAACGTCATTTACTGGGGCTTTGGCTTTTTGCGCATGGGCACCACCGGCATCACCGCCCAGGCCCTGGGTCAGAGTGAGGAGGATGAGGTGGTGCGGGTGCTGCTGCGCCATGGGTTGATTGCCCTGGGGTTAGGGCTGCTGGTGTTGGTGCTTCAGGTGCCCCTGCGGCAGTTGGGCTTTACCCTGCTGGGGGCCCAGGCGGATCTCAGGGCCGCTGGCTACGCCTTTTACAACGCCCGGATTTGGGATGCTCCGGCGGTGTTGCTCAACCTGGTGATCATCGGCTGGTGTTTGGGGAGAGGCCAGGGGGGTTGGGTAATTGGGCTCTCATTCCTGGGTAATGCCAGCAACGTGATGTTTAACTATCTGTTCATCTGGCGGTGGGGCTGGGCGGCGACGGGGGCTGGCCTGGGCACCGCCCTCAGCCAGTATGTCACCCTGCTGGGGGGGCTGGTGTTGGTGGGCCAGTCCATCGATCTGGCGACCCTACAACGCCTGCTGCCCCAACTCTGGGATGGGCCCACCCTGCGACGGCTGGGGCAGTTGAACGGGGATATCCTACTCCGCACCGCCGCCATCATCCTCAGCTTCGCCCTGTTCACCCGGGCTAGCGCCAGCCTGGGGCTGGCTCTGCTGGCGGCAAACACCCTGCTGCTCCAGGTGGTGACCCTGTCGGCCTATTTTATCGATGGCCTGGCCTTCGCCACGGAAAGCTTTGCCGGTCGCTACTACGGCCGTGGCGATGTCAGCTTACTGCGGCGGGTGCTATGGCTAGGGGGAGGCATCAGTGTGACCCTGGGATTGGGCTTTGCCCTGGCCTTTTGGGGGTTTAGTCAGCCCTTGTTTAGTCTGCTCACCAGCCATGGTGAGGTGGTGGGCACGGTAACTCGCTATGTTGGTTGGTTGGTGCCGGTGCTGGGGCTGGGGGCGATCGCCTTTTTCCTGGATGGCTTTTTCCTCGGTTTGACCGCCAGCACCCTGCTGCGCAATAGCACCGTAGTGGCATCCCTGGTGGGGTTTCTACCCCTCGCCCTGGTGGGCCAGAGGTTGGCTAACCCCCACCTGCTCTGGTTTGCCCTGGTGGGGTTGATGGCCGGTCGGGCGCTGCTGTTAGCCCGGGCGGTACCCCGTTGGTTTCAGCCTGGGCCGGAACACCCCCCGGCACCCTAAAGCGGTACTCGCCCCATGACTGAGCAGGATCGGTTATTGCGACTTACCGCCGCCCCCCGGGGACGCTAGGCTAGCAAAGCTGGCACTCGACCTCAATGAGTGCTAAGTTGGTCACTGCAGAGCTGAAAAACAGGACATGGCAAAGAAAATTTCCTTTGATGAGGCCTCCCGGAAGGCCCTGGAGAAAGGGGTGAACGCCCTGGCGGACGCCGTTAAGATTACCCTCGGCCCCCGTGGTCGTAACGTCGTACTGGAGAAAAAATACGGGGCCCCCCAGATCGTCAATGACGGTATCACGATTGCCAAGGAAATCGAACTGGAGGACCCCTTTGAAAACCTGGGGGCCCGCCTGATGCAGGAGGTGGCCTCTAAGACTAAGGATCTGGCGGGGGATGGCACCACCACTGCTACGGTGCTGGCCCAGGCCATGGTCAAGGAGGGCTTGAAGAACGTCGCGGCGGGTACTAACCCAGTGGGTATCCGGCGGGGCATTGACAAGGCGGTTAACGCCCTGGTGAAGGAAATTGCCGCGGTGGCGAAGCCGGTGGAAGGTAACGCCACCATTGCCCAGGTGGCCACGGTGTCGGCAGGCAGCGATGAGGAAGTTGGCAAAATGATTGCCGAGGCGATGGATAAGGTCACCAAGGATGGGGTGATTACCGTCGAGGAATCCAAGTCCCTCTACACCGAACTGGACGTGGTGGAGGGTATGCAGTTTGATCGGGGCTACATATCGCCCTATTTTGTCACCGACCAGGAGCGCATGGTCACCGAGCTGGATAATGCTCGGGTGTTGATTACCGATAAAAAAATCGGCTCCATTCAAGACCTGGTGCCGGTGCTAGAGCGGATCGCCCGGGAGGGGGCACCCCTGTTAATCATTGCCGAAGACATTGAGGGGGAGGCCCTGGCCACCCTGGTGGTGAATAAGGCCCGGGGGGTGTTAAATGCGGCGGCGGTGAAGGCGCCTAGTTTTGGCGATCGCCGCAAGGCCATGCTCCAGGACATTGCGGTGCTCACCGGTGGCCAGGTGATCTCCGAGGAGGTGGGCCTCAACCTGGAAACCGCCGACCTATCGATGCTGGGTAAGGCCCACAAGGTGACTATCACCAAGGACACCACCACCCTGGTCTCCGACAGCGGCAACAAGGTCGACATCGATAAGCGCATCGCCCAGATCCGCCAGGAGCTGGAGCGCAGTGACTCCGACTACGACAAGGAAAAGCTGTCGGAACGCCTGGCCAAGCTGGCTGGAGGTGTGGCGGTGATCAAGGTGGGGGCAGCGACGGAAACCGAGCTCAAGGATCGCAAGTTGCGCATTGAGGATGCCCTCAGCGCCACCAAGGCCGCCGTCGAGGAGGGGATTGTGCCCGGCGGTGGGGTGACCCTACTGCACCTGGCCCCTCACCTGGATAGCCTGAAGGCCTCCCTCAAGGATCCGGCGGAGGCGGTCGGGGTGGACATTGTGCAGCGGGCCGTGGCGGCTCCCCTGCGTCAGATTGCCGACAATGCCGGCCAACAAGGGGCCGTGGTGGTGGAAAAGGTCAAGGGCCAACCTTTCCCGGTGGGCTACAATGCCCTCACCGGTGCCTACGAAGACCTGATCCAGGCGGGGATTATTGACCCGGCCAAGGTGGTGCGATCCGCCCTACAGGATGCCGCCTCCATTGCCGGCATGGTACTGACCACCGAGGCCCTGGTGGCGGAGATCCCCGAACCCCCTGCCCCCGCCCCTGACCCCGGTATGGGCGGCATGGGTGGTATGGGCGGCATGGGGGGAATGGGTGGCATGGGCGGCATGGGTATGATGTAACCCAGGGATAGCCGTAGCTACCCGTAAGGCTGGGTAGGCAAGCCAGCATGCCTACCTACTCAGCCCTAACCTTCACCGATCAACGGTGTCCTGGTGTGCTGGCCAAAGTCCCCATACCCAGGGGAGGTTGATCGAACCTCCCCTGGCAACCCTAGGCCACAACCGGTTGATGGGTGCGGGCCACCTGCTCGGCAATCTCCGCTGCCCGACGCACCCCGCCGGCCCGGGCAATGTCTTCTTGGAGAGCTTGGGCTTGGGCTTGGGCTCGGGCTCGGTAGCTGGGTTGCTTTAGAACTTCTCTGATCATTCGCCCCAGGCTTGATGGGCTCAACTGATTCAGCCCTAGACGACGACCGGCCCCACTGCGCTTAACTCGGGCGGCGATCCCGGGTTGTTCGTTGGTGATGGGAATGGTTACCAGGGGTTTGGCGCAACTTAGGGCGGTCAGCACGGTGTTCATGCCCGCGTGAGCTTAGCCCCAGGGTGGCCGTAGGGTTCAAGTGGCCGATCGCCGGCGGACAGAAGAGACCAAATCGTACCATGGGCAGCCCTAGAGAATTTGGGAAAGAAACCTTTGGGTACGTTCCTCCCGGGGGTTACTAAAAAACTCCTGGGGGGTGTTTTCCTCCACCAGGTAGCCTTCGTCCATCAGTACCACCCGGTCGGCCACCTCCCGGGCAAACCCCACCTCGTGGGTGACACACACCATGGTCATGCCCGAGTCCGCCAGGGTGCGCATCACGTCCAGCACCTCCCGCACCATTTCTGGGTCAAGGGCGGAGGTGGGTTCGTCGAAGAGCATGATCTTGGGCTGCATGGCCAGGGAACGGGCGATCGCCACCCGTTGCTGCTGCCCGCCGGAAAGCTGCCCTGGGAATTTGTGGGCCTGTTCTAGAATCCCCACCCGTTCTAACAATTGCAGGGCCACCTGCTGCGCCCTAGCCTGGGGCCAATGGCGTACCCAGATCGGCGCTAGGGTGACGTTTTGGAGCACGGTCAGATGGGGGAACAGATTAAACTGCTGAAACACCATCCCCACCTCTCGCCGAATCGCCTCAATATTTTTTAAGTCATGGGAGAGTTTCATGCCGTCAACAATAATCACCCCTTTCTGGTAACTTTCCAGGGCATTAAAGGTGCGGATAAAGGTGGACTTGCCGGACCCGGAGGGGCCCATGATCACCACCACCTCGCCTCGGTTTACCTGTAGGCTGACCCCCTTTAAAACATGGAAGTTATTGTCGTACCACTTTTCAACCCTCTCAGCGATGATCATGGGTTGACCCGGGGTGGTATCAGGTCCCATGGTTTCGGTTTGAGACTGAGTCATAGGGGAATATCCGTTGTTTAAAAACTATTTTAGGAGGAGTTCGGTCCCGATTCAGTGAACTGGGTTACAGCTAACCAATAGCTGGACTTAGTGGCCGGTGTGCAACTGTCCTTCTAAATAGCGGCTGCCCTGGGACATGGCGTAGCACAATAGCCAATAAAGAATACCAATGAACAGATAAACCTCCGCATACCGACCAATGAACAGGGGATTGGCCAGAATCGAGCGGCTCATACCCAGCAAATCAAACAGGCCAACAATCGACACCAGGGTAGTATCCTGCAGCAGGCTAATAAATAGCCCCACAATGGCAGGAATAGAGACCTTCAAGGCTTGGGGTAAAATAACTAACCCCAGGGACAGGGGGGTGTTGAGTCCGAGGGCACTAGCGGCCTCATACTGGCCCTTGGGAATGGCCTGTAAACCCCCGCGTACGGTTTCCGCCAGGTAGGCCGCCGTAAATAGGGTGAGACCTAAAATGGCCCTGAACACCACGTCAAGTCGCCAATTTCCTGGTAGAAACAAGGGCACCATAATCAGCCCAATAAACAAAACCGTAATCAGAGGTACGCCCCGCACGACCTCAATATAAAAACTAGAGAGGCCGCGAATCACTGGCAGAGGGCTTTGTCTCCCCAGGGCTAGGAGGACACCAAAGGGAAAGGATAATACAATACTGACCAGGGACATCAAGGCCGTTAGCAACAGCCCCCCCCAGGCGGTACTAGCTACCACGGGTAACCCCAACCCTCCCATAATTAGCCATAGGCCCACAAAAAACATCAGGCCCCAAACCAGGGCTAGCCATCGACCTAACTCGGGACGTTGCTGCCCCCACCCATGACCTAGCCAGGCGGTAACCATAAGAAATCCTAAAAGGCTGAGCAACTTAAGCTTCACCAGCAGGGATTGATCACCGGAGATCGGTAGGATGATCAAAATGAGGGCGGCAACCGCTAACCCCACCAGGGAGACAGGGCCGAATAGGCGACTGGACAGACGGCTTAGCACCCCCCAGGTGAGGCCAGCCATCACGGTGAGCAGGGTGAGTAGCAGCCACAGGCGCCAGTATTGATTGGCGGGGAAACGGCCCACAAAAAACAACGGCAGGTTGGTGGGAATCACCCCCCACTGGGCAACACCCCAGGCCCACTGACAAAATCTGATCAGGGAGTGTACCAGTAGACCCCCTAACAGTAGGGTGAGGATACCGTTAAACCAGCTGCTAAACAGATTTTTGCGTAGCCAGATTAGGGGAGTCGGAGCGGTCGACACCGGCGGGGAGGAGGAGAAGGGGCGGG
>Ga0208465_1000210_pt1 | contig 18747 bp, 17 predicted proteins | sample LakMenEpi31Aug10_FD_150749 | JGI IMG/M metagenome (GOLD analysis project Ga0208465, IMG submission 150749) | Freshwater microbial communities from Lake Mendota, WI - 31AUG2010 deep hole epilimnion (SPAdes) | ecosystem: Environmental > Aquatic > Freshwater > Lake > Epilimnion/Euphotic zone ...
ATGGGCCATAAAACTGACCAATTAGGAGCGCTTCAGGATTTTCGGCAAAGCTATAATCGTGTTTAAGTTCAAAAAAATTAGCCCCAGAGCTGTGTAGGTTGGCCCTGGTGCTCAGCATCGGTATCCAGTAAGGACAACATCAGGATGGGAAACCTCGCAGGCTCAGGGGATTACGTTGCTAAGGGCTATATCAGTGTGGCAGTTGTTGGCCCCGACATCACCCTATCTTTCAAAGACTTTAGCACTAGCACAGGCAGTCTTACCCTGCAAGCACTATTGACGATTAACGGCAACCTGAGTAGACGGCCAATTAATCTAGGCACCCTGCCGGCAGCCAATCCAGATTTTCACATTAGCGTGCCAACGGGCACCGATGTTAGCTTGTTTAATACGGTGGTGATTTGCTTAGCCGAACAGGGAACGGCCATTGGACGGGCCCCTATTCCCTAATGGGTTTTTAGCTGGCCTCCACCCCTTACCGATAACTGGGGCTATATCTTCCAGATTCTGCCCCCAGTCCTCCAGGGGGAATTGAAACCTTGAGATAGTGGCTCTAGCCTGCATATCCCTATCCTAGAAACCCTAACCACAGCCCTGCCCCTGTCCCATAACCCTCTGTTCACCACCCATGCCTATTGCTACCGAGCCCCTCAATCTGATCTTCAGTGGTGCCAATCTCTTTGTACTGCCCTTTTGGGGGTTGATGATTTTAGTGCCTAACACCAATTTAGCTCGCCGGGTGATGGGCTCCCTATTACCAATCATGGCTTTGGCTGCCCTCTATGGGGGGTTATTTGTGACCAGCCTAACTGCGGTAGACGGAGTGGAAGCTTTTTCCAACCCCAACCTGAGTTTGACAGATCTAGCCAGCCTCTTTGCCAATTCCCATGTTATGGCTACGGGGTGGGTCCATTATCTAGCCTTTGACCTGTTTGTAGGACGCTGGATATACTGGCAAGGCCAAGAACGAGGCATCCTAACTCGCCATTCCCTGTTGCTCTGCCTCTTTGCCGGCCCTCTAGGGCTTTTATGTCACTGGATCACCGATAGTCTCTGGCAGCGCTGGCGCCAGCCTGAATCAACAGCCTAGATCTGGGGCCCATAGTTTCTGTGCGATACCGCCAGGATCTCCCCCTGTAGCCTGGACCAACCCCTTAAAGCTGCCCCCTGAGGCAAGCGGACACCGGTTACAACTAGCGCATTCCTAGGGATGAGGAGCGTCAAAGGCAGCATCAATATAGTCTTGCAAGGCCAGGTAACGACCATCCCCCAAATCTAGATGACGCTCAGCTTGATGAGCAGGAAAGGGCCCGCGACGGCAGGTCACCAGAGCGACATCAAAGCGGCAGATAGCCTCAGCCCACTGTCGATGTCTTAGCAGGTAGAGTTGAGCAGCCTTGGCCAGTTTATTCTGTTTGTGGCGGGTAATTGCCATCAGACCATCCGCATCCCAATTGCCCTGGCTACGAGTTTTGACCTCAACAAAAGCCAACTGCCCCGGAGTATCGGCCATAGCTCGGACCATCACCAAGTCCAGCTCTCCCCAGGTGCAATGCCACTGGCGGTCCTGTAACTGCCATCCCTGGGCAATTAGCCAGTTCGCCACCAGGGTTTCACCTAGCGTACCCAGATCCACTGTAGTAAGGGGCTTAACCATAGACACACTAACCAAGGCAGGATAAAGACCAACAACGGTCATCAGTCTGATTAAGATAGGGCGGCGACACCATCTCCCCGAATAAACCCCAGGAAAGCAAGATAGAAAGCCTGTCCGGCAATCGCTTTAACCGTCTTACTGTGCTCTCAGGCCTAAGGCTATACCATGGCATCAGGTCCAGAGCCCAATGACTTTAGGTATAGCCTAACCCCTTTTACCCTCCTGACCAGTAGGTAGCCTACCAGGGTCAGCCAGATAGCTGATGTTGGCATTAAGCTTGATTGGGGTGACTAGGGCTTGGGGGGCTGGCTACCGGGGCTTTTGTTAATACAGCCCGGTCGATCCACGTAGCGACACACCCGGTCGTAGAGGCGGGCCCGGTTGCCCGGCGGTCCCGCAGAGAATAGGACCCGATCGCCCCCGACAATCCCCACCAAAATCTTTACACCACAGACCGGGCAGGTCTGGAGATTGCCTGTGCTCATGATCCAATTTCCCCGGGTGACAATCTCAGCATCTTAGCGGAGGAGCCAGGGAGACCAACCGGATCGCAAACTCCTGTAACGGTGGAGGTCGGCTGGGTCAGGTGACCACGCCAATGGCGCACCAACCGTCCCAGGCTGGGGGGTAGCCAGCTATCGTACTGGGGATAGACTGGCAAACGGGGCTGCAGTTGCCAGCCCCCAGGGGCGATCGCCGCCGCCAACTCCCTGGGCTGGGGGTGGGGGTAGTCGGGGTTGACCTCGTCCACCGGGCTAATCCCCCCCAGGTCCCGAGCGCCGGCGGCCAGGCTGGCCAGCAGGCTGGTGGAGTCCGTCAGGTTGGGGGGAATTTGCAGGGTAATGTCCCCGGGTAAATGCTGCCGGGCAAGCTCCAGGGCGGTGATCAGCTGATCTCCCCTCAGTCCTTCTCCCCCCTGGCTTTGGCGCTGACCCGGCTGGTAGGGCTGCAGAATCACCTCCTGAATATGACCGTAGCGCTGGTGCAGGGCGGCGATCGCCTCCAGGGACTCTACCCAGTCCGCCTCCGTTTCCCCCACCCCCAGCAGCAGCCCCGTGGTGAAGGGAATGCCTAACTGCCCCGCCTGGGCCAGCTGTTGCAGGCGCAGGTGGGGAGTTTTGCTGGGGGCGTGGCGGTGGACGGTCTCGAGTAGTCGGGGGCTGACCTGCTCGAGCATCAGCCCCATGGACACATTTACCCGCCCCAGCTGGGCCATCTCAGAGCGCGAGAAAGGCCCCGCATTGGTGTGGGGCAACAACCCCGCCTCCAGGGCTAATTCACAAATTTGGTAGATACGGGTCAACCAATCTTCCCGGCGGGGGCTGGTGGGGGCGACCTCCCCACTCAGCACCAACACCTCAATCACCCCCCGTCGCCGTAGTTCCAGCAGTTGGGTCTGCACCGTCGCCAAACTCAGCCATTCCCCCTGGCCCCTATCCACCCGAAAGTTACAGTAGGTACAGCGGTTAAAACACTCGTAGGTGGGCACCAGGGTATGGGCTGGGCTGTAGGTGACGGGGATGGCCATGGCGGCATGCCGAGGGGTAGGGTCTAGGGTTGGGGATCGGTCTGGTTGAGGTGGGCCTTAGCCGCCTGCCAGAGGGTCTCCAGCTCCGCCAGGCTGTAGTCGGCCAGGGGTTTCACCAGGGCGGCTTCGACCTGCTCGAATCGTTGAATAAACCGTTGGTTGGTGCCGTGCAGGGCGGCGGCGGCATCCAGACCATGCCAGCGAGCAAGGTTCACCACGGTGAAGAGTAGGTCTCCCAGCTCCGCCTGTTGGTTGGCCTGGGGTTCACTGGCGATGGCTCGCTGGAATTCCTCCAGTTCCTCCTGGAACTTGGCCCACACGCCGGCCTCATCCTCCCATTCAAAACCCACCTTGGCCACCCTGGCGGAGATTTTGCTGGCGGCCATCAGGGGCGGTAGGGTGCGGTTATACTTGGCTAACTGGGGGGAAAGCCGTTGGGGATCGTGGGTTTGTCCCTTTTCCTCCGCTTTGATCCGCTCCCAGTTGCGGTGGATGTCTTCGATGTCGGCCACGGTGACATCCCCAAACACATGGGGGTGACGGCGGATCAGTTTATCGGCAATGCCATTGGCCACGGTGGCCAGGTCAAAGGCGGGGGGCTGGTGGCTGGGGGCGGTGGGGCGATCGCTGGCGATCTGGGCCTGGAGCACCACCTGCAGCAACAGGTCTCCCAACTCTTCGGCGATCGCCGAGGGATCACCGCTGCGGATCGCATCCACCACCTCGTAGGCCTCTTCAATAATATGGGGAATCAAGCTTTCGGGGGTTTGTTCCAGATCCCAGGGACAGCCGGTCTCCGGGTGACGCAGTTGGGCCACCACCTGGACCAGACGGTCAAGGGCGGCAAGGATAGGCTGGGGAGGACGATCGGCCATGGGTTTCAGGGAGTTGCCATTGTCCCCAGGGTAGCACCTTACCCCTCGGCTGAGCCCTGGAGCCTAGCCTGAGGGTGGAGGGTTCTCGGGCTCAGACTGGAACAGGTCAGGAAGGATGTCCCCTCCCTCCTGTCCGGAACCTCCCTGCACCTCCGGTAAAATTGTTGCGTTGGTGGGGTTTTCCGGCGCAAAGATAGTTGATAGCACCCTGGGGAGATTTGGGGCCATGGCAATCCGATTCTTATAGGCGACGATCACCCGGGCCATGGAGGGAAGCTGGTTTTGCTGGGCCACCAGGTAGAGGGGTTCAACGTAGATCAGGGACCGGCCCAGGGGAATGGCCAGCAGGTTACCCTGATGGGCACTGGAACCCTGGGTATCCCAGAGGGAAATCCGCTGGGAAATTTCTGGATCCTGGTTGATCCGGGCTTCGATTTGTTCGGGGCCAAAGACTAACTGCTGCTTAGGAAAGCGGTAGAGCAGCCGCCGCCCGTAGCGATCGCCATCGGATCGGGCCGCCAGCCAGGCGATCAGATTATTACGCTGGGAGGGGGTAAACAGCCGCAACAGCACAAACTCCTCCGTGCGCTCCTCCGGCAATTTCATAATCAGGTAGTAGGGTTCCACCCGCTGGGCCTCGTTGGCGTAGATTTCCGTCGGGGCGCGCCACTGATCTTCCCGGTTATAGAACACCTGGGGATCGGTCATGTGGTAGGTCATCAGGGTATCCGCCTGCACCCCAAAAAGATCCTGGGGGTAGCGGATGTGATCCCGTAGGTTGCCCGGCATGGCGGTCAGGGGCATAAACATATTGGGCAGGATACGGCTCCAGTTTTGGATGATCGGGTCCTGGGGATCGGCCACAAAGAACCCGATGGCGCCGTTATAGGCATCCACCACCACCTTGACCGAGTTGCGGATGTAGTTGAAGTCATTCTCCCCTGGGTCAGAGTAAGGGTAGCGACCACTGACGGTGTAGGCATCAATCACCCAGTAGAGGGAGTTTTTGCCGCTTTGGCTGGCAAAGTTGGCGTCGGTCAGGTTGGGGTCGCGATCGCGAAATTCCTCCATACTCCTCTGCTGGGGCAGGGGGTCGCCGTGCTCCGGCCCGGTTCCCCAATAGCGGGAACTATCGCCAATGTCGGTCACCACCAGGTAGGGGTTGCTATCAAAGCGTAGAAAGGGGGCGATCGCCTGGACCCGCTCAGCAATGTTGCGGCGAAACAGCAGCCGTGTATCCGCCCTAAAGTCCTCCGTGAATAGCATGCGCCAGTCCAGCAAATGGCGGGCAAAGGTTAACCGGCGCCAGGCACTGCCCAGGTTAATCCCCCCCCGTCCTCGATAGGTAGTGTAAACGTTTTCATTTTCACTGGGGTAGTCCAGCTCCAGCACCTGGGTGTTAGTCATGACGTAGGTGTTGGTCAACTCGCCAAAGTAGAGGCGAGGCTCCCCAATGGGAATACTTTGCCGCACCGCCTCACTACTGGGCAGATTGTTAATACCCCGAACAAAGTAGGTGGGTAGGCCGTCAGCGCCAGCGGTATTCACCGGGCTCATGGTAAACCCGTAGCCGTGGGTATAGACCAGATGTTGGTTGATCCAGGTTTTAGCAATGTCGGGTACGCGATCGTAGTTGAGTTCCCGGGCCGATACCATTACCTGGCGGCGCTCTGATCGCCGCTGTTGGTTAAAAATGCTATAGCGGTCAAAATCGGCATCTTTAAACTCGTAGTAGAGCCGAATTTGTTGGAGCTGGCGATTGCTTTCCAACAGGGGGCGAGGGTCCCACAGCCGAATATTCTCCAGGGTGAGGTCGTTCTCCTGCAGGTCTGCCAGGGTGAGGTCACCGCTGGGGTCAAAGGGCTCCGAGTCGATCGCCTGCAAATCAAAGGCCGTCCGGGTCAGGGCAATGGAGTTGGTGATGTAGGGCCGCTCCCGCTGCAGTTCATTGGGCTGTACCACCAGACGTTGCACACCTATCGGCAGCAACATTAACCCCAGCCCCACCACTAGCAGGTAGACCGTAATTCCCTTAATCAGAAAACTACTACGGTTGATTTCAACGCGCCAGTTCTGGGAAGTAGCTGCGGTTAAAGACGGTGAGGCCTGACTGAAGGGATAGGGCCGCCAGGGTAGGTTATAGGCCAGAAATACCAAACCTAAAACCAGGGAAAAAATTGTTAGGATCCACTGGGAAGGCAGGACCACATGGACATGGCTATAGCCCGCCCCATAGACCACACCATCGGGGGCATAGAGAATTTCGTAGCGGCCTAACCAGTGACTGAAACTGGTGGTCAGAAATAAACACCCGGCCAGGGTGTAAAGATGACGGCGCTGGGGTGGGGAAAAGCCCAGAAAATAACCCTGGCTAAGACTGTTATCCTTCAGCAGGTAGATCAGGTAAACACTCACCAGGGTAAAAAACAGGACGCCAATTAACCAAAACTCCAGCAGGTGTAAGACCGGCAGGCGAAAGATATAGAAACTGATGTCGCGGTTGAAGATGGGATCTAACTGGTTAAAGGGGGTGGGGTTAAGGGCCAACAGGATGGTCGGCCATTGCTTGGCCAGGATCAGCCCAAAGCCCAGGCTCATTAGCATCGCCGCCAGCCGCGATAATTGCCGGGGGTAGATTAAAAAGGCCACCGTACTCACCGCCAGGGCGATCGCTAGGGCCGGTCGGTTGATCAGAATTTGTCCCAGGGCAGTGAGCGATCGCAGCTTTGGCCACAGGGGCAGGGGCGTAGCCACCTCGTAGAGACTGGTGGTCTGGCGCCAGAAGCCGCTAGCCAGTTCACCCTGGTAAATCAACTGCACCCCCACCAGTAGGCTGAGCACCAGGCTAAATAGCAATAATCGACTCAGCCCAAACCGGTAGAAACCCGACTTGGGTTGTTTGAGGGTTGATCCACCGGCTTTGCCTAACCCTGGTCGGCGCTGGTCTAGGGCCACCAGGGAAGTCGTCCGGTCCGCCAGGATCAGGTTACCCCAGGTAAATAGTAAGGTCAGCACAATGGGCAGTAGACCGAGCCATAGCTGCGATCGCAACCGCAACCAAAACACCGCCAGGTAGTTGACCTCAGCAAACCAAAGCCCCTCCGCCGTCAGGTTAACCATAGCATCAAGCAGGAGTAGGGCAAGGAGTAGGCCCAGCCCCACCCACCCTAGGCGCAGGGAGGACTTGCTCAGGGATTTGGTGAACATCGCTTGACTAACCTGTGGTGCACTAACGGCGCGGTTGAAGCCACCTCAATTCTATCGCCATGGCTGGCTGACGACCGGTCCTCTTCCCTGGTCGTGGCGATAGAGGCTATAGAATAGTCTCCAGAACTTTCTAGTAACTCTACCTATTTTCCCTGGCTACTGAGTTCTAACGTCTGCCCCCGGCTTGAAGGGTGGCCTGATTTATGCGCCGTAGTCCTAGGTCCATGCCATTTCCATTGCTTTATGACCGCCGCCCCTATCCATCGCCATCAGTTAGTCTGGCCCTTTTGGCCCATTGTGCCCCTCTATCCCTACGGTCAACGGCCTACCCTGCGGCAGGAGGTGGTCCCAGAGACGGTCTGGACCTTTGAACAGTTCCAGGGAATTTTCTATGTGGTGGTGCCCATCCGCATGACCGTGGTGCGACTCCAGCCCCAGGGGCTACTGGTGTATTCACCGGTGGCTCCCACCCCCCAGTGTATTGCCCTGATGCGAGAGCTCGAGGACCGCTACGGCCCGGTGCGATACATCATTTTGTCCACGGTTACCGGCATCGAACATAAGGTCTTCGTCGGCCCCTTTGCCCGCCAGTTTCCCCAGGCCCAGGTCTACGTCACCCCCCAGCAGTGGAGTTTTCCGGTCAACCTACCCCTCTCCTGGCTAGGGCTGCCCGGCGATCGCACCCAGATCCTACCCAGGGATAGTTCCCAGGCCCCCTTTGCCGATCAGGTGGACTACGCCAGTCTGGGTCCTATCCCCTTGGGCCTGGGCCCCTTTGCCGAAACCGCCTGCTTTCACCGGGCCAGTCGCACCCTGATGGTCACCGATGCGGTGGTCTCCATCCCCGCCGATCCCCCGGAGGTGTTACAGACGGATCCCTATCCCCTGCTATTCCACGCCCGAGACACCGCCGCCGACCCCCTGGTGGATAGCCCCGAGAACCGCCGCAAGGGCTGGCAACGGATTGCCCTATTTGCCTTCTACTTTCGCCCCAGCACCCTGGCGGTGGCTAGCTTGCCGGCCATGCTGGCGGCCGCCCGCCAAGCCCCCGATCGCTCCCGTCGCAACTACTTTGGTTGCTACCCCTTTGACTGGCAACCGGGTTGGACTGAATCCTTTCAGGCTCTGCACCAACAGGGTCAGATCAGCGTGGCGCCTATTCTAAAAGACTTGATTTTTAACCGTGGCCCTGCCACCGTTATGGCCTGGGCTGGTCAGGTGGCTACCTGGCAGTTTGAGCAGATTATCCCAGCCCACCTGGCGGCTCCCGTTACCGCCACCCCGAAAGACTTCCTGGCGGCCTTTGCCTTTCTCCAACCCCAGCCGAACCCTGCCCATCACTGTGATCTCGATCCGATCAGAAGCGCCGATAGTCAATTGTTGCGAGACATCGACCAGCTTCTCGTCAAGGGTGGCATCGCCCAACCCAGAGTAACCGAGTAGGCAATATCCTCAGCGAACCCCATTAAGGTCACTGAAGACTACCCCATTGATCATGAACCTCGGGCCTGAGCACCTGAGCACCTACTCATACTCCCGGGTGCCGGCGGCAAACTGCAACACCATGGGAAAACCACCATCGACGTGGTACTTATCGGCCCATTCCCGCATCATGGTATCGAGTTCATCCAGGGCTTCCTGGCGGCGATCCAGATCGATGTCAAAGACTTCCACCCCGCGGAGGGTGCCCTCCTTGCTCTCCACCCAGGCCTGCAAGATATTAAAATAGCGGGCCACGTCATCAATCATGGCAAAGACCCGTTCCCGCTCTCCCCGAGGCGAGTAAAACTCACTGGTGAGGGCAAACAGGGGAATATCCACCAGGGGAGAATCAATTTGAATCACCGTGCCTGAGTGGAGCAGGCGAAACTTGATGTGCAGCATCAAGGCATCGCTAAAGGGCATCCGTTGCGCCTCTGGCAGCTCCTCCTGGGAAAGGTTGTGAACCATTTCAATCAGTTCACTGAACTCCACCTGGTCTAAAATCCGAGCCCGGGGGCAGCCTTCCGGCAAGCTTTCCTCAATACCCTTGCGTTCTCCCGGCGTCAATCCACTGATTTTTACCGGCGACTCATGCTCGCTGCAGGGAAATCGCTCATTCCACAAAAAGGGCAGGGCCATCACATAGAAGGGCTCCTTCGAACTAAAGACCTTCAAACTCTGGCCTTCAGCGACGGCGTCCTCCACCTCTTTAACAATCGCTTTTACCCGCTTTGGCTCTACGTGGTAGAGAAAGCCGGTTTTACGAATATTGCTACCCTGTTCAATAAAAGTACTGTAAATAGCCAGTTTGGCAGCGGTGGTAGCCGCATCCAAAAAGGTACCGTAACGGTGCCCCCCCATCTTCATCATGGCGAGGGCCAAGTAGACCAAGATCCAGTCCGCCGGACTACGATCTAGGACTTTAGATAATTCCAACTTTAGTTGAGATGCAACCTTAGTCTGTTTACTCACGGTGCTATGACTACCCTGCAATGAGAACTAGCCATCATCCCTTTACCTGACTTTGGCTAACTTTTCAAGACAAATTAAATCTTGAAAGCCAGGTAAGTTTCTTGAAATTAATAAAATCTCAAGAGTTTTTCAGGAAAACGGCGACCTATATGGTCAAACGGTCATTAGATCTCAGCAACTCCAGCACCAGGGAGCTTTGAATAATCACCCTAGCCAGACCTTTAGGATACCCCGTCCGGAAGAAAATGGATAATTTTTACAAAAATTTATATTGAATCCCTCTCTATCCCTATCCTTCCGAGTTGGTTATTTCGGTCAGGATTCCTACTTAGCCAGCTTACTGGTTTGGGGTTTGGGGTGGTGGTGTCTCTGAAGGTTGGCCTGGGGCTTGGTCGGTCTTGGGTGGAACAGCGCCACAGTAGTTATTAACGTCGGTAATCAACTGTGCTTCTTTTTGGGATAGATTCTCGATGGCGGTAACCGCCTTCACGGTTTGCTGCTGGGATTCTTCGATTTTGGCGGGTAGGTCCGTTTCTGACTGCACGGTGACCACTAAATCCATGGCTTGGCGAGCTTCCTCAAGGGCGGATTTAAACCCACTCACCACCTCAACGTAGCTATCGCGAAACTGACTAAGCTCACTATCTTTGAGGGATGTGGTCTGGAGGTTTTGCGCCAGCCCGTCCAGATTGGCGACCACCTTATCCACAGCGGTAGTGTACTGACTGGCCGCTGCCTTGATATCGTCGAGGTTCTTAACTTGAGCAGCGCTTTCACTAAAGGCTTGAATTTCGGTTTCAAACTCCTTCATAAAATCCTGGGTTTGATTCACCACCGCCGCCAACTTATTACACTGACTGACTTTTGATGAACCACAACCGGTTAACCCTAGCACGGTCAGGGCCACCAGGGCTGTCACCCAGGGACGGGGCGAACGTTGGCGATCTCTGAACACCCTAACCAATGCTGTTGCCATAGTTTTGCCATGAATAACGCCCTACGGCTTCAAGTTGTACCCTGTCTTGGGGGTCTTTACAAGCTTTTCGGGGCAGTATTGACTGAATTGCCCCTCTTCTCAGCCCATTACTCTGTCTTGGTAACTCCTACAAAAGCCAAGTGTTCTCGGTCCAGTAGCCCTGAAGGAGAAACTCCTGTTAGGATCGGATTGGTCTCCCTTGAGTAAATCCTCATCTTTGCCGTTCCTATGCTAGATCCCGCTGATTTTGCCCGAGCAGCCCAATGGATGGGCATAGGTACCCTAACCTTAGCCGCCTTAACGGCCCTGGGGTTTGTCTTAAAATGGGGGTTTCGCTTCCGTCTGGTAGGAGCGACGGGTTTAGCCATCGTGCTGACGGTGGGTTTGTTTGGCCTCAGCCTGGAACCGTTTACCCGTACCGTAGTTCCTGGAGCGGTGCCCTATGCGACGGTCTACGATTCAGGGGCTAGCGAAATTGTCATCACCGTACCGATGGACGTGACGGCAGAAACCCTAGACGCCACCCTACGTCAGGCCGCCAGCAATCTATTTAAACCCTATCGCTTAGGTATCCCCGGTCAAACCGCCACCATTCGTGCCCGCACTATTGTCCATGCCCCTGGGGGGGTATCTCGACTAATCTACCTGGGACAAGTTCAGCCCAACCCTTTACGGCTCGGGGAAGGGGAAGATGCCTACCTGGTTCAACTCAGTGCTGAGGTCGGTACCGTTCTCAGTTAAGCAGCCCCATCAAATCGCCCTTGGTCGTTGATAATGCCATTTAACTTTGACTAGAACACCCAGGCCACGGTTGATTGCTCGAAGGTGATAGTAGACCAGATCACCTGGACGCCCCTCCTGGCTCACCTGGACTTGCTTACCGGTAGCTACGCTACCAGCCCATCAAATCTTCAAGCCAGGACTACTCAGTCTACATAGGCTCTAACCTATGGTGAATATGGATTAATACCCTACTTCCGCAGTATCCTTGTCCTATGACTACAGCCCATCTACCTACCCTCACCATTGCTCCAGCTCAAGTTGTTCGGGGCGAAGGAATTCTTGTAGACCAAGGCAACAGTATCGCCAGACTTGGCCGCCGTCCCTTAGTGATCGGTGGCAGACGGGCCTTAACCCAAATAGAACCCCTACTCAGCGAGTGTCTCAACCGGGGTCTGGCGGTGGAAACCAGGGTATACGGTGAAGATTGCAGTGAGGCTACCCTAGCTCACCTGGGTAACCTGGCCCAGGCCCATCGAGCCGATGTCATCGTGGGGGTCGGGGGAGGTAAGGCCCTGGATACAGCTAAACTGCTAGCCCATCAGCAGAGTTTTCCAGTGGTGACGATCCCCACCTCTGGGGCCACCTGTGCCGCCTGGACAGCGTTATCTAATGTCTATTCCGATCAGGGTGCCTTCCGCTACGATGTGGCCTTACCCCGCTGTCCCGATCTGTTGATTCTTGACTATGATCTGATAAAAACGGCGCCGTGCCGTACCCTGGTGGCCGGTATTGGCGATGGCCTGGCCAAGTGGTATGAAGCCTCTGTCAGTAGTGGGGCCTCTGAACACACCCTGCTGGTATCGGCGGTACAGCAGGCTCGAGTCCTACGGGATATTTTGCTGCAAAAATCCTCTCCTGCCCTGATCCAATGGGGGGGGCAGGACTGGCGGGACGTAGTGGATGCCACCGTACTACTGGCGGGGGTAGTAGGGGGTATCGGTGGGGCCCAGTGTCGAACCGTGGCCGCCCATGCGGTTCACAATGGGTTGACCCAATTACCTGCCAGCCACGGTACGCTCCACGGCGAAAAGGTCGCCTATGGTATTTTGGTACAACTCCGTTTAGAGGAAATGGGGGGTAGAGCGGCCTTAGCGACTACGGCCCGGCAACAATTAATTGAGTTTTATCGCCAAATTGGCCTACCCACCTGCCTCAGCGATCTCAACTTGGGGGATATTACCCTGAGAGATTTACAGCAAGCTGCGGAGTTCGCCTGTCGAGAAGGTTCCGATATCCATCACCTGCCCTTTGCTGTCACCCCTGATGCCCTGATGGCCGCCATGGTTTCTCCCCTCAGCTCAGAACTGCGGCTGCGTTCCTGTGCCCTATTAACCCCTACGGCTACCCCGGAGCTATAGCCATGACCCTTAGTTGGCTTCAACCTGCCCAACGGATTGCGACCCTGCCTCCCTACGTTTTTGCCCGCCTGGATGAACTCAAGGCTCGGGTCCGAGAGCAGGGGGTGGATTTAATTGATTTGGGTATGGGTAACCCCGATGGTCCTACCCCGGATCCAGTGGTTAAGGCCGCTCAACGGGCGATCGCCGATAGCGCCACCCATGGTTATCCCCCCTTTGAGGGCACGGCCAGTTTTCGTACCGCCATTACGGATTGGTACGCCCGCCGCTATGGTGTGCAGCTTGATCCTAGTGGAGAAGCCCTGCCCTTACTGGGGTCAAAGGAAGGGATTACCCACCTGGCCATGGCGTTTATTAATCCAGGGGACCTGGTGTTAGTGCCGACGCCGGCTTATCCCGCCCATTTTCGAGGGCCAACCATTGCTGGAGCGGAAATTTACTCTCTCCATCTCAGCCCCGATCAGGGCTGGTTGATTGATTTCGATGCCATTCCCCCAGAGGTGGCCAGGCGAGCTAAGGCATTGTTTTTTAACTATCCTAATAACCCTACAGCCGCTACCGCCCCGAGGGAGTTTTTTGAGGCGGCGGTGGATTTTGCCCATCGCTACCAAATTCTTCTAGTGCACGATCTTTGTTACGCCGAGCTGGCCTTTGATGGCCACCAGCCCACTAGCTTGCTGGAAATTCCCGGAGGCAAGGAGATTGGTGTGGAGTTCCACACTCTGTCTAAGACCTATAACATGGCAGGTTGGCGGGTTGGCTTTGTGGTGGGTAATTCCCAGGTAATTCAAGGCTTGCGTACCCTGAAGACTAACCTGGACTATGGTATTTTCGCCGCGTTGCAACGGGCGGCGGAGACCGCCTTGTCCCTTCCTGATCACTATTTGGAGGAGGTACAACACCGCTATGCCAGTCGTCGTGACCTGTTGATTAAGGAATTTACCTCCCTCGGATGGTCTTTGACCAAACCCCAGGCCACTATGTATCTTTGGGTACCTTGTCCAATCGATACCTCCTCGACGGATTTTGCCCTAGCCGTACTCGAGCAGACCGGCGTGGTGCTTACCCCTGGCAATGCCTTTGGACCTGGTGGAGAAGGTTACGTTCGCGTCAGTTTAATTGCTGATCAAGATCGCCTGGCAGAAGCCATGGATCGGATTCGCCAGGCGGGTTTTCGGTTTTCGACCGCTGCAGCGATCGCCTAGGGGATAAATGGCTAGGTAATCAGATCCCCCCAGTCAATCGAGGGGAAAACTGCTCCTGAAGCGCTAGTAGCTGTCTTCGTTCCCAACCGTGTGTAGCGCCAGGTCGTGATTGGCCTGGTTAAGACGATCGCTAATGGCTTCCCGCCAGGGTAGACTGACACTGGAATCAGCCAGGACATCCTGGGCTTCCTCCCGATAGGAGGCACTTTGTACCGTATCCACCTGCTCCAGCTGTTGTAAATGCTGCAGCACCTCTTGAGGGTTAGGAGTAGTCATGGATTTACCTCATACATAGAATATTGTTACCATCAGGAGGCCGGGTCAGGACCCCACATCACTTCGTTAGTCCTATTTTGCGGTAGTTAGCCTTAAGTCCCCAGGGTTAGTAGAGAAGCTTTACTCGAGGCTAGGGTTCTTTAAATCTTGAAATAAGAGTTTGCACGGTGATGGCTTTGGTCCTTACCCCCCAGGGCTATGGGGAGTGATCATCTTGATATCTTGTAATACAAGGTATAGCGTTGGCCAGCAAGCTTAGGCAGAATTGATCGGTCGACCCTAATATTGAGAAGTTTTCTGTCTGGCCTCTACCCCTTTGCAGACAGCTACGGCACCATCAAGCAGAAGGCTTGGCTATAGCTGCAAACCACCTACAGCGGGTTCAGACAATGTCTGCATGGCACCTTCGCCTGGCCCTCTAGCCTGGAGAAACTGCGGGGTCTATGGGATCATTTTGGCCTGGAGGTGAAGTTTCCCTGGCCTTGACCTGTCCGTTCTCGGGGATTGATAGGGCAGGGCATCATGGCGGGGGTCCTGGGGAGTCAGGAGCATCGGACCAAACCCAAGGGCGATCTCGGGGAATGGCGGCATCCAATCTCTCAACCGCGGCCTCAAGGGAGCCATCGGCAGGGACCCAGGTGCGGTTTATGTCCGGGAAATCAACGCTGCAGTTCTCACACTTCTTATCGTGGTAGAACCGAATCGGGCACCAGAAGGATTCCACGTTCCGTAGCATTTCCGCCCCCAGGGCGTACACACCGGTCATCCAATCACAGTAGAGACACCAGAGCAAATCATGCCCCACCAGCCCCCTAACCCGATGGCGGCTGATATTAATCCACTCCCTTTGGTCATAGGGCTTGAACCCCAACAGCCAAATTAACCAGGGGTACAGCAGCACCTGGGCCGCCCGAATCAGGAAAAATACCGGCAATACCAGGGCGGTAATCCAGAGGGCGAGATGGTTACGCCACCAGCCATAGCGCTGGCTGAGGTAGCCGTTAATCCCCAGGGGGGGACGCTGGTGACGATAAACCCATTGATGGCCCCAGACCCAAACCTGGGTAGCCAGGACCTGGCCCACCAGGGCACTGACCAGTCCAGCCCAACCCGCCTGGAGAAAGCCCCCCAACCAGGGTAACCAGACCATGACAATCAGGGCCAGGTCTAGCCCTGGGGTTTGGCATAGGGTGGCGGTCAGGCGTTTTCCCCAAGGCCCCAGGCAACCCATCAGGGTAAGGCCGGTGGCCAGGGCCAGAATGACTAAAAATACTATCAGGCTAAGGAGGACCAGAGCAGCCATGGGGGTAGGAGTACTTAGGATAGAGTTGATTGGTGAAAGTTAGGACTGGCCAGGGATTCTGGCTGGTCTTCCCGCCGTGACTCAGGGCTAGGGCGATACCGGGGTACCAGCCACCGCAGCCACTGCCAGCCGGGGCGCAGGCTACGGTTGAAAATGGCCTCGCGGCTATAGACTGTTTCCCCTAAAATCTCCCCAGCGGCCAGTAGACCACTCTTAATCGCTGGGGAAATGCCTTCGCCAAAGTCAAGGGTGGCCAGCCCGGCGGAGTCGCCAATTAACCAGCACCGATCCTGCTTCACCGGTCCATAGGCTGAGGCCAGGTAGTAGCTATAGCCGGCTGGGCGCAGTTGATCGGCCACTTCAGAGCTTAACAACCGGCGATGAACCAGGTCCTGCAGAAAGGCTTGAACGTGATCGTGGATAGACAGGGAACTGCTCTGAAAATACTGACTAAAGCCCCCCAGGCCCAGGTTTAAGTAGCCATCTCCCTTGGGCACATACCAGCTATAGCCCGCCAGACCCCGGTCAAAGCAGAAGAACCGGGCGATGCCATCGCGATCGGGGTAGTAAAACTCTGTCTCGAGAGCCACGATCTGCTCCTCTGGCGATCGCTGATGGGGAAAAAACCGCCGCCGCACCGGGCACCCCGTTCCTCCGGCGCCGATCAGATTAGTGCAAGCATACTGATCGTCAATGATATAGGTACTATTCCGATAATCCAGGTGATTTACCCGGTGGAGACGTACCGGTACCCCCGCTCGCTGCAGCAGCCACTGATCAAACTCAATCCGACGGATAGAGTAGTTTTGCCAGCGAGTCGGCCAGGACATCAGGGCCATGGGTAGGGGAGCCAAGTAAAGCCGGGTGGAGAGTTTAAGGAGGGAATGGGGGTAGTCCGCCGGAGAGACCTCAAGGTCTCGCCAGACCTCGTCGGTGACCCAGCCCGCACAGAGCTTTAGGCGGGGAAAGGGAGCCCGATCCAGGAGTAGAACCGACCGACCCCCCTGGGCTAATTTCCAAGCACAGGTGCTACCGGCGGGGCCGGCACCAACAATAATCGTGTCGTAGTAGTCCATGGTTACACCCTCCTTAATCCGTTGGTCTAGAGAGTACCCCTGCCTCGCCCTGAGTCCAGGGCGCTCACCGAGCCGGCTCCAGAAGATACTGGGCGTTGCCCAGCAACCGGCCCCCATCCATATCAAAGTAGGCGATGCAAAGTATCAGATAGAGCCGCCAGATGCGGCGAAACTTGGCATAGTCCATGCCAAAATCCAGGCGGGCAATTTCCTCCTGATGGGCATCAAAGTTGGCCAGCCAGCATTGCAGCGTTTTTGCATAGTTGGCACCGTTCAGATACCACTGTTGCCGAGTGACCAGGTGCTGGTGGTGCTGGGGTACCTCGTCGTAGCTCCAGATCCGCATGCAGGGAAAGATATAGCGGTTGAGGAAGGGGCTGTAGCTGCTGTAGGGCAGATGGCTAGAGATAAAGTGGATGAATACCCGGCCCTCTGGTGTGAGGAAGCTGGCTAGTTTGGCAAAGGATTGGGTGAGGTTGCCAACGTGCTCGAAGAGTCCGATCGCCAGAATCTTGTCAAAGGGCTGATCAAAGTGGGCCTGGTTAAAATCCTGCTCGCAGAGGGTGAAGCGATCGGAACTGAGGGCACTGGTGGGGTCCTGCTGTTTGGCCCGCATGTAATCACATTGGCGCCCACTGAGGTTAAGGCCGGTCACCCGACAGTGGGGAAACTGGCTGAGCAAGTAGTTGCAGGAGGCTCCCCAGCCGCAACCCAAATCGAGGATGCGATCGCCATCCTGCACCCCGACCTTGGCAAAAATATCATCCAACATCTGACGCTGGGCATCCTCCAGACCGGTCGCCCCCCGCTCCCACAGGGCCATGGTGTATTTCGGATAACAATCAGGGCTATCCCTCAGCATTAATTGAAATAAACGGGTCGGGAGGTCGTACTGGATTTTCATTAACTCCCGGGAACCCTCCGCCATCTGCTCACTTTCCCTTAGCAACCAGTCGTAGGAAACAAACAGCTGGGGATAGTGAGCCTGTACAAGATCGAACACCCTATCCAGGAGGCGCTTGAGGAAGGAGTCAGGAAGCTCTAAACCGTTGATATAGGCCCCTGCACCAAGCAGTTGAAGGCTCTTAAAGAGTTGAATAGCCAGGGCACTAGACTGAGTGATAGAGCCGGCCTCTACAGCGCTTAATTGATTGACTGAACCGACAGAATGGGACTCTTTAACCAGGGATTGAAAGTTCATTGCAACTCCTCCAGACTGATTCTAAAGGGGCATCACCCTAATCATTGATGACTATTTTTCTATGCTACCCAACAGGCGATTAATAGTGAAATTATCAACAAAATACTAAATCAAAAAACAAGATATATCCTCGGATAAATTACTAAATAACCAAAACATCTCTGAATCAAAACAGCAAATCCGATCAATCAATAACTTATCATCACTCTTTAACAAAGGAGTTTTCTGTGATTTCAGACTGAAATACTCCTTAAGACGTAAGAATGCTTTGTGACTTTATTAACTTGATAAACCACCTTAGATATTAGTTCTATCAGGACGATATTGGTTGATCGCCATCTCTCTCCAACCTAGATCATGACTCCTTAGATGGCTTTAATTCTTTTCAAAAATTAACGGATAAATTCTTAGGATTTTAAACTCCTGAGTTGATTTCTTTTTTTTGCAAAGATCCTGAAAACCAGAGCATACAATTAAGATGCATGAAGCCTAGGTTTAGTCCTTATACGCCTAGAGGTATTTTACTTATACAGCTTCACTCTATTAGCCATTGGATGCTCAGGGTCTGGTCCCAGTTTTTCGATCGTCAAGGAGAGGCAACCCAGCCAGATGTTTAATCCTGTCATAGGCCGACCAGCCTTCTGACCCAGTTAGGGGTGAGGAAATTGACAAGGTCTAACCTCTTGGTGGAAAGCTATACTTTTAGGTGAGTAGTTCAATGAAGAAGGTAGAGGTGGCAAAGCCCCAACAAACCTAACCAGGACGAAAAGACTCCGACCGTAGTGCACTGGAATCGCTAGTGCTCCCGATCTTTGAGCCAGGATTTACCTGGACCTGGGCTAAGTCAA
>Ga0208465_1000211_pt1 | contig 18733 bp, 25 predicted proteins | sample LakMenEpi31Aug10_FD_150749 | JGI IMG/M metagenome (GOLD analysis project Ga0208465, IMG submission 150749) | Freshwater microbial communities from Lake Mendota, WI - 31AUG2010 deep hole epilimnion (SPAdes) | ecosystem: Environmental > Aquatic > Freshwater > Lake > Epilimnion/Euphotic zone ...
GAGGTTTGGAGATACTCTTCGTTCCTTGGGTGAATACTGATAATACAGAGTTTACCTATAACAAGATCAACGATACTAAAGCAAAAGTTGTCATGGGGCACTTAGAACTCAATGGGTTCTATGCACACTACGGATATACTATGGAAGATGGTGCAGACATTCTTCCTTATGAAAAATTTGATCGTGTATTCTCTGGTCATTACCATACCAGATCTAATAACGGTAGAATTTTTTACCTAGGCAATCCATACCAAATGTTCTGGAATGACGTGAATGACGCTAGAGGTTTCCATATCTTTGATACTGAAACTCTTGAGTTAGAGGCAATTGATAATCCCTTTACACTTTATGAGATTATCTACTATAATGATACTCCTAGGCAGTTAGTTAAGTTTACAGACTACACAAATAAAATTGTCAAGGTTGTCGTCAAACAAAAAAGTAACGAGAAAGAGTATGATCGCTTCTTGGATGCTCTAATGAAAGTCAATCCTTACGATGTAAAAATTGTAGAAAAAGTAGATAATATTTCTTTTGATGACGAGATTGTCAATCAAACAGAAGACACCATGACGCTTCTTGATAAGTATGTTGATGATTTGGAGACAGATCTAAATAAATCTAAGATCAAAAGTCTAATCAAAAATATCTATCAGGAAGCGTGTGAGGTTATGTAATGTATATCATTACAATCAAGGGGTTAGAAGACGAAGGGGCATATGCGGTAAAGGATGAGTTTGGAGAAAAGGTTGTATTTTTGTTTGAGGAACAAGATGATGCTGTAAGATATGCTTTGCTAATGGAAGAAGATGGTTGTCCAGAAATGGATGTCATCAAAGTCAATGATACGGTTGCAATCGCAGCATGTGAAAAAGCGGGAATAAGATATACTATAATCACTGAAGATGACATTGTAATTCCACCACGATCTGATAATGATTGAGTTCAAAGAAATTCGTTATAAAAATTTTCTATCATCAGGAAACCAGTTCACATCAATTAAACTAAATCAAAACACTAACACACTGATTGTTGGGCAGAATGGTGCTGGTAAGTCAACCATTCTTGATGCTTTGTGTTTCTCGTTGTTTAACAAACCATTCAGGAAGATCAACAAAAATCAAATTGTCAATTCGTCCAATGAAAAAGATTGTGTTGTTGAAATTGATTTCAATGTAAACAGGAACGAATATAAAGTTATTCGAGGTATCAAACCTGGCATCTTTGAGATTTATCAGAACGGTAAGAAGATGAATGAGGATGCTTCTGCTCAGGATCAACAGAAGATGCTTGAAAACATCATCCTCAAGTTGAACTATAAGTCATTCACTCAGATTGTTATTCTTGGTAGTGCTTCGTTTGTTCCGTTTATGCAACTTCCTGCTGCTCATAGGCGAGAAGTGATTGAGGATCTTTTGGATATCAAAGTGTTTTCTTCAATGTCGGAGATCTTGAAGAACAAAATCAAGGATGCTAAAGAAACTGCCAAGACTTTAGAGTTGAAAAAAGAAGGGATTGCTGATAAAATTATCATGCAGCAAAACTTTATCAAACAAATTGAAGAGACTGGACAGAATGATATCAAAGATAAACAAACCCAAATTACTGAATGTGAAAGGGAAGTTTCCAAGTACAATGAAAGTATCTCCAGTCTTTTACATAAAGTTCAAGACAAGCAACAGGAAGTAGAACAGTATGCAGATGCTTCAGATACTCTTCGTAAACTTGGAACTTTCAAAGGTAAGATTGGAAACAAGAAACAAAACTCTGGTGATGATCTGGAATTTTTCAAAGAGCATTCGGTTTGCCCAACATGCACACAAACGATTGAAGAAACGTTTCGTGTAAATAAAATAGACGAGCTCCAGCAAGTCCTAAGTTCTTATGAAAGTAATCTTCAAGAAATTGAAGATACGATCAAAAAAGAAGAAGAACGTGAACAAGCATTCTTCGGACTTCAAAGGGAGATTACTAAACTACAAAATGAAATTTCTCAGATCAACATTCGTATTTCTAACTCAAACAAATCAAGATCAACTCTTGAAAAAGAAATTCAAACTATTACCACTAGACTTGAAAACAGAAATACTGAGCATGAAAAATTAAGTGAATATAAATCTAATCTGAGACAAATACTAACAGACCTAGAACAGCTTAAAGAAGATTACGGATACTATCTTCAAGCAAATGTTCTACTAAAAGATGATGGAGTAAAGAGTAGTATCATCAAAAAGTATTTGCCACTCATCAATCAGCAAGTCAATAAGTACTTGCAAATGATGGACTTCTTCATCAATTTTACACTAGATGAAGAATTCAATGAAAAAATTCAAACACCAATTCATGAGAATTTTTCCTATCCTTCTTTTTCTGAAGGTGAAAAAATGAGAATTGATTTGTCATTGTTGTTTACTTGGCGAGAAATTGCAAGATTAAAAAATAGCATCTCAACAAATCTTCTCATAATGGATGAGGTATTTGATAGTTCTCTTGATGGATTGGGAACAGATGAATTCTTTAAAATTATCAGATATGTGGTTAGCGATGCTAATATCTTTATCATATCGCATAAAAACGAATTGCATGAGAAATTTGAGAATGTGTTGGAATTCCAAAAAGTTAAAGGGTTTAGTCAACTGAAGGCTTGACAACTCTTTATATTTCCTATATAATGTTGTTGTAATTCGTTACAAATCATTGATGACTGTAACATCAAATGAATTTGGCCAACAAAACATGTTTGCCAATGAACCAACTATGTACATTGATAAAGGAGTACTAGATCAAATGGAAAACGGTGTGTACCAAACCCATAACGAAAAAGCAGAAAAACTAAATGGTCGCCTAGCAATGCTAGGTTTTATTGCCGCTGTAGGTGCTTATGCTCTTACGGGGCAGATTATTCCAGGCATTTGGTGATAAAATAAAAATAATTTTTGAAGGGGGATTTTCAATCCCCTTTTTTTGTGCTATAATGCCTACTGAACTTTATTATGATGGAGATGTCTGACAACGGTTTTTGGAAGTATAACGAGGATCTAACACTCAAGGTAGTAGAAGAATATCTTGCAAGTACTTATAGTTCTCACTATACTTCAGATCAATCAAAAACTCAAACTCTAGATTTGATTGAAAGTATTGGAGATGCGGAACCTTTTACTCGATCCAATGCTATCAAATATCTTTCACGCTTTGGAAAGAAGAATGGTAAATCTAAGATGGATATACTGAAAGCAATCCATTATTGTATTCTTCTGTATCACTTTGCAGGGCTTCATAAAGAACCTACTCAACCTTATAATGAACGATGAAATTTTCTGAAAAAACAATTAAAATTCTTCAAAACTTTACTTCAATCAATCAGTCCCTATCCTTCAAAGAAGGCAGGAAACTTCGTACTATTTCTCCGATGCAAAATGTATTTGCAGAAGCGGAGATTGAAGAATACATTCCAAAAGATTTTGCAATCTACGATCTTCCTCAGTTTCTAAACACAATCGTTCTTTATAAAGATCCCGATATTGATGTGTCTAGCGAAGAGAATTATGCAAGTATTAAAGAAGGAAAAGCAAATCGTTCTAAGTATTTCTTTTCAGATCCTAGTGTAATTATTGCACCACCTGATCGTGAAATGAAACTTCCTTCTGAGGAAGTTTGTTTTGTTCTTCAGGAAGAACAACTTCAAACAATCTTGAAGTCTTCTTCTATTTTGGGACTTCCTGATCTTTCTGCAGTTGGTGAAGCTGGAGTAATTAAACTCGTTGTCAGTGATCGTAAAAACGATACATCTAATGAATATTCGATTGTTGTTGGAGAAACTGATGCAGAGTTTTCTTTCAACTTCAAAATTGAAAATATCAAACTTATTCGTGGCAGTTACGAAGTGGTAATTTCCCAAAAGAAACTTGCCAGGTTCTATAGCGAACGTTATAATCTTACTTACTTTATTGCACTTGAACCAGATTCAACTTATGGATCGTGATGACTTTCTTTGGGTAGAAAAATATAGACCCAAGAAAATTGATGATTGTATTCTTCCAGATGCAATCAAATCTACCTTGAAGGACTTTGTAAGTAAAGGAGAAATTCCAAATCTTCTTCTTGCAGGTCCTCCTGGTATTGGTAAAACTACCGTGGCAAAAGCATTATGTCACGAACTAAAAGCAGACTGTTATGTAATAAATGGATCAGATGAAGGACGATTTTTGGACACGGTTAGAAATCAAGCAAAGAACTTTGCTTCGACCGTATCGCTTTCAGCAATGGACGCGAAACACAAAGTCATCATTATTGATGAGGCTGATAACACAACCCACGACGTACAACTCCTCTTACGGGCAAATATTGAGGCATTTTATAACAACTGCCGCTTCATCTTCACCTGCAACTACAAGAACAAAATCATCGAACCATTGCACTCAAGATGTGCAGTCGTTGATTTCACAATCACAGGAAAACAAAAACCAGCAATCGCAGCAGCATTCTTCAAGCGTCTCGGGACTATTCTTGAGACAGAGAATGTCAAACATGATCCGAAAGTTCTTGTTGAAATAATCAATCAACACTTTCCAGATTGGCGTCGCATTCTAAACGAATGTCAACGTTATTCTGCTGGCGGATCAATTGATACTGGTATTCTTGGTCTTCTATCTAATGTCAATACCAAAGAACTTGTTGGGTATCTTTCCAAAAAAGAATTTCCCAATGTTCGTAAGTGGATTGTGCAGAATTTAGATAACGATCCTAATACTATCCTTCGCAACATTTATGATTGTATCTATGATACACTCAAACCAAATTCTATTCCTGAAGCAGTTTTGATCATTGCTAAGTATCAATATCAGACTGCATTTGTTGCTGATCAAGAAATCAATCTTCTGGCAGCACTAACAGAAATTATGTGTAACTGTGAATTCAAATGACTATTGAACCTGGATATATTATTCGTCCTTTTGGACCAGTAATTTACAAAAACAAAATTTCAGAAAACTTACGTCAAACTATTCTTGACGCAGCAAAAAATTCCGATATTGAAAATAATCATCTTCTTGCTGGAAACATTGATCGAGAAGTTGCTTTTCATATGACTATTGATAATGTCAATGAATTGCAGGAACATCTTGGGGATTATCTCATTCAAATGGGTAAGGTTGGTAATTATCAACCACCAGAAGATCATGAAATAGACAATATTGAACTTGATCGTCCGTGGGTTAATGTTCAACGTAAAGGAGAATGGAATCCACCGCACATTCATGCAGGTGATTTTTCTTGTGTTATTTACGCACAAGTTCCTGAAGAGTTGAAAGATGAATGGAAACATCCAACTCAAAGGGGAAGAAATCCGACAGGAGGTAAAATTGAATGGCAATATGGACAATGGGCTCCACATAATAATCATTCTTTTGGACCTGTTGCTCCAGAAGAAGGAGACATTTATTTGTTTCCTGCATGGTTAATTCATTATGTTTATCCATTTACTTCTGATGTAGAACGGATTAGTTTCTCTACAAATTTCTTTTTACATTATGGACCAAAAAAAGACAACACCTGAGAATGTAGCGGAAGCAAATGAAGCATTATTTCGTGCTAAAATGAATCTTCCTACTGCTGCTGCCCATTGTGGGATGACGCAGAAAGAAATGAAAATGACTTTTCGTGAATTTTTAAAGTATCATCAACCTGATTATGGCAAGTCTAAAGACACCTCTTCGTTATCCTGGCGGGAAATCGAGGGCGACAAGTAAAATTAGTCAATTTTTTCCAGATCTTTCTACCTATCAAGAGTATCGTGAACCTTTTCTTGGTGGAGGATCTGTCGCACTTTATGTAACCCAACAGTATCCAAACATCAACATTTGGGTTAATGATCTTTATGAACCTCTTATCAATTTTTGGAAACAACTAAGAGATAACGGTGATGAAATTAAGAAATATCTCACAAATCTCAAACAAAGGCACAATGATCCAGATCGAGCCAAAGTTCTCTTTTTGGAAAGCAAAGAGTATCTTAGTTCAAATCACAAGAAAACTGATGATCTCCAGCGTGCAATTAGTTTCTATATTGTTAATAAGTGTTCTTTTTCTGGGCTTACAGAAAGCTCATCATTCTCCCCACAAGCATCAGAAAATAATTTTTCTATGCGGGGTATCGAAAAATTGTTAGAGTATTCTACTCTAATTAAAAATTGGACTATTACTAACTATTCATATAAGGAAGTGATTGATTTCTGGAGTGGAGAAGGTGCTTTTGTATATCTTGATCCCCCTTATGACATTAAGGATAATCTCTACGGGAACAAAGGATCAATGCACAAAGGATTTGATCACGATCAGTTTGCTATTGATTGCGATAATAGTTCACTTGATATGATGGTTAGTTATAATTCATCACAATTAGTAAAAGATAGGTTCTCTAAATGGTCTGCAGTTGAGTATGAACATACATATACTATGCGATCAACTGGCGAATATACTAAAAATCAAAAGGATCGAAAGGAACTTCTTCTTTTAAACTACTCTGATGGGAAAGCACTATCTACTTAATCTTTATGGTTGTCCATTTGATTTATTAGACAACTTATTATTTCTGCAGGATCTTTTAGAAATTGCTGCAGAAAGTAGTGGTGCAACAGTTATCCAATCAATCTCAAAAAAATTTGAACCACAGGGAGTAACTGTGGTTTCTTTACTTTCTGAAAGTCACATTAGTATTCATACTTGGCCAGAGGAAGGTAAAGCAGCATGTGATATCTACACATGTGGAAGTTCACATCCTAAGATAGGATGTGATATAATTATACATCAACTCAAATCTCAATCACATACATTATCCTACATTGAAAGATGATTGTTCATTTAAACCCTGATTTTAGACCAGTTATTCGTTATTTAAAAGAACTTCCTGAATATTATTGTAATCGAAAGGCAGATGTTTTTAGTACTAAAACAGGTAAATTTTTAAAACCTAAATTGAAATGGTCTGCAAGACTTAGAGAAGCAGGAAGAAGACTTAGGTGTTATTCATATATTCTTTCAATTCCTACTGGGTTATTTGAAGACTATGATCATAGAGCGCGGGGAAAAAAACATTCTCCAGCAATATCTATAGATGCTCATCGTATTGTTGCGGAAACCTGGAAACCTATTGATGAATATCCTCCAGATGAATTGAAAGAAACTTGGGATCAAGTTATTACTCCTGATATGGTAGGTCAAAAAAGAATACCAGAAGAGTGGAAAGCATGGGTTAGGAGTAGTGCATATATAGATCATATTGATGATAATCCTGCGAATAATCATGTAGATAATCTTCGTTGGGTTAAGCCTATTGAAAATCAATCCTTTAGAAAAGCAGCAGCAAAAAATGGTTGAACTAAAAGATTGGTTGAACAGTATAAACACTTCAAAGATAAATTTGATTGATGAAGATCCTACAATTGAAAATAAGTATCTTCCATATATTGTCAATCGTTGTTTGTCTGGACATGTTGACGCTGTAATGTTTTCTAATGAGATGAATATTAATCATCATCTAGACAAGAAGTTGCAGTATGATTTTTTACTAAATACTTTGAGATCGAAACGGAGATTTTCTCCGTGGATCAAAAAAGAAGAATTGAAGAACCTTGAATGTGTCAAATCTTACTATGGTTATAGTAATGAAAAAGCCAGACAAGCTCTTTCTCTTCTAACAGAAGATCAACTAACGTTCATTAGAAAGAAACTTGATACTGGAGGAATAAAATGAGTGTTGTCGTCGAGCCCGAATACCATTGGTCTCCCGATAAGATGGTTGAAGTTGTTCTTGCAGAACCTGACGATTTTCTCAAGGTTCGTGAGACACTAACCAGGATCGGTGTTGCATCAAGAAAGGAAAAGAAACTATATCAATCTTGCCATATTTTGCATAAGCAAGGTAAGTATTATATTGTTCACTTCAAAGAACTTTTTGCATTAGATGGTAAGAAAGCAAATCTTAGCATCAATGATGTTCAGAGAAGAAATAGAATTATTCAACTCCTAGCTGATTGGGGTTTAATTGAGGTTATTAAACCAGATACTATTTCTGATATTGCACCACTTAACCAAATTAAGGTGATTGCTTATAAAGAAAAGGGTGAATGGGTGTTGGAAACCAAATATAATATTGGTAAAAAACGAACTGAACAGTGATAACCGAATAGAACAAGCGGGTTTTTACGACCCGCTTTTTTATTGGATCCTATATAATTAGTAATGTCGCCGCAAGGGACATTCAACACTAGACGCTCAAAGAGGTCACTATGTTTGGTTCACATTCAATTACACTTAGCGTGCCTGAAACAAGGACGTATTTAGAATCAATTTCAAATACAAATTACCCCCCACATAATATTCTCAAGACTAAAGAAGGATATCGTCTTGAGATGGCAGTAGCGGGATTTAAACGAAATGAAGTAAAAGTTTATACTGAACAAGGTAAACTTTTTATTGAGGGTAACAAAGAAGATTTTGAAACTTCAGAATATATTCATCGCGGATTAGCTTTCCGTCGATTTAATCGTGTTTGGCAAATGCCTACTGATTTGGTTATTACTGGAGTAAATCACATTGATGGGGTTATTTACATTGACTTTAATAAAGTCATTCCTGAAGAACAAAGGAGAAAAGATTACCTCTAAATACTTCAAAACGAATGAAGTGTTTTGTATAGTCGTATAAGAAGACATATTTCAGCGTCGGATTTAAGAAAATTAAATGAAAATCTGACGCTGAAATTTAGAGATCAACTAAATCCAACATTCTGGGATGGGTATGATCTGAAGGCAAATATCAGATCTGCCCTTCTTAGATTTGCTGATGCTTTTGCAGAGTATGTTGAACTCGATAGCAAAGCAATCAAAGATGTGTTGATGCTTGGTGGCAATGCTGGATACAACTATACATCATATTCTGACATTGATGTTCATTTGGTTGTTGATCCAAAGTATCTTCCACAATGTGATCCTGAATTGTTGGACGATTACTTTAAAGACAAAAAAACTTTGTGGTCATTAACGCATGACGTAAAAGTTTATGGTGCAGATGTAGAACCATATCTAGAAAAACCAGGAGTTACTAGAAGAAAAAGTCAGGGAGTTTTTAGTATATTAAAAAATAAATGGGTCCAACAACCACAAAAGTTTGAGGGTGAACTTGATGAGGCTGAGTTGGAGAAGAAAGCAAATAATATAAAAAATAAAATTGATACTCTGATCCGAGGTAATAATGAAACTGGACTTCGTGCAGTCTTAAAAAAATTGAATACTGCAAGAAATTCTTCTCTTGATAAGTATGGGGAATATGGATTTGAAAATCTCGTATTTAAAGAATTACGTAACAGTGGGTACATTGACAAGGTACGCAAGGCAGTGGTAGAATTGAAGACACAGAAGCTGTCTTTACCATGATTAAGGTTTTATTATTGAAAACTAATATTATTCTTATTAGTAGAATTGAAGAAGTGCCATCTGAACTTGGTGAACCAGATTGTAAACTTATTCAACCATTTGTAGTTGCTGAAACAGGATTAATTCCATGGATGAGTGACTTTACAAGTCAAACTGAGATGATGATCCATTCCGATAGTATTTTGACTATTGTGGATGCTAACAAAGATTATTTGAATAAGTATCAATCGTTGACTGCTGAATGAGGTATTATACAAACGTTCAAATGGTAGGGAACGAGTTTCTCGTTCGCGGATTTGAGGATGGTAAAAGTTTTATTGCTAGAGAAAAGTTTGAACCAACCCTGTTTGTTCCTAGCAAAAAGAAAACAAAGTATAAAACTTTAGAAGGAAATTACGTACAATCCATTCAACCTGGTAGTGTAAGGGATTGTCGTGAATTTATCAAGACGCATGACAATGTAGAAGGATTTGAGATCTACGGCAACACACGTTACATTTATCAGTACATCTCAGAAAAATATCCTGAAGATCATATTGAGTTTGATCTCAAGAAGATGAAACTTGTGACGATTGATATTGAGGTTGCATCAGAGCGAGGATTTCCAACAGTCGCTAACTGTGATGAGGAAATGCTTTGCATTACTCTACAAAACTATTCTAACAAAAGGATTATTACATTTGGACAGGGATCATTCAACAACAATGATCCTGAAGTTTTATATGTCGAATGTAAAGATGAGTACGATCTTCTCAATCGATTTTTAGATTATTGGCAAACAAATACTCCAGAAGTAATTACTGGATGGAACTGTACACTCTACGATATTCCTTACGTAGCAAAGCGTATCGGTAAAATTCTTGGAGAAAAAGCAGTCAAAAGATTGTCTCCATGGGGTCTTGTTACAAACGAAGAGATTAATGTTAACCATCGCCCGCATGTTGTCTATGATATTGGTGGCATCACTGTTCTTGATTACTTAGATCTTTACAAGAAGTTTACTTACAAAGCACAAGAAAGTTATCGTCTTGATTATATTGGTGAAGTAGAACTTGGTAAGAAGAAACTAGATCACTCTGAGTTTGATACTTTCAAAGAGTTTTATACGAAGAATTGGCAGAAGTTTGTAGAGTACAACATCCAAGACGTGCGGTTGGTTGACGCACTTGAGGAGAAGATGAAACTTGTTGAACTAGCAGTTACTATGGCATTTGATGCAAAGGTAAACTTTAACGATGTTTTTTATCAGGTTCGCATGTGGGATATGATTATCTACAATGAACTAAAGAAAAAAAATATTGTCATTCCACCGAAAAAAGATGAAAATAAAAATGAAAAGTATGCTGGTGCATATGTAAAAGAACCAACTCCAGGAGTGTATGATTGGGTTGTAAGTTTTGACTTGAATAGTCTATATCCTCACTTGATTATGCAATACAACATTTCCCCAGAAACACTTCTTGACGAAAAATTTCCTGGTGTAAATGTTGATAAACTTCTAAAGAAAGAAGTTGATCTTAGTTCTCTTGAGGATGTAACTGTATGTCCTAACGGAGCACAGTTTACAACCAAGAAACGTGGGTTCCTTCCAGTATTGATGGAGAGAATTTATAATGAACGTGTAATCTTCAAAAAGAAAATGTTGGAGGCAAAGAAAGAGTATGAAAAGAAGAAAACTAAGGCACTGGAACGGGAGATTGCAAGATGCAACAACATCCAGATGGCAAAAAAAATCCAACTTAATAGTGCCTATGGTGCTATCGGCAATAACTATTTTCGTTATTATAAGTTGGACAATGCTGAAGCAATTACTCTCGGGGGTCAGCTCAGTATACGATGGATCGAAGCGAAGATGAATTCATACATAAACAATGTTCTTAAAACTAATAATGTAGATTATGTGGTTGCTTCTGATACTGATAGTATTTACCTCAACCTGGGTCCTCTGGTTGAACGTGTATACAAAGGAAGAGAGAAAACTACTGAGGACATTGTTTCGTTCCTTGACAAGATCTGTCAAATGGAATTTGAGAAGTATATTGAAAGTTCTTACAAAGAACTGGCAGAGTATGTAAATGCTTATGAACAGAAGATGTTCATGAAGCGAGAAACAATTGCTGATCGTGGTATTTGGACTGCTAAGAAGCGTTATATTTTGAATGCATGGGATGTCGAAGGTGTTCGATATAGTGAACCCAAACTCAAAATCATGGGTATCGAAGCAGTCAAGTCTTCAACTCCAGCACCTTGTCGTTCAATGATTAAGGATGCACTTAAGATCATGATGAGTGAAACTGAAGATGATGTAATTAATTTTATTGAAAAATCAAGAGCACAGTTCAAAAAACTTCCTCCATCTGAGATTGCTTTTCCACGAACAGTTTCTGATGTTGATAAGTATAAAAGTAATTTGTCAATCTATGCAAAGGGATGTCCAATCCATGCAAGAGGAGCACTTCTTTATAATCATCATATCAAAAATAAAAAACTTGGCGAAAAGTATAATGTCATCAATAATGGAGAAAAGATCAAGTTCATTCTTCTGAAGAAACCAAATCCAATTCATGAAAATGTAATTTCATTCATCAATGATTTTCCAGTAGAACTTGGTTTGCTTCCTTACGTTGACTATGATACTCAGTTTGATAAGGCATTTTTGGAACCACTGAGAGCTATTTTAGATAGTATTGGGTGGTCTGTTGAGAAGACTGCTACGCTTGCATCTTTCTTCTCCTGATGTTATAATGAAAAAAATACTTACATTATGGATTTACCAATTAACGATGAAGAATTGACTACAATTGTAAAGTCACTTGCCTTTGGTGGTGATACTGCATTGTATGAAAAATTAAAATTGACAAAAGAATTGATGGATGAAGGACTATCCTATAAAAAAGTTTTACGAGTAAGATACGGAATTGTTTGCTGATGGATTTTCTAAAAGAAATTATAAAGGAAATTAAAGATGAATACACTAATGTTGCATCTGAAATCGATGAAACAGAAACCTACGTTGACACAGGTTCTTATATTTTTAATGCCTTGGTTAGTGGGTCTATCTTTGGTGGCGTCTCAGGAAATAAGATTACAGCAATTGCAGGAGAAACATCAACAGGTAAAACTTTCTTCAGTTTGGCTGTAGTTAAAAACTTTCTGGATAGTAATCCTGATGGATACGTTCTTTACTTTGATACTGAAGCAGCAATTACTAAGTCACTTTTAGAAAGTCGTGGGGTTCCTACAGATCGTTTAGTTGTTAGTAATGTTGTAACAGTTGAAGACTTTCGTAACAAAGCACTTAAGGCAGTAGATATATACTTAAAGAAACCTGTAGATCAGCGCAAACCTTGTATGTTTGTGTTAGATTCACTAGGAATGCTTTCCACAGAGAAAGAAATTACTGATGTACTTAATGATAAACAAGTTCGTGATATGACAAAATCACAACTTGTTAAAGGTGCATTTAGAATGTTAACTCTAAAACTGGGACAAGCAAATATTCCACTTATCGTTACTAACCATACCTACGATGTTATTGGCTCTTACGTTCCTACAAAAGAAATGGGTGGTGGTAGTGGTCTTAAGTATGCTGCTTCTACCATCATTTATCTCAGCAAGGCAAAAGAAAAGGATGGAACAGAAGTCGTTGGAAACATTATCAAGGCAAAGACAAATAAATCGCGTCTAACTAGAGAAAATCGTCAGGTTGAAGTTCGTCTATTTTATGATGAGCGTGGACTTGACCGTTATTATGGTCTTCTTGATCTTGCTGAAAAGCATGGTATTGTCAAGAAGGTGGGATCTCGATATGAAATCAATGGCACCACAGCATATGCCAAAACAATTTATGCTGAACCAGAAAAATACTTTACTGATGAACTAATGCAGTATCTTGATGCTGCTGCACGAATGGAGTTTACTTATGGCGGAGAGGGTTCCACTGACGATACTGAAGAACCTGCTAAATCGTGAGGAGTACACTCGTAAAGTATTACCCTTCATCAAAGCAGAATACTTTGAAGAACGAACTGACAAGGTAATTTTTGAAGAAATTGGTTCTTTCATTACCAAGTATGATAGTCTTCCTCTTAAAGAAGTTCTCTTTATTGAACTTGAGAAGAGGACAGACATAACTCAAGATGAGTTTAAGTTATGTGAACAACTCATTGCTACTTTAGATCCTTCTGATGTAGACTTTCAGTGGGCAATTGATACTACTGAAGAATGGTGTAAAGAACGTGCCATTTATTTGGCACTAATGGAGAGTATTAAGATTGCTGATGGACAAGATGAAAAGAAAGGAAGAGATGCTATTCCTTCTATTTTGTCTGATGCATTGGCAGTTAGTTTTGACAATCATGTTGGACACGATTACATAGATGATTACCAAAATCGCTACGCATATTATCACAGGGTCGAAAGTAAAATCCCCTTTGATCTTGAATACTTTAATAAGATTACTGCTGGTGGTGTCTCTAACAAAACTCTTAACATCGCGCTTGCTGGCACTGGTGTCGGTAAATCTCTTTTCATGTGCCATTTTGCTTCCAGCGTTCTCGTCGCAGGAAAGAATGTTTTATACATCACACTTGAAATGGCAGAAGAAAAGATTGCAGAAAGAATTGATGCCAATCTTCTCAACACTAATATCAGGGAAATTAGTGAACTACCAAAAAGCACCTTCTTCAAGAAGATCAATGCACTCAGTTCACGTACCAATGGGAAACTAATCGTAAAAGAATATCCCACTGCATCTGCACACGTTGGTCATTTTAGATCACTTCTAAACGAACTAGCACTCAAGAAATCTTTTAGACCTGATATTATCTTTATTGACTATCTAAACATTTGTGCATCTTCTCGCTATCGTTCTGCAGTTAATGTCAATTCATATTCTTATGTGAAAGCAATTGCAGAAGAACTTCGTGGTTTAGCAGTTGAATTTGATCTTCCAATTGTATCTGCAACACAAACCACTAGAAGTGGATTTACTAGTTCTGATCCAAATCTAACTGATACCTCAGAAAGTTTTGGTCTTCCTGCTACCGCTGACTTAATGTTTGCTTTGATTAGTAGTGAAGAATTGGAGCAGTTGGGTCAAATTATGGTTAAGCAATTGAAGAATAGATATAATGATCCTACCATCAATAAGAGATTTGTTGTTGGTATTGATCGTGCTAAGATGCGTCTCTATGATTGTGAACAGTCTGCTCAAGACGATATTCTTGACAAGGGAGACGAAGAAGAGTATAATAATGATGATGGTAAATCATCCAAAGCTAAATTCAGCGATTTTAAATTCTAATGGCATTTGAAAAATATAAAGAGTTTGTTTCTAAAGTAACTAGTCCTGCTTCAAGTGATAAGGATGCTTTTGTTTCTCGCATTCAAGAACTAGAAGATGGTGGTCTAGAAATTCATCGTCTTCTTACTGGAGCAGTTGGCATTTCTGCAGAAGCGGGTGAGTTTATGGAAATTGTAAAGAAAATTATTTTCCAAGGTAAGCCTGCAAACGAAGATAACATTGAACATCTCAAGATTGAACTTGGTGATATTCTTTGGTATGTTGCACAAGCTTGTCTTGCTCTTGATATTTCGTTGGAAGAACTTACTGATATGAATATCAAAAAACTTTCTAAACGTTATCCAGAAGGGACATTTGATGCTTATTACTCAGAAAATCGAGCAGCAGATGATCGATAATTATTGTATTACATGTTTGAAGATTGGTGATAAATTTACTTCAGATTATGTAAACAAACTTTATACTATGGTGCGTCATCAAACTGATGCACCATTTTTCTGTTTTACTGATAATCCTGAAGGTATCATTGATGGAGTTAACGTAGTTTTAATTGATGTATCCGAATATTTAACTTGGAAAAATTGGTGGGCAGCATGGTATAAATTATTTTTGTTTGTTGCGCCAGAATTAAAGAAATTTGATAGAAAAATTTTCTTTGATTTGGATGTTATTATCCATGGAAATATTCAAGATATTTTAGAGCATAAAGATAACTTTTCATTAATCTATTCAAAATGGAAAGGAGTTATGCACAAAGTAAAATATCCTACTAAATCCATGTTTAATTCTAGTGTTATGGTTTGGAAAGATAATACTTCAATCTATGAATACTGGATGAAAGATCCTAAAGGATACGTTGAAAAATATCATGGTACAGATGATTTTTATCATAACGAAGAAATAGAAAGAACTCCTGTACCAAGTATTTGTTACTCATATCGTGATGGATGTAAGGCAAAACAAGAAAATAGTTTAGTCTTGCGCGAAGATCATGCATTAGCAATTCTTCATCAAAAACCTAAAAACCATGAATTAGATGTGTCCCAACATCCTATTATTGAATATTGGAACGGAAAGAAACCCCTTCTCTAAATATCTGGAGAGGGGTATTTTTATGGCAATCGATAAGGGAAAACAATTTGAATATGCTATTATGCTTGCTGCATATAGTAGAATTACTAATCCTACTCTTAGTGAACAAAATGAGATACGTAAGTTGTCTTTTCAACCTATTGATCAGGTAGTTCAAACTGCCGCTAACGAAATGATGAATAAAATTCAACCTTCTAATCCTCAACAATTCTATAAATCGTTTAGACAACTTGGCGGATCAAGTCCAGAACCAAAAACTGATGTTCTTTTTATGAGAGATGGTATAAAATATAGATGCTCAATGAAATGGGGGGATGCATATCAATTATCAAGTGCTGGAATTCAAGGAACAGTAAAAGTTTTGAATGATGTTCTTTTTAAAGTTGCAATGGAAGGGGGAATGGGAGCTTCTGAAGTAAAAAAGGTTGCAATGGTTTTAGATCAATTATCGCAAACTTTAGGAGAAGGTCCTAAAAAACAACCACAACCAGTTATGAAAGCAATCCTTGAGGAAGCAAAAAGATCTGGTGGATTAAATGAAAAACTTCAATCTATTTTAGGATCTAAAAAAAATCCAGAAGGTGATAAATTATTTTTAGCATTTAAAAGAGAACTTGTAAGAGAATCGTTAACTGGTGCAATGACTTTTGGTGTAGGTAATGATAAGACTGCCAATTACATTCTCAATGAAAAAGAATTGAAACCAATAAATGACAGATTGGTAAATGAAATTGCTGATAAAACTTATATTGATATTCGCTTAAAGGGACGTGGAACAGATCCTTCTGGCGTTAGATTAAATGAAGCTGTAATTAGAATTGAACCTGTAGTATGAACCAACTTATTGATGAACTAATAACTTCATATAAGTCTTTAAGGAAAAGAAAACAAATTATGAAGCGTGAAATTGAAGATTTTATGAGGTTTTATATTGCGTCTATTGAGAACTACAAAGAAGACAAGACTAAATATTTGCAGTATAAGACGCTAGGATTAGCGTTTATTGAGAAAAATAAAACTCAAATCTATCAGAAAATCAGTGAAGCAGTTCAACCAATTTATCCTAGAAGCAAGATCCACCCAAGCATCGCAGCAAGCAAAGCGTTTGGGGTTGGTAGGAAACGGGCATGGTGATTGGTACGATAAACAAGGATCACTAAAAGCTAAAACTGTAAAAGGTCAACTCAAGATGTTCACCCCAAGAGCGGGTGATAGTAAAGATGGAGAAAAATCTTCTCAGTCCAAAGCAAATACTGATGGTAGCACAACGAGTAAAACGAGTGGATCTGAAACTTCTACAACTGCTGCACGAACAGCAGACTACGAAAGACTGCAACAGGTAGTTCAAAATCAAAGAGCAAGACAAGAATTTGATGCAATGGCACGTAAAGAGCCATTGACGATTGCTTTTGATAAGTTTGATAATGATGAAGTCACTAATAATATCTTAGCAGCAGTAGAAGAAACTGCTCAAGGATTTCCTTATTATATTTTTCCCAGTAGAGATGCAGATATCGCTAGACTAAAAGAAACCTTTGGTGATGTCATTATTGATGATGCTAATGCAGAAACAATCTACGATGTCCTTCAATCCATTTATGAAAGTGGATACAACGCAATTAATATTATAGTTAGGAAAAGTAGAGCACAAGAGATTGCTAAACTTGCTTTAGAACAGAATGGGGAATTATATCGTTATATAATGATGAATATTATCCCTGTAGATGAAAGATCTATTAGAGAACAATATCTTGCAGGTGATATTTTCAAAGAAGGAGAACTTGTAGAAACTAAGAAATCTTCAGGAGTTATTATTAGACGTGGAGCAAATCATGTTATTTGCTTAGATGAGAATAATAATACATTTAGATCTTGGATTACTGAAATTAAATTAAATTATGATATTAACTGATGGTAAGATAGAAGTTGATTGGTTTGAAAAATTTTTCCAGACTGATAAAAAAAATATAGGATTATGGTTATCTGGAGGAACAGATTCAACACTTATATTATATTTTTTATGTAAATTTATATCTGAAACAGAAAGTTTTGATAGAAAAATATTTCCAATAATAGCGGTACAAACAGATAATGTTAATAGTAAATGTGAGGAAAAGACTTTACTAATAATTGATTTGATTAAAAAAATGTATCCAGAGGTATACATTAATAATCTTGAACGTATGACTTATAGTAGATCTCCTATAGAATTAACACGAGTTGTAAAGCAAATGAAATTAAGAATACGTAGTAAAATGTTTATTAAAAAACATAATCTTGATATTTTAATTCAAGGATCAACAATAAATCCAAGTGAAAATATTGGAAACTCATATGTTGCAAGAGATACTTATCGTGATAGTGCTCAATATGAGTATAAAGAACAATATCCTTGGTGGAATGTAGACAAAAAATTTACTGCTTTTCAATATCATAAGTATGATTTGATGAAAAATTTATTTCCATTAACTGAATCGTGTACTGAAGATATAAAAGAGCAACCATATCCTTGTAAAAAATGTTTTTGGTGTGAAGAAAAATATTGGGCATTTGGAATGTATGATGGGGGAATACAATAAATAAATACAGAAACGTATAAGTCTATCCAATGAACATCTGGGAACAGTCTTTTGATGATCTTCGTCGTCCTTACTTAGAGGAGAAGAATGACGGAAATCTAGCAAACAATTATCCTCCTTATGATAAGGTAACTAGAGGTGATGTCATTGCTGGTGCAACTGGTAAGGATCAGATGGGTGGCAAGAAAAAGAAAATGAAAAGTGAGGAACGCAAACTTGGTGGTGGCATGAAACCTGGTTCTGGATTGGGCGGTGGAAAGTTGGTATATCCAAAAGGTCAAGAACCAAAAGCAACTGGAGCAAAACCTGTAAAAGAAAATAAGCAA
>Ga0208465_1000213_pt1 | contig 18715 bp, 33 predicted proteins | sample LakMenEpi31Aug10_FD_150749 | JGI IMG/M metagenome (GOLD analysis project Ga0208465, IMG submission 150749) | Freshwater microbial communities from Lake Mendota, WI - 31AUG2010 deep hole epilimnion (SPAdes) | ecosystem: Environmental > Aquatic > Freshwater > Lake > Epilimnion/Euphotic zone ...
ATAGGGGATAGTGGAGGTGCTTCTCGCTTTTTTTATGTAGCAAAAGCAAGTAAAAGCGAAAGGAATAAAGGATTGGAAGGGTTTGCTGATAAATATAGTGCATCTGCCGAATTCAGACCTAATCATATGGAAAAGGCGATTGAGGGTGATAGCGGAAACCCTTATGGAAGATGGACACCAATAAAGAATTTCCATCCAACCGTTAAACCCATAAAACTGATGCAATATCTTGTTAGATTAGTTACACCACCCAACGGAAAAGTTTTAGACCCCTTCTGCGGTAGCGGAACAACGGGGATAGCTTGTAAAATAGAAGGATTTGAGTTTGTCGGTATGGAGCAAGACCCTGAATACACCAAAATAGCTGAAGCTCGTATTAAAAATTGGGAAGAAGAAAAAGAAGAAAAGACACACATTATACAAAAGAGTGATACGCCTATTATAAAACAACAAACCCTTTTTTGATATGAAAGATGTAGCTTTTATTACTGGAGCTGATGGCTTTATAGGAAAACAATTTGCTTTTGAAACGCAAGATATTTTTGAACAAATACTTTGTGATAGCGAAGTTTTTGAAGGCGATTGGAAACAAAATTTGAAACAAAAGCTAACTTCTGAAAGACCTGATATTGTTTTTCATTTTGGGGCTTGTTCTGATACCCAGAATTACAATTTGCAGGAGATGATGCTTAAAAATGTATTGTTCACATACTATTTAGTGGATTGGTGTACCCTACATAAGATACCGATTGTCTTTAGTTCGTCTGCGGCGGTTTATGGTAATAGCTCGGATTACGATTTGACACTTTATGGATATTCAAAACTGGTAGCTGAAAAGTATGTAACGCAGTCGGGCGGCATTGGTCTGCGTTATTTCAATGTTTACGGACACGATGAGCGGCACAAAGGCAAAATGAGTTCGGTAGCCCTTCAGTCCTATTTGAAGCACTTGGAGGGAGAAAGGGTTGAGATTTTTCAAAACAAGCCTCAAAGGGACTTTGTGTATGTCAAAGATGTCGTTTCGGCTAACCTACACGCTTTTTTACATTACAAGGCGTTAAAAGGCGGGTTTTACGATGTGGGAACGGGCAAGGCAAGGACTTTTGAGGATGTATTGGATATTATGAGGATACCCTACTCCTATGCTCCTTTAGAGAGAATACCCCCGAAATACCAGTTTTATACAAAAGCGGATAGTGGTAAAAAGATGAGGGGTTGGTTTCCCCAATGGTCTTTAGAGGCAGGTTTAGAGGAATATAAGGCAATTTTAGACGGAATTTACCACAAAAACCACACAGAAGATACTGATTTTCAATGATTTGTGTATGATATATCAAATCTGCACAACCGAATGTGCATAACTTTACAAAATTTTAACACTTTTTATTTGTTATTTGATTAGATAATATACTATCTTTATATCATAAAGGGAAATAAACAAGCCCAAGACAAAACAAACAAAACACAATATGAAAATCAAAGTTTTTATCAAAGACGCTATTACTAACCAAGTAATACGAAACGATGAGGTTAATACGCTTGATTATAGTTTTCAACAGATGAGCAATTTTCACAACCGATTCAAAAAGAGGTATCCTAATGCACATATCAATTTCAGTTGGTTGCCAAAAGCTGCAAAGCAATGTTCCTTTATATGCGGTATGCCACTCAATATGGAACTTGACGAGATAAAATTGGACAAAGGACAAATGAGTTGGGATGAATACACCGAAAAATGGTATAAATCTGCCGATTGTGTAGAGGTCGGTTAAAATTGTAATTTTACTTAAAACAAACAAAACCTAATAAAATGGAAGCAGTAATATTACCTGTTGGGTATTTAAGAAGAAGTCCTTTTGATTACAAAAACAAAGAATACCAGCAGTTCAAGAATTATATTATTAACACCCTTTTTCTGAAAGACGAAGATGAATTTGATGAGTTATTCTATGTTCGAGAAACAAATAATTCTTTAACTATTAATGTAAATGGATATTCGAAATCATTTGCAAAGCGTTTCACTAAAGGTAGAGCAGCTTTCCTATCAACAGACGAGATTGACCAATTTATGGAGCTGATTACAAAGAAAAGGCAAGAACTTAAAGAAGAAAAGAAATTAGAGATTATTGAAGAAAAGGCTCAAAAGTTGCTCAAAAAGTTATTAGAAAAGTATGAAGATGATGAAGATAAAAATAACGGCTTTTCAATAGAGTTTAATTATATGAGGGTTGATTATCCGAATTCAATATATATAAGATATAAGCCTATTGATGATTTGAATTTTCAAGACGCATACAATTATGAATTTAGTGGTTACAACAAACCCAAAGAAGAAGATGAAGAAAAAGATTATTTTGAAAATAGTGAAATAAATGAAATTGATAATTTGCCAGAAGAAGATATAAAAGCACTTCTTAATAGAGAAGATACTGATTACGATTTTGTGATAACATCTTATAAGAAAAAGATAAATAGGTTTACTTTTTCAGTTGTGGATATGTATATATTAATAGATGGTACGCTTACCAAACCTGAATTTGATTTGAATTCTGATTGGCAGAAATCACTTGATAAAATAATTAAGTTGTCAGATAAATGTATTGAATGGCAAATTGATATTGTTGATTTTGCTGAAAATCTGAAAAAAGAGATTAATCCTAAATACTTTGAGTTATCTAAAATATAATTTATGATTGTACCTCAACATCTATATAGAGATGATGAAAATGCTTTGATTGATTTTTTGAGCAAAGAAATCGGAATATCAGTTGATGAATTCAAAAGGTATTTTGAACTTGCCGAAAGCTCTCGTAGTGGCGATATTGTTTTGAAAGCGGGATATTTTTTGAGAAAAAACACAAAGGCCGAATATAATAGTTCAGAAACTGATAAAATAAGAAAAAGATTTAAGAAAGGAGAGTCAGCTTCTTTGAACCCAAAGTTAGTTCAAAAGTTACAAGTTGAAATTCAAGATGCCATATTAAGAAACACTGAATATAAAAGAGTTACTACTATCATATCAACTGCTGAAAAGTTAGTAAAGGATATTACAGATAAATATGATGAATCAACGGATTTAGCTTTAAGTGAGGGTTTTTCGATAGATTTTATAAGTTCAGGTACATCTACATATGATAAAGGTGTATTAAAATTCGGATTGAAAATAGAATATTCTCCGAAGTGTTTGGGAGGGGGAGATTATTTCTTTGTAAGAGAAAGAAAAGGAATAGATAGTAGAGTTTTTTATGATAGGTATTATAGATTAATGAATGTTACTATAAATAATTTGGGAGAAATAGAAGATATTCAGTTTTATTTAGGTCAACATTATCAAGATGGAACAAGACACCGACTTTTAGAAAGGGATACACGAACACTTGACAAGCTGATTAAATTCACGGATGCGTCTATTTTCTGGCAGGTTGAACTTTCTGATTTTGCAGAACAAATTAAACAACAAATAAACCCCAAGTTTTGGGAATTAGGAAAAGAATTATGAAAAAGTATCCTTACATAACCAATTTTGACCTTAATAACATTTTTACTCCTATCGTATTTGAAGGAGTTGATGTCTATCAGAATGGTATTATGGTCGCACGATTTATCTGGTGCTTAAACTAATAATATGATTACTAAAGAAATAAAATCATTACAAGAAAAAGTTAAGATACTACTCACTAAATATCCAGAAATGAGGGATAGTGATAAGCTACTGGTAACTAACTTTTGGTACTTTGAGCTTCGTAAACTCGGAATTGATGTTGAAACAAAACCGATTGCAGAGTTCTTTGCCGTTTATCAAAGCGGTGTAATTGCTAATGCTGATTTAATTACCAGAGCAAGAAGGAAGGTACAAGAAGAAAACCCCGACCTACGAGGGGATAGTTGGGAAGAAAGACACAAAGAAGCATACGAAACAAGAAAATCAATCAATAAATAATGGGGTCTGTATTAGATACTATTGAGTGTCCTAATTGTGGAAACGAAGCCACTTCTGATTATTATTACAAGACAGGAGAAGAAATAATACTTTGCTTGTATTGTGGTTACTATAAATCAGTAACAATTAAAGATGCTAATAAAAGATTAGAAGAAGTAGAAGAAGATGATTGGCAGGTTGTTGAAGTAAAAAAGCCGTATGGTGCTTATAGGATAAAATATAAAGATTACGCAATAGAGGAATGCGGTACGCTTATTGCTTTTGAAGATTTTAAGATATTAAAAGATAAGGTAGATGAGAATAAAGAAGATGTTGAATCATTTGTTATTAGCAGGTATAAGGATGGCGAAATAATAATTAAATCAATAATCGGTAATGAAAAATAATCTATTTAGAATAGCAGCTTTTGTAATGTTTTCTTTTGCTTTAACACTTTTGTTTATGTTACAAAATGAAAGGCAGATTAGCAGAGCAAAATCCGTTATTATTGATTCTATACAATTCAAATCCGACTCAATTCGTGATGAGCTTTTTAGCACGGAAATAGAATTATCAAGATACCAGATTACATTACACAATATGGATAGTATTACTAAAGAGAAATTTGAATCATTCTTATACACCCAAACCGAATAAAATGAAAACAGAGAAATTACCCCAAATCAATGAAAGTACCTTAATTAGTTTGTTAGAAAGATTGGGAGTACCCATCAAACTAAGAGAACCTATAAAAGAGCCAGTAATTGAAAAGAGAAAAAGGGGCAGACCCAGAAAGAACCCTGATGTAAACCCTGATGTAATTGTTGAAAAGAGAAAAAGGGGCAGACCCAGAAAGAACCCTGATGTAATTATTGAAAAAAAGAAAAGGGGCAGACCCAGAAAGAACCCTGATGTAATTATTGAAAAAAAGAAAAGGGGCAGACCGAGTAAATTCAGTGTTGAAAATTTACAAAAGAAAGGTGTAGGCAGACCAAGAAAATATGATATTGATATTCTAACAAAACCTGAATTAAAAATAGTTCCTGTTTTAATCAGTATTTTGGAAAAATCTGACAAGCCCGTTCACACGCACAAACTGGTTTCCCAGATTAATACGATTTTGAATTTTGAAAATTCTAAATCTTTTGGAGAACCCACTTTGAGAAAGGTTATTAATTATATAAGAGCAAAATCTTTATCTCCTATAGTTTCTATAAACGGAACGGGATATGAAATTAGTTTGAGTAAAAATAAGATTAAAGCTCAAATTGATTCATTGAATAAAAGAGCTTCATCTATTATTTCATCTGCTCACGGATTAAAGAAGTTTCTATGATTGGAAGTAAGGTTAAGATTGCTAAAAATATATTTGGCAATGAATGTGAGCCGTTTTTAGGACTAACGGGAACTATTGTTGAGCCATTTAGAACTGGATGCCGTAAAAAAGGATGGGTAGGGGTTATTATGGATTCAGATACTATTTATGGCAGGAAATTTAATTTCGAAATTTCTGAACTGGAAATCATAAAATATAACGATGAACCTTCCAATAACTGATAATATCATCATAAAGTCGGAGCAATCACTATATAATAGTGGAAGTGTATTCAATCAACTTAATTTCTCAATTTATGAGGAAATTGATGATAAACACAAATACATAGGTTTTGCAGAAATATATTTGTCATATCATTCAATAGATACTTTTGATATTGATTTTCGAGATTCTTATAATGATTTAGCTTTAGAATTCGATGAATTATTTTCAGGAGGTTATCACATATATCAATCTATCTTCAAAAGTGGTATTAATAAGAAACTTGAATGCTATTTGGGTAAAGACCTGCAAATACCACCGCTATTCATACTAAACGATTTATGCTTGAATGAAGATGTCCAAAATAAAGGGGTTGGTACTTTAGTACTTGATTATTTAGAAAATCTCTACGGGTATGGAAGATTAAAATTTCTGTATGCCGCACCACTTGATTCTAATGGGGAAAATTATGAAGGAGTTGATTATGAGGATAGGTGTAAAAGGTTGGTCAAGTTTTACAGAAAAAATGGCTATAAAATACTGGATAAAGGTTTCAAAACTGAACATAGGGTACTATATAAAGCCCCTTTGGTGAAAGATATGCTGCTTGTTTCATAACTACCTGATTTTCATATACTTACATAAAGTACCCTGTTTCACAAAATTTTAACACTTTTTATTTGTTATTTGACTGAATAATATACTATCTTTATGGTATAAAGGGAAGCAAACAATCCCAAGACAAAACAAACAAAACGAAGTCAAATGAAAAACACAGATGTACTAAACAAAGTAAGACCTACTTATCTAAACGACACGCAAGATTCTTATGTAGAACTTGTTAAGGTAGCTGAATACGAAAGTATCCCTACCGAAGTAAGCAAAAAGAACCTACTTACTTGTAAGCTAAAGGGAAGTAAAGAGAAGTATTATTTCCTTGCTGAACTGGAGCAGGTTTGCCCTAAAAATCTAATCAGGGAGTATCAAAGCAAGTATGTAACAAAACTGATTTCTGAAAAAGAAATTGCTTAACTTATGCAAACACAAAATATGAAGTCAGTAAGATACGAGAAGTATTCCTACTTATACCCGCCCCGACCTATACAAACGACCAAGCACACTGAACTTGGTAAATACGATACGGGAGAATTTATTGCTCAACCCAAATATAATGGTAGTTGTTGCAATGTTTTTCTGAATGGTAAGGAAGTAATTGTAATGAACCGACACAATGGCAAATTAACATCCGACTACTCTAACATAGACCTCAAAGGTCTGCATAGTGGTAATGGATGGATGGTACTTTGTGGCGAGTTTTTGAACAAGAACAAAAAAGGCGAAGATGGTAATTCTTTTAACTTAAAGTTCGTTATTTGGGACATATTGGTTTACAATGGGGAGTATTTTATAGGTAGCACTTTTGAAGAAAGATTGCAGTTAATCGGTAAGTTATTCCCTTGCAGTTCTATATTAGTTGGTGCAGAAAAAATGGAAAGCTACAAGCACATTTGTTGCACTAAATATAAGAATGTATATGTAGCTCCTGCATACGCAGGAAACTTTGAGTGGTTGTATAATGATATTGTTGATACGGACTTATACGAAGGTCTGGTTCTAAAACGCAGAAATGCAAAGCTATCTTACGGACTGAACGAAAAGAATAATAACGATTGGCAAATCAAATGCAGAAAACCTACAAAAAACTACACATTCTAAAATGAAAATAGGAAAAATATACCACGACAAGGACTTGGGTTATATCAAGTACATTGGTAAAAGAAATGTAGGTAAACTTGTTAAAGACGCATTTCAAACTTTAGGAACTTACAAATCTAATTTTTATCTACATAAAAAGGAATTGGCTTCTCTGACTGAATACACTGGAAATTCAATCTATACAATTAATTTTTGTAAAAATATTACAATCACAAAAACTGAAAACAAATGAAAATCAATTTAGGCAAATCGGTTATTGTAACCGACCCTTCTTATAACACGGAAACTTGGTGTCAAGCTAAACTGGATAATGTAAAAGCAGGAGAATATCTTACTCATTGTGATATTGTTGATAGTGAGGATTGGGGGAAGCGTTGCTCTTTACTTATAGCAGTACATTCAAACTATTCTGCTAATGATTTGAAGTGGGAAGTGCATCCACAAGAAATTGGAGTAGATTCTGGTCAAGCTGGTATTTTCGATATGGCCTACTACCGAAAAGATGGAATAGAAATGCAAACACCTAAAGTCGGGTACGATGGTCAACCTTTTGACAGATTGGAAGCAATGTTAAAATCACAAGAAGAAGGGAATGATTTTTACTTAAAGATGTGCAAGTTCAGTTTGTCCGAAAAAAAGTGGGGAGGGTTTGGTAATGGAGTAGTAAGCAGTAGCGGTTTTGGTGATGGCGGATATATATTGTATGTAGCCAAAGATGGAGATGAAGTAATTGGTTTTTGTATTGACTATTTGGTTCAAGAGGAAGAATTGTCTATCAAATTTCCATTCTTAATATTGAATTAATGATAGTTCCAATAAAACCGCAAGAGTATTACACCGAAGAACAAACCGAAAAGGAGTTCTGGGATGATTTACGATTTCATAGCCATAGGTGGGTTCAACTTTCTGAAGGATATTTCCAGTGTAGCTTTTGTAAGATATTTCACACATCTAAAACCCCGACTAACATTCATCCGTTTTGTGGTAAAAATCAACCCTTATTTCAGCCGATTAAACCTTCAAAGAATTTTATGAAGCATTGCCCGAATATACCCAGCCCGACCTTTTGCGATTGTGAAGATGGCTATTGTCAGGTAAAAAAAACCCCCAAGTAGAAACAAGGGGGAAAATATACATATGAAATAAAAAGAGAATCAAATATAAATCAAATATAAAATGGAAAATAGAAAATTAATTGATTTCATAATCAGCGAGTACGAGCAAATACAAGGTGAGTTAATAATTCAAGAGGTTTTTGCTAAAGATGTTGACGAAAGGATTATGGAAATCGTCAATAAAAATCCACACTCTGAATTAGGTTCATTACTTGTAGAAATAGCTTCATATCAAGAACTTGGCAAGAAAAAATACGAGCTTGTCAGCCGACTTGAGTATCTGAAAGGAATGATGGAAGCATACTCAAAAATAATAGCAGAATTAAAAGAATAATTTTGGAAATTAAATGAAATTAAATATATTTGCATAAGTTTTCACAAAACAAAACAATAACACAAAACACAAAAAATGGCACACAACCTCAATTTCAACGAGGAAAAGGGTACTTATTCCTTTGTTTCCTCAAACGGCGAAGTAGCTTGGCACGGCTTGGGTCAGGTAGTTGAAAACACTATGACTGCGGCAGAGTGCATTGAAAAAGCGAATCTGGACTACGAAGTAGTCAAAACACCAAACTTTACGGAGTACGAGGGCGAGAAAATTCCCAAAGAGGATGAATTCAGCACCGTCCGTACCGACACCAAACAAGCTCTTGGAACTGTCCGTAAGCGTTACGAAATTGTTCAAAACAAAGATGCTTTTGGATTTTTTGATGCCATCATAGATAGTGGTGAAGCCATCTTTGAAACCGCTGGAGCTTTGGGAAAAGGAGAGCGAATTTTCGTAACTGCGAAGCTACCAGAAGATTTGCTTGTAGCAGGTGAGCAGTGTAACAAATATATCGTACTTACTAACTCTCACGATGGAACATCTTCAATCGTGGCAGGTTTTACTACCATCAGGGTCGTATGTAACAACACGCTTCAAGCGGCTATGCGTGATTTGACCAATAAAGTATCAATCGAACATAGAACTGGTGCAAAAGACAGATTAGCCGAAGCGTATAAGATTATGCAAATCGGTTCTAAATATATGGATGCGGTTGGCGACATCTTCAATGCTATGGCAAAAACGAAATTGGAAGATGAACAACTGAAGAAGTACATAGAAAATGTGATGAAAGCTGATTATATGAGCCAAACTCCTACTGAAGAAGAAAAGGATGAGATGAGTACTCGTTTCAAAAATCGTGTGAATGCCGTTTATGAGTTCTCTCAATCGCATCCTACCCAGTTGACCGAAGCTGCAAAAGGTACACTTTGGGGGGCTTACAATGCTATCTCTGGTTACTATAATTATATCCAGAAGTACGATACAAAAGAGCATAAGTTCAAAAGCCAGATGTTTGGTAATGCAAATACCAAGATTCTGAAAGGTTTTAATAAAGCTCTTGAGTTGATTTAAGTTTTGAAATTCGGGGTAGGTATTCTTGCCTTGCCCCTCGTTTTGTTTGTTTCAGGGGCTGGGATTCCTCCCGTTGCCCCTCTTTTTGGTCAAGTGGCGCAGTGGCAGACGCACCGAGAAGGGTATTGTTCTTTGTTCGCAAACAACAAACCCACGATGGCAAAGGCGTAGGTTCGATTCCTACCTTGACCGCTAAAAACTAAAACAATATAAATATGAAAAAGTACATTGTAATTGCACTGCTTATGTTCAGTGCCGTATCGTTTGGGCAATCTTTTGACGGAGTTCCTATATCTGGGAACATAGATGTTGCCGTTTCAAAATTCAAGGCAAAAGGCTACAAGGTTTCACAGAATGCCGAATCCGCAGTCATAATGAAAGGAATGGTAGCGGGTGAGGAGGTTCAGATTTTTGTTCTTTATACTCCAAAAACTAAAGTAGTTTTCAAATTGACCGCTTATTTTGATGAAAAGAATACTTGGTATTCCTTAAAAAGCCATTATGAAAAATATGTGCAGATAATGACCGAGAAATACGGAGAACCAAATAGTTCATATACAAGTTTTAGTAACCCTTATTATGAAGGAGATGGATATGAAATGAGTGCAGTTCAATTAGAAAAGTGCAATTATGCTGCCTATTGGATGAATAAAGACAACCTTACTTTGGGTGTGGAGATTTCAAAATATAAGCAGGTAAAACTGATTTATGAGAACGATATAAATGTAGAGTTATACAAGAAAGAAAGAGGCGAACAACAAAAAAACATATTCTAATGAAACTAAAAGTAACTGAAGAAGGCTTACAAGACCTTCGAAAAATCTATGCTGAATATTCCTCGATTACGCTATTCGATGAGAATACAAATGAAAGGAAATATAATTCAATAGAAGATTTGAAATTAGCTAAAAAAGAAGTAATAGAAAGGTACATAAATGAATTTTACGAAGTTGCACAATCAGGTGTACCTATTGATAAACTTCCAGAGTTAATTGAGAATTGGTAACAATCTATAACTGAACGATTTAGAATTTTTGCGGCATTAGATTTTGCCGCAATTAATTGTATTTCATTTGGTTATGAGATTTTTAATTTTATTTTTACAATAACATAAATCGTAAAAGACAAATGATTAAATTTGTCGTCCCTCGTAACTTTTCACTTAAAAATTAAACTATGAATTTAGAGAAAGTAGATGATTTCTTGACCGTCAAGGAACTCTCAAAATGGATTAAGCTCTCCGAGTCCCACATTTATTTTTTGGTCAATAAAAGGAAAATACCCTTTGCCAAATTAGGTGGCAAGTTGCTTTTCGACAAGGAGAAAATTAAGGAATGGATTGACAATAATTCACCTTCAACGCCTCCCGCTCCCCAAGATGAAGCAGTTGAGCAGTTAGTTGAGCAAGAACCTTCTCCAGAACAATCGGAAGATGTAAATCTAATCCCAACAGACATAGATGTTCCGCAGGAAAATCTTTCTGAAGCCGTAGAAATTACAAACCAAGAAGCTAAATTTGAAAACCAAGTTGGTGGGGAATAATCTATGGCAAAAAGGAATCAGACAACCTATAATCGAATCTTAAAGGAGTTTACAAAGTTAAACAATAAACTCCCTGAAGATAGAAAGTTGTCAATCCAAGAGCGTAGGAAAATCATAAAAGAAAAAATCCTACCTCGCTATAAAAAGATTCCTGCTTATAAGATAAAGGTAAAGCAACTCAAGTCAGAAATTGTAAAGATTTATGACAAGATACCCCCGAAAGAGATATGCGACCTTAATTACATAGATTTATCCGACTTTGGAAGTATTGAATGGTTTGCACTGGATGAAACTATTTCAGAGCTAATACCTGATTGCGTTTATGTAAAAGTATCTGCTTCCGAATATGGAGATACGAAGATATTTAACACCAGAGATTACGAATACGGAAAGAAAGGTGTTCGAAGAATAGTAGAATCCATAAGACCAGATGCCGAAAACGAATCAGGTAAGTTTGTATTTAGTGGAATAAAGAAACTTCGTCCAAGAAAAAGAAATGATGGTACACCTGAAAACTATTATCTTGATTTTGTTCTTTTCATAGTAGATAGGAAAGGGGAGTCAGAGCCGCAAGGAGATATTGAAGAAATAGAATTTTCCCTTCCCGCCACAAAAGAAGTAAAAAAGAAAAAGACAAAGATTAAGAACATCATTGAGCAGCGTATAAAATCGCTGAAATCAAAAAGAGATAGTCGAAAGAGAGCAAAACAAACACTTGATAAGAACATCAAACAATTTATAAAAACATCCAGTCAAGTTAAAAAGGCAAAGAAACCATCGGTTGATAAAAAGATTATGAGAAGTAAGCAGTTCTTCCACGCACAGAAGTTACTCGAAAAGTATTACGAACAGGGCAAACTCACAAAAGCACAATACGAAGCAAGATTAGAGAAAATATTGAATGAATATTACGATTGATATGAATGAAAAACAAGACAATAAAGTATGCCCCGCTTCGGCTTCATAATTTCATACTAAAAAGATTAATAGCCAGTGGAAGCAATGGCTACATAAAAAAGGGAACCTTTACTAATGAGATTGTTTGGGGTAACTATTCGTACATATTTCCTTGTATGAATAAAAAAAGCCAAGCCAATTTCAAAAAGGGTATGTTTCTGTTTGGTATGGTTAGAAGGGATGCCAAAAGATTTATACAAAAACGCCCTAATTTCAGGATTCCGAAAAAGTACTCACAGATTGAGTACAATAAGGATGTAAATTTTGAGCTTTTTGGAAAAGTAACTGGAACGGATTTGAATCACGCTTATTGGCGTATTGCTTACAATCTTGGGGTAATTTCAGATAAAACATACATAAAGGGGATAGATGACAAGTTCAAATCAGTTCGATTGGCGGCATTAAGTACTTTGGGTTCTGACAAAAAATATCAAAGGATTTTAGCGGGTAAAATCACGCAAGAAACATTGATTATCAAGGGAGAAGATGATTTACAACGGGTTTATGTCCTTATACGGCTTACCTGCTATAAGTATATGAGCCAAGTTAAGAAAATGCTCGGAAAGGACTTCCTATGCTATAAGACGGATGCCATATATTACATAGATACAAAGGAAAATAGACAAAAGGTAAGAGATTTTTTTAAGTCAAAAGACCTTTTAATGAAGCAGTTAGTGTAAATTTAGGGCAGAAACAAACAAAACAATGGTAGAGAAATTAGAAACATTCATTAATGTTAATGGATACCCTATAATACGCAGGTGTTTTAATTGTAAACACTGGCACTCGGACGAAAAGAAATTAAAACAAGATACAGATGAGAAACTACAAGGTTATTGCAAGTTCAAGCCAATGTACTTTGCCTCAACACTCCAGCCCACCGTTTACCCTATTACTAAAGAGTACTATCTCTGCGAAAACCACGAATTCGAAAAGGAGGATTACCTAAATCAAGTGTGCAAGAAAGTGCTGCTAAAAGACATCATTAAGAAAAAAAATGATGTCAATAATCATTGATTGTTTTATTAAATAACATATATTTGGGTCAGTTATGTTCAACTACCCAGTAGAAAAGATTTCTGTCAGGTTTTACAAGTACAAGTTTTTGGGATTTGAAAAACCTGTTGTTGTTGAAGCATACAATAAGCAACAAGCCCGTGAGGGTCTAAAGCATTTTATTAATCAAAACCCATCTTACTTTAATGTACCTATTATTAATGAATCTTTGAGCTTACCGATTTTGGGAGAAACGACAAGAACGATTGATGGAATTGAATATGTATGGGTTGGTAATTACACTTTGAACAACTGGATGAAATTAGACGACTTCAAGAAAATAGAGAGTGAATGGCTAAAAAGAAATCAATAAGTGGTAAAATATCATTGTATGCTTCTACAAGAGAAAAAAAGGCATCAGCAACAAGAAATTATTCGTCAAAATCAGATAGAAATAGAATAATAGAACACTGGAAGAAACTATACAGATTAGATAGAAAAAATTATTATGTAATTCAAATCGAACCTGATGTCAATTAAAATTAGCCAGAGTTTAATGAAGCAATGGACTGACTATTTGTTAATCTCTGAAAAAAAGAAATCTCCGAAGTCCTACCAAAACTGCGGACTTTATGTAAAAGCAAAGTACATAGACAAGATTGATATTAAAGAAGAACCTTCTGATGCAATGAAAGAAGGTATTTACTTTGAGTATTTGGCTACTGGTTCTTTGCCAAGAAGTGGAGAAGTTCCAGAGCCAGAAAAAACAATGAAAGGGCAGCTTACCACTTCGTACCAACGGGTAGTAGCGGCATCTGAACTTTTCAAATCAATCATAAAGCACTATGGTATCCGTATTAATAAGACGGGAATGGTTGTTTCTACCGATACTATGACAGGCATCCTCGATATTTGGGCAGAATGGAATGGTCAGCCGTGTATTATTGATTTGAAGTACTCTGGTTTGATTGATGACAAATGGAACGAGCTTGGATGGGAAACAGAGAGCTTACCAATGAAAGATAGCTTGATGATACAAGGAGTTCACTACAAGATATTGATTAATGAAGCTCTTGGCATAGACGCTCCTTTTTATTACTTCATATTTAATAGTAAGGATAGTACGGATATGAAGATTATTGAGGAGGTGGTTGACCCTGACAAATTTGAATTTCATCGTCAGGCGGTACTTAATACGAAAGCAAGTATTGAAAAGGAGCTTGAGTATGGATTCAAAGCCTTTCCAGATTACCGATTCTGTAAGGATTGTCCACTTGCAGAAACTTGCGACAAGAGAGCAGAATTCCCTCAAATAACTAAAGTTTATTATTAAATCTTATTGCTATGAAAACTATTATTCTGTGTTTTTTACTTTTTGTATCCAGTTTGCTTTTTGGACAGAAGTTCGATTATGCCTATCAAGTTCAGGCAGGTTACAAGAATGGTAATGTATGGAGTTGGGATAATTCTAAAAAATTAGATGAGGACATTACAATTAAATTAGATAAAAGTGTTGTTACCATATACAATACTGCAAACACAATTTTAACGACCTATGAGGATTTAGGTGAGGAAAATGGATATGACAAGGATGGAGATAAATATAAAACTCATAAATGGAAGGCGATTGATGACAAAAATAGAACCTGCTTATTTATTATGACTTGGTACAATGATATTAAGTTAGTTGTTTATTCTGTTTTTTACAATGATGTAGCTTTTCGTTTCTATATAAGAACAAACTCGCTCTCTAATTTTTAGTTATGAATGTTTACAAAATAACAGACGCTTTTGAAGAAGCAGTTTGTAAATATACTGGGGCGAAGTATTGTGTAGCTCTTGACAATATGAGTAATGCACTATTCTTGGCTTTATATTATGAGCATAAAATAAAGGATAGTACTGCTGATATAATCCGAATACCAAAACACACTTATCCTTCAGTTCCCTGCGAGATTATTCACGCTGGTTTGAAAGTGGATTTTTATGATTCCCCAAAGTATTTGAAAGGAGCGTATGAACTTGGGGGTTCAAATGTCTGGGATTCGGCACTCCGATTTACCTATGATATGTATGTACCAGAATCTCATATGTGCATATCATTTACTGGCCCTTTCAAAAGATTGAAGCTATCTAAAGGCGGTGCTATTCTTACGGACAATCACGAAGCCTATTTATGGTTTAGAAGGGCAAGATATAGTGGTCGTAGAGAGGTTTCTTATCACGATGACCACTTTGATATGCTCGGTTGGAACTTTTATATGATGCCTGAACTTGCCGCCAGAGGTCTTTTGCTTATGAGCCAATTCTATGATATGCAAGGCAGACCTATGGTTTATGAGGATTTAGAGCTACCCTATCCTGATTTAAGTAAATATGATATTTACAAGAGATGAAGGAATACGCACTTATAGGAGCAGGGGGCTTTGCTGATGAAGTAAAGGGTCATATGGGTAATATGAATATGAAATGCTTTGTAGATGATTCATATTATATTAAAAATGATAATAATGTGTATCCTTTAAGTCAGTTTGATAGTAGTAAATACCAAGTTTTAATAGCTATTGGCGATGGAACTGCAAGGCGTAATATTGTTGAGCGTCTGCCTTCAGATACCGAATACTTTACTTTTATTCACCCATCTGCTATCTTATTACATAATGTTGAGATAGGTGAAGGTAGTATTGTTTGTGCCAACTCTATTATTACAACTAATTGCCAAATTGGTAAACATAGCCACTTAAATTTGATGACTACTATTGGACACGATTGTATTATTGGTGATTATTTTACCACTGCGCCAAATGTTTCTATATCAGGAACTTGTCGGATTGGGGATTGTGTATATTTTGGAACAACTTCTTGCGTAAAGGAAAAGATTACAATATGCTCAAATGTTACGATTGGTATGATGTCTGGAGTTGTTAAGAATATTTCTGTTTCTGGAACTTATGTAGGAACACCTGCTAATCTAATTAAAGGATGAAAGATGTTTGTTTAGTAGCTGCCTATACCCCAGACCAAGAAAGGGAGGATATGCTTCGAAATCTTACGAGGTTTTTGAAAAGCAGAGGTAAAGATATTGTGCTTATTTCACATACTGCTACTCCGAAAGATATTTTAGAGGATGTAAAGTATCACTTTTACGATGAGGAAAACGAATTGCTGGATGTACGAGATAACTACCCTTCTTTTTGGTGGTTTCACGACACAGGGGATATGAAGATATGGTCTAATGATATTTGGTACAAAGACGCAGATATTCGCACTGCCGCAGTGGGTTTTCAAATGCTTCCTGTAACTCGGAACTTCTTTTTTGGAATGACTATTTGTAAAATGCTTGGATATGATTTTGCACACTATATAGAATACGATTCGGTTATTGATTCAGTAGATTTTATGAACGAGAACAATAAACTGCTCGAAAGTAATGATGGAGTGGTTTACTGGATTGAGGACAGAAAACACACACACGGAGCATATTGTTGCTATAATTTGAACTCCTACTCTTTTGAAGAACTAAAATGGAACAGAGGTATTCTACTTACTGAATTTACAGAGCTTTTGAAACTACCAGTAGAGGGTTTGATTGAATCATTTGTAGTTTCTAAAATGTCTAATGGTAAGAATATTTTGAAAAAGGATATATCCGACCTTAATAGTGTATTGAATAGTGCTTCGCCCACATTGTCTGGTAAATATGAATATGTACCCTGTATCATTTTAATCAGGGATAATAACATTGTTACATTTTTTGGTAAAAACACACTTGATTACCCTATAAGAGTTTCTGTATTGATTAACTCTGGTATAAATATTGATTACGAAATACATCCAAACTTTTGGAAGATGGATGATATTGGGAATTTAAGAGATGTGAAAAAGATTGTTATATTCTTAAATGAAAAGAAAATAAAGGACTATAATTTTACTTCTCAAGAAGAAATAGAGAAACATAAAATCAGAAATAAAATAGAGAAATATGAAACTAATTGACTGGAAGCAGGTTTATGAACTGGCTAAAACATCTTCCTATGAAGATTTTCTAAAAGCTACCGAAAGAATGGGAAAAGAGGATGAGCTTCCCGCCGTTCAAAAGTTTGTAGCTTATATGGATAAGTACGAGAAGCAGACGCTCCCCAATTTGCTTAATTCTCACCCTCACCTGACCCCTGCAAAGTTTGTTCAGGTAGTAATTAATGAGGTAAAAAAGAGCGATAAGCTGCTTAAAGCATTTCAGGAAAATCCAGCCAGTATGTTTGCTTCAATCCTTGCAGGGGCTGAAATAGGACTCGTTCCGTCCGACCTTTTAGGGGAGTTCTACCTTATACCCAGAAGTATAAAGCAAGATAATGGTCAGTATAAGCTCACAATAACGCCCCAAGTAGGTTATAAGGGAATGGTTAAGATACTTTTACGGAGCGGAGAGATAGAAAACATTGATGCTCAAGTAGTTTACGCAGGAGAGAAATTCAAGGTAGCTTTGGGAACTAACCCCAAGTTAGAGCATACCCCAAAATACGATATTGAGCGGACGGCGGATAAGATTACCCACGCTTACGCTATCGCCTACTACAAATCAGGTAAACCCCAGTTTGCCGTTCTTACGAGGGATGAAATAATTGCTATTCGGGATAGGTCTAAATACCCAAATAATTTGTATTTTAACGATAAAGAAAACCCGAATAGATGGATGGAAAAGAAGTCAGTACTTATGCAACTTTCAAAACTTCTGGATAAGGATTTTTATGGCTCAAAAGCAATAGAATTGGATAGTCGTATTGAAGGAGGTGCAGTGCTAACTTTGGATGCCAACGACCAAGTAAAGCTGATTGAGGGTACTGCCGTAAAACCTACCCGATTCAGAAATATCTACGGAACATTAAATTCAATCCAATGAACCAACCAGAATACATAACCATTTCTAAACACGAAATAGGAGAAAAGATTGCAGTAGAAGTAGAGTGTATGGGAAGTCCACAAACACTTGCTTCAATGATTTATAGTGCTATGAAAAATGATGAGCAGTTTGCAAATATCATCTGTAATGCAGTAGCGCATTATGAAAATATTTTCAGAGAAGAAAGAATTAGTCGTTTGAATTAGTTTCTTTTTGTTCTTTTTCTTTTTTCTTAATTTCTTCTATTCTTTTTTTGTATAGTTCTTCGTAATGCTTTTTCCACCAGCCGTCATTTCTTTCGTTGGTCATTTCGTATCTATACTTATTTAGTAGTTCATCATTCATAGTCCAAATCTTGATTTTTGTGCGTTGTAGTTTTGAGTTACTTGAGATTGAGTAAGTGCTATATTGTAAATTCTTGCAATAGCTATATTCCCAAACAAATTGTAATAAACATCATTGGGGTTATTTGCTATTGATGTAGCCATACCACTCCAAATTGTACTTCCTGACCAAGTACCTCCGCCAGATGTACTACCCCTTTCAACTGAATCAATATATATATAAGCATTTGAACTATTACGAGTGCAAACAATTTGATGCCATACATTATTAAAGCAATTTACAC
>Ga0208465_1000216_pt1 | contig 18561 bp, 20 predicted proteins | sample LakMenEpi31Aug10_FD_150749 | JGI IMG/M metagenome (GOLD analysis project Ga0208465, IMG submission 150749) | Freshwater microbial communities from Lake Mendota, WI - 31AUG2010 deep hole epilimnion (SPAdes) | ecosystem: Environmental > Aquatic > Freshwater > Lake > Epilimnion/Euphotic zone ...
CCGGAGCAGCCAGAGAATACGCCATTGCCGATGGAGGTAACACTGCTTGGGATGGTCAGAGTGCCGGTGAAGCCGTAGCAGTTTAGGAATGCGGCGGTGTCGATGGTGGTGACACTGCTTGGAATGGTCAGGTCGCCAGTGAAGCCGGAGCAGCCAGCGAATACCCAACTACCGATGGTGGGGAGCGAATCAGGCAACACTAGCGCACCTGTCAGGTTGCTCTGTCCGTAGAACGCATAGCTCCCAATGCTTGTCAGACCCGTGAGCAGCGAGAAGTCCAGCGTTGCGCCTGTGTCGAAATCGTCGGTCGTGGTAATTGAAGTGATGCTGCCGGGATCGGCAAACTTCACATCCGTCCCAACCAGAACGGGCGTGTCGCCCGTCACCGACCATCCGGCGATAGAGGTAACATTCGTGGCAAACGTAGGTAGGTAAAGGACGCTATCCTCAAGCCTCGCCCACGCGCCATCCTTCCGCGCATAAGGGTGCCCGTTCGATGGTGCATCGGAGAGGCCCGCTGCGACCGTCGTGAGGGTGCAGCGCCACTTGGACGTGACTGCATTCCAGACGAACAGCACGTCGAGCCGGTCGGTGGAGACGGTCGTATTCGGCAGGGTAGCCGCACCATTCTCGAAGGATGCACCCCACGTAATCGCCCGCGCCGCCGTGCCCGTGACGGAAATCCAGAGAGCCTGCCCATTCGTCGGCGTGCCACTGAGATTGCTGGTGAAGCTCGTGATGTCCGCCGCCTGCGCGGTGAGATCGTAGCGATCCACGTTGTCGGTGTTGATCGTCGGAGTGGCCGAGGAAGTCGCGGAGCCGATGCGCGGGGTGATGCGCTTGTTCGTGAGTGTCTCCGTGACAGCGGCCAGCAACGCTGCCTGCGCCGTCGCATCCGCCGCCTGCAGCATCGCAAGCCCGGCGGCGGTGATGCCTGCGATGTTCGCCTGCCCGACGATCCAGCTCGTGCCGACGCCAGCCTGTGTGCCGCCCGCATTGTCTGCGACGCACATGATGAGATCCGCGACCTCCACGACGATGCCCGATGCACCGCCGACCTTGCCCGCCACAGAGCAGCGGTAGAAATCCCCATTCAGCGCCACCGGGTAATTCGGGTTGGCGCTGCAATCCAGCGGCCCTTTGTTTTTCGAGACGCCCGCCAGCACCGATGCGACGTAGGCACGCGTCGCCTTCTGGCTCGGTACTTTGGCATCGCTGTCTGCCGCCATTGTGGCGTCGGTGTCGAGGTCGGAGGCAGGCAGGAGCCCGGCGGCGCTGAGGGCGGCGAGCACGGCGGCGCTGTTGCCGGCGAGCGTGTTGTTCGCGAGGTTGACTTTGATGGAAGCGGTCTTCGGCATGGGTGAGATGGGTTAGCTGGCTTGCTTCCAGACGCGGGCGTTTGTGCCGGCGTTGTAGTCGTCCGGGCGAATGACGGCGGGGCTGGCTTCGGCGTCGGTGCCGGCGACGAGCTCGAAGACGACGAAGCCCTCGGTCGCGTGGATGAACCAGACGACTTGGCCGGTGGCGATGGCTCCGCTGGCGGTGGCGATGCCGTCGAGGTTGCCGCTGCCGCCGATGTAGCCGGTGACGCCCGTTGCGCGGATCGGCACTTCGAGCGAGCTGATGACTGTGAGGCCGCTCGGCGTGGTGGTCTGGCCGCTGCGATAGAGTGAGTTGTCGAGGCCGAGCTGGAACTTCTTGCAGATCTGGCGCTGGCTGCTGACGACGTAGGAGAACTCGGCGTTCAGCGTGACGCTGGCGATGTCGGCGAGCGCGCCCGCATTTCCGCCGATGGCGAGGAGCTGCAGCGCGAAGCCGGTGCCGAGCGGGTCGTGCTGTCCGCACGCGACGACGGTGCTCTTGGTAAGGGTGACGTTTGCGCCGCTGGCCGTGGCGGTGAAGCCGCTGTTCGCGGTCGTGGCATTGATGCGCGCGGTGAGTGCGGTGGCGACGGCCGTGTCGGCGTCGTTCGCGGCGATGGTCACGGTGTCCTGGAAGTTGCCGGTGCCGGGGACCGTGGCCACGCCGGTCGCGGTGTAGAAGTCGAAGTAGATGAAGTGCGTGGCGTCTATCGCGATCTTGAGCGTGCTGCCGTCGAGCGAGCCGTCCACGTCGGCGACGCATTGCACGAGGAGCTTCTCCTTGGCGGTGCGGACTGAGACGCCGAGGAGCTTCGCGAGTTCGAGACGGGCGAGGTCGAGCGTGCCGGTGTACCACACGAGGGAATCGCCGAGGTCGGTGCGCTTCGTCCACGTCACGCAGCTCGTGAGGGCGGGGCCGTCGTAGTCGCGTGCGCCGTCGGTGGTGATCTCTTTGAGGATGAGTGCGCCGTCGATCGTGGTGCCGAGGTCGGCGTTCGTCTGGTCGCCGATGGCTGCGAGGAAGCCGAGCTTCCATGCGTCGCCAGCGCCCCACGGGGCGTTCACGGCGGAGGCTCCGCCGCGGGCGGGGTTGCCGATGTCGCCCTGGGACCGGCCCGAGGTGAGGGTGCCGGTTTGCTGTTGAACGAAGAAGGTCCGCATCGTGGGCGTGGGGGTGTCAACTGTTCGCGGGCGGGGGAGGGGTTAACCGCGGCGGTCGCGGCGGTCGCGGCGGAATTCGGGAGCGCCGCGCTCGCCGCGTTCGCCGCGGTAATCTTCCAAGTGAAGAGCGAACGCCCAACGTCCAACGCCCAACGTTCAATGCAGGAGCAGAGTCGCTAGTTCACCACGGCTTCGTCGAAGACTTTTGTTTCCGCGGAGACGTACGTGATCTGACCTTGAGAATTCAGAGTGGCGTTCCGCACGAATATCAGCAAGCGGTTCCCGCTTTTCACGAATCGCGCGAAGCCTTGAGCGACCAACTGAATGGAGTCGTAGGTCGGCGCGAGATCCACGGCAGCCGTGTCCTTGCCTTTGCTGGTCAAGGTCAAATCCCAAAAGTCCGTCTGAGCGGTGGTTCCGCCGCTCGTGTAGTAGTTGCTGCACGCCGTGCCCGGCAGATCGTCAATCGGCCCCCATCGGCTCTGACTGACGACCGGGATGTTTCCGGCCCCCAGTGTGACAGTGGCGAGCAGGTAGTGGCGCGTCGCCGTGAGGTTGTCGTCTGCCGGCACCGCCGCCGCCGCTTCGATTGTGCGGGTGGAGATCGTGCTGACAATATCACCGTTCGCCTTCACGCGCCTGTCCCACGTCACCTTGGCGTAGATTTTGTCGTTGTTCGCGACGGGCAGCGTGACAATCGGGCTGTCATTCACCGAGAATCCAGCGGGCAGGCTTCCGAACAGCGTGCCGTTGTAAATCGCGACGTAGTAAGCACTCGATGGCTCGATGTGAAACTCGCGATGTGCGCCGGGCAGATATTCCAGCGGCCCCCATCGTGTCTGCTCAACGGTAATGCGCCCACCAGCAATGCTGATGGTCGCAATCGCCGTGTAAAACAAGCCCTGTTCAGGGGCGTCCGCTGGCATCGTGCCTGCGTGATATGTCAGAGCTGGAGTCGCTGCGTATTTGTCGAGCTTCACGTACACGGTGTCGCCGTCTGCGACGTAGAGCGTGAAGTACTCGCCGCGCCCCGGCGAAAAGAATCCGCCAGTGCCTTTGATGCCCATCCATGTGCCAGCCATGATTCGCACGGACGGATCGGAATCGCGAAGCGGGGACACGTCGAACTCTCGCAAGTGCTGGTATCGGCCAGAGTATTGCAGCGGCCCCCATAGAGTTTGCTCAGTGGAAACGAGACTGTCGGCAACGCTGACGGTCGCAAGTTGGCGGTAAAACAAGCCATCCGAAGGAACGTCGGCGGGCACTGTTGCTCCGGCGAGGATGTCCAAGGTTCCGGCTGAGGTGAGTTCGTGGTAGTCGAGCTTGAGGTAGATCTTGTCGCCGTTCGCGACGGTGAGCGTGTGATACGCGCCGCGCGTGCCCGCCTCGGTAGCTCCGGCCTTGCGGATTCCCATCCATGTGCCGTCCATCACCTTCACGGTGAGGTCGGAATGACTGAGCACGGAGATGTCGAACTCGCGCAGCGGGGAAACGGGGTTCGCCTGGGGCGCGGGCGGGACGAGGAGCATCGTGTGGCCGGGGCGGTGCAGTGCTTGGAGCTGGCCGCCGACGGGCGGGAAGTTGGCGGCGCTGTGCTTGAAGCGGTTCATGGTTGCTCGAATCCCTCGCGGTTCATGGCTATTCCGTCACGATGTCGTACGCGACTTCGTTCCAGCCGGTCTCGCTGCCGACGTATTCCTGAGTCATCTTCCAGACGGTGAGCGAGTTCACGCCGCCGACTCGCGCTGCGCTTGGGGCGCTGCGCAGCCAGTTCTTCACGCCGCTATTGTTGACCGCTCCGGAGGGCTTTTCGACGATGACGGACTTGAATGGGAAGCTCGGGTCTTTCCACGAATACCATGTCGCGCGGAGCACGGGCGTGTTGCGCTCGTAGAAGCGCATCGGGCGCAGGCTTGCCGGTGCGTCTGGACCGAGGAAGCCGAGGAAGCCGGTGATCTTGTTGCCGGACTGAGTGACGCTGAAGCGGGCTCCGTTTGCGCCTTCCGCGAAGCCGCTGCCTGCGCCGCCGAGCGCGGTGATGCTGCCTTCGGTGCCGGCCATTTCCGACGTGAAGAACTTGGGATGCGCCTCGATCGGGATCATCTCCTTGCTCGGCATGGGGATGACGATGCGTTGCGTGTCCACGCGTCCTTCGGTGCCGATGCAGTCGAATGTCGCGAGGACTTTCTCCAGACGGCCGTAGCGGAGGCGCATGCCGTAGAGCATCACGTCGTCCGTCTGCGGATGCGGACCGCCCATGAGGTATCTGAGATTGGCCTCGTTCTGCAGATCGGTCTCGACGACGAGCGTGCCTTCGATGAGGCCGTCGTCGTGAAAGATGAGTTCACTGTCTGGCTGGACAGAGTAGCCGCCTGGGAGTTCGCCGAATGTGCGGATGGCCATGGTCAGCGCTCCTTGTCGAAGTTGTCCACGCTCACGGGTCGCGCGGTAGGATAGACGCCGGCGGGCATGTTTGGCCCTTCGCCCTGGGCGATGTGTCCGGGGGTGAAGAAGAAGTCGCCGCCGGGCCCGAGGATGCGGTCGCGGATCTCCTTCAGGTAGTTCGTGCTCTCCGTGATCTTCACTTCCATGCCGCCGAAGGTCGCCATCGGACCGCCGCCGCCCATCTCGGCGATGTGACCGGCCTTCACGGTGAGGTTGGACGGCGCGTTCAGCTCCTTGCCGATGGACATGATCTCGGACTCCATGCCTTTGCCCTTCATGAGCAGATCGAATGCTTTCTTCGGATCCTTCTCGGCGGTCGCGGCAGTGAGGATGCGCAGTCGCTCGCCGGTGAGCGCCTTCAGCTTCTCATCGAGGTTCACCTGCAAGAGCTGAGAGTTGCGGAAGTCCATCTCGTGCTGGCGCTCCGCCATCGCGGCGCGTTCGCTTGCGTTGCCGAACATTTTCTCCGTCGTGCCGGTGCCGGTGAGCGCCTTGTTTCCGCCCCCCATCGCGGTCACGGCGCTCTTGACGGTCGTCAGGGGATTGGTGAATGCGGCGCGCTCCGGGTGTGCGGCGAGTTCCTTCTCGGCCTCTTCTTTCGCGATGCGCTTGCCGCGTGCGCTCATCGGATCGTAGCCGGTGAGGCCAAAGCTGAGCTTGTTGGCGAGCCAGTTCGCGGTGTCCACGAGCTGCACCACGCCTTCGATGGAGTTCGCGAGGACGGACGTGGCGCCTTGCTTGGCGGTTCGTCCCACGCTCTCCGCATTGAGGATCTGCTCCGCCGCGCCGGAGTTTGCCATCGCAGCGCGGGCGGCGGTTTCATCGGCCACCTTGGCTTCCTTGGCCTCGTCGATCTTGGCGAGCGTGTCGTCGCCGATGACCTTGGTGTCGCTCATGTCCCGCGCGAGTGTGTCGCGGTCGCGTCCGAGGAGCTTCAGCACGCTGCGATTCTTCGTGCCCATCACTTCGAGGAATTGCAGCGCGACGTCGCTGGCGGCTCCATTCTTCGAGAGTTCCTTGAACGCGTCCGAGAGCGTGAGCACCTGTTCGGTGAGCGACTGCGCGGCAAATGCCTTCTCATCAATGCCGAGGTTCGCGAATGCTTCCTTCGCGTTCGGATCGCCGGCGATGGCCGAGCCTGCGAGGGTGCGCAGCTTCAGCATTCCCCTGAGCGTCTCGCCGCTGTCGGCGTCGGCGCGTTTCATCGCGTAGGAGAAGCGCTGTGCCTCGTCGGCGCTCACGCCGAGGGATGCCTGCACGTCTTCGAGTTCGTCCTTGAACTGCTTGATGTCCTCGATGCCGTCGCGCAGCGCGTCGAATGCTTTCTCGAACAGACGCTCCGCGCCCATGCCTGCGGCGATCTTCGTGCCGAGGCCGCCCAGGTGCGTGGCGAATCCGTTCACCTTCGCGCGCATCGCGTCGAGGCCGGACTCGAAGCCCTTCGGGTTCGCATTGATGTCGATCGTTACGGCCATCAGCGTTTCCTCCGTTTGTCGGGCTTCGGTTCGCGCGGCTTGGGCTTGCCCTGCCACATGCCTTTGCTGCGCACCCATGCGTCGGCGAATGCCTTGCCGCGCTCGGCGAGGACGCGCTGGTAGTCGCGCCGGCGTGCGAGCCAGCGGTCGGCGAATGCGGTGCCGTGCAGCTTCACGACGAGGGCGTACTGTTCCTGCTCGGAGAACTTCGAGATGTCGGGACGCTCGGCTGCCTTCTTCATCGCGGCGGCGAGTTCGGGCGTCATGAAGGACGTGCCGCATCCGTCTTGCTCGGCGATTGCGGCTGCGTAGAAGCGAAGCAGACAGAGGGGCATTGCGTAGATGCGCTCTTCCGTGAAGCTGCCGGTGCGCAGCAGTCGCACGGCCATCGTGAGGGCAAAGGGTGCGGTGAGGGAGCGACCGGCGCCGTCGGTGTTGTTCAGCAGCTCGGGGCCGGACTGGCAGCGAATCCACCACGGGACGAACTGTTCATTCAGAGCCTGCTCGATGGGGCTTGGCTGGCCGGCGAACTTCGCGGACGTGTGCGCGGTGAGCAGCAGCTCCTCCTCGGGAGTCGGCGAGAAATCAATCTCCGCGGTGAAGGGCCAGCGGGCATCGCGCAGGATGCGGATGGCGGCGAAGAAGTCCGGGATGCCAATCTCGAAGTCGGCGTTGCCGAGCTGGAGGAGCGGCGAGCCGAGTGCTTGGAGGTAGATGAGATGGCCGAGGCAGACGGGGCGGAGGAGAGAGTGCGCAGTGCTCAGTGCGCAGTGCTCAGTGGTCGGTGGTTCAGTCTGAGGACTGAGCACTGAGGACTGAGCACGTCCGCCAGCGGGGAGGCCGAAGTCTAGCGCGAGCGGAGCGGCGAACCATGCCTGGTTCCAGCGCTCGAAAGGGTCTTGGAAGTCGGGTGCGTCAGACACATCACTAGACGGGGCTGTGCGGCGCAGGCGCGGGTTCCTCGGCGGGAAGTGTGGCGGCGAGGCGATCGGCTTCGGCGGTCAGCGAGGCAGAGCGCGCGGGGTTGTCCGCGAGGCACATCTTTGCGCGATGGCGCAGACTCTTGAGGGTCTCCTTGCGAGAGGCGAGCTGTTGCGGAGTGAGGGCGGGAGTGGGCATGGCTTAGGCGGTGTAGTCGATGTGTTCCGACTTCTCGATGGACAGCTCGACGATGTTGAAGCCGCGATTGTTGAACTTCCGGCCCACGCGGGTGATGAGATAGTACAGCTCGTCCCAATTCTGGAAGGTCGTGAACGGTTCCGGGAGCACGTAGCCCTCGCGGATGATGAGCGTGACATTGCCCGTGGTGGTAATGTCGTCGCCGCGGTTCTGGATCTTGTTGCCCATCTCATCGAGGACGGAGGCCACATTGGCGCACACATCCTCAAAGCTGGCGTCGGTGATCGTGGCGTCGGCGATAGACCCGTCGATGCCGAAGAGGTGGATTGTGCCGTAGTCTTCCATGATGAGCGGCGCGGGGTGTCAAAGGGCGGGCGGGATTAAACCGCGGCGGGCGCGGCGGGCGCGGCGGAGACGGTGAAGAACGGTGGCAACCATCCCGCTTCGCCGCGTTCGCCGCGTTCGCCGCGTTCGCCGCGGTTCATTCGGATGCGGGGTCGCCGTTCTGGGCGATGATCTCCAGGGCGAACTGGGCGAGGCGGGCCTTGTCCTTCATGCCGACGGAATCCTCGACTTCGGAGACGGCGAAGATGGCGAGGCCGGACGCGGGGTGCAGTGTGCCGCCGGGGTTCAGATCGGTTCGCAGGCCGCGGTAGCTTGCGCGCTCGGGCGTGCGGTCGGCGGGGAGTGCGGCTCCGGAGGCGAGCAAGTCTTGCAGTTGGCCGCACCACAGCGCGGCCGTGGTGTGGAAGTCGAGCGACTGATGCACGCGGAAGGTGAACTCCACTTGCGCGACCTTGGGCAGTCCGGAGCCGACGACTTCGGCGAATTGCGGATGCGTGTTCGCGGACCGGCAGAGGATGGACAGCCAGGGCACGTCCGGCACGCCGGGCTCGTGTGCGCCGATGATGGTCAGCTCGGGGACGAACAGCGCGCCGCGTTTGGCGCGCAGCCACTTGGCGAGCGCGGCCTCCAGCTTGATCGGGAGCGGGGCGGCGAGCGTGGTGTAGTCGGGCATGTTTGCGGGGGCGCGTCAAAGTGTGGGCCGGGAAGCTTCACGGCTCGCGGCTGTGATTGGTGACTGGTGAGAAGTGACTGGTCGGACTCACCACGGGACCGTGGCGGACTATTCACCAGTCACCAGTCACCAGTCACATCTTCCCAGCGCGGCTGTGATTGGTGACTGGTGAGAAGTGACTGGTCGGACTCACCACGCCGCGACCGCATTGACGCTCCCGCTCTCACATGCCCGTCGCGCCGCAATTCACCGTGAACACGAAGGCGCTCTTCGACGCGCTGCGTGAGTTCCAGGCGTCATCGAAGAAGGACTTCGGCGAGAACCTGCTGCTCGCCGGACGTGGCGTGATCCGCAACGTCATCGCCATCACGCCGCCGAATCGCATCGAGCAGCGCGACGTGTCCGGCATCGGAGCCGACGGACAGGAACTCACCGGCACGATGAGCACGGCCATCGGCGGGGTGCAGGCGCGCAAGCAGGGCGAGGCCGCAATCATGTCCGACCTCTACCGCATCTTCTTTCCCGCGAGCGCGGGCTTCATGAAGAAGTTCCTGCACGCAAACCCGGACGGCACGCAGGCGCGCGACTTCGCGCACAAGGGGCAGAAGAGCATCGGCACCGTGATGGTGCGCGTCATGTCGCGCGAGCAGATGCGCTCCTTTCACAGGGGAAAGAAGAACAGCAAGGGCCGAGTCCGAGGCGGCGGCGAAGGCGGACAGCTCAACTTCGACCACGCCGAGTCGCTGAAGACCGGCATGAACAAGGCGCAGCTCTCGGGTCTGGAATTCGCCATCGTCTCCCCCGCGGACTTCAAAGCGTATGCCGCCGAGATCAAGACGCACGTCGGCTGGCTCGGCCACGGATGGAGCGCCGCGGCCTCCAAGCTCAAGGTGAAGATGCCGAAGTTCATGGACCGCTTCGAATCGCAGTCCGGCGGCATCAGCATCGAGATGGGGCCGGACAAGTTCTCAATCAAAGCCACGAACACCGTCGGCTACGCAGACGACGTGCGAGGCTACCAGCGCCGGATACAGGAAGCCGTGAACCGTCAAGCCGCCGCCTTCGCCAAACGCACCGCCTTCTTCCTGGACAAACGCGGGATGAGACTGCGCTGACGCTGGCGGAATGGGAAGATGTGACTGGTGACTGGTGACTGGTGAATAGTCCGCCACGGTCCCGTGGTGAGTCCGACCAGTCACTTCTCACCAGTCACCAGTCACGCTCCCGGTTGCGCGATGTCCTGCGAGTCGAGGGCGAGCGTGTAGTCTTGCTCGTCTTCGGAGAGGGTGCCGCTGATGACGTAGTTCACGCCGGCGCGGGTGACGAGCTGGTCGAGCTTGGGCGGATTCGTGAGGCGCGACTTGCGGACGATGATCGTGGCGGTGATGCCGACGATGCGGCCCTGCACTTCCATCTCCTCTCGCTTGCTCATGGCGTTCCAGTCCACCTTGACCGGTGCGGGCTCGCCGTCGAATTCGCAGAGCGTGGTGCCGAAGACTTCCTCGGCGTCGGAGCGGGAGGCGGACATGAAGTCGTCGAAGTCGCTCATGTGGGGCGGGAGTTGTCAGTGCTCAGTGCTCAGTGCGCAGTCAGAGCAGCGTGCGGCGGATGCCGATGCTGACGAGGAGCAGGAGCACGATGGTGACCAGGATCTTAAGGGTCTCACTCATGCGTAGCGCAGGGAGGGCTTGCGGCCGGCGAAGGGCTTGCCCTGGACGGCGCAGAGGGCGAGAAGGTCGCGGCTCTTTGCCGGGGTGAGATGCGTGGGGGCGACGTTCTCGAAGCCTTCGATCGGGGTGAAGGTCACGGTGCGCTTGAAGAGCACGCCGAACTTGTCGAGTGAGAGTTCGCGCGCGGCGTCCTCTTTCTCGGCGGGCAGTGCGTAGGAAATCTTGCCTTCGGTCGGAGCTGCGCCGGCAACGACGGTGATGACCTGATCCGGGTTGTCGCTGGAATGCTTGCCGGGTCCGCGCTCGATGATGGCGGCTTCGACTTCGGCGATCTGCGCATCGAGCTTCGCGCGGTCTTCGCGGAGGATGTAGGCGAGATGGACGAGCTGCTCTGTGCGCAGCGCGGGCTTCTCAGCGGGTTCGGGAGCGGGAGCGGGAGTCTTGGGCATGGGTCAGAGTGGCGAGGGTGGAGTGGACTGCGGAAGTTCTGCCGGGACGGACGGCTCCCCCGAACCGCCCGCCCCGGCTCCCAAAGCGGATCCGGACAAGCCGGTGAGTTGCGACTGGAGCGGGAAGACGGCGGTGCCGATGTGCTTGAGGATCACCTGCGTGTCGCCGAGCACGTCGTAGCCGAGGTCGAGGGCGCGCTGGCAGAAGGCCCAGTCTTCGGAGAGGTAGCGGCCGTCGTGAATGCCGACGGGCCAGAGGTCGTGTTCGGCGCGACCGCTGCCGTCGGCGATGTAGGCGCTCTCGGGGTGCGCTTCGATCATGCGCGTGAAGACTTCGCGCTTCACCAAGAGGAAGCCGGTGCCGATGTAGCGGAGCGACTGGAGGCCGCGGGCGTCGGGTGCCGGGAAGTCGAGCTTCGCATTGCAGACCCACGCGAGCGCGCCGTCCTGTTTCTTCGGGTAGAAGCCGCCGACGATGGGCACGTCGTGCGCGAGCATTCGTGCGATCTGCTCGCCGGAGAAGATGAGATCCGTGTCGATGAACAGGAAGTCCGTGCAGTCGCTCGCGAGGAAGGATGCCGTGAGTGTGTTGCGCGCGCGGGAGACGAGGCTGTCGCCGTCCACGGTGCAGACTTGCAGCGCGACGGGCGGGTCCATCAGGAGCTTGATGAGACACTTCACGAATCCCATCGGGACGCTGCCGTAGGAGGGGAGTGCGACGAAGAGCTTGCGGGGATTTGTCATGGAAGGAAAAGGCGCGCCGGGCCGTGTGAATGGCACCGGCGCGCCGGGAAAGGGGATGCGGAGAGCCGCGGCCTAGAACAGCAGCTCGACGGTGAGGTTGCCGTCGGCAGCGTTGCCGCCGTTGGCCTCGCCGGTCGCGGCGGCGCGGATGTAGCGCTTGTTCAGATTCGGCGGGAGCTGCACTTCGATGTTGCCGCCGATGACGTTCGCGGCATTGCCCGCGGCGACGAGCAGCGGAGCGCCGAGGCCGGCGATGTTCACGAAGTTCGCGTTGCTCTCGTTGCTGGCCTGCAGCACAGCGTTGACGTTCTTCGAGTTCGCGCCGGTCGAGGTGTCGATCGTGATGCGGACGGCGAATTTCTCGCTGACCGGGAACGGTGCAGTCGTGCCGAGATCAATCGCGGCGGTGCAAGTCGTGTTCGCCGCGTTCGGCAGAGCGATTGCGGCTTTGAGCGTGGAGTCTTTGAATTGGCGAGGCATGGCGTGGTGTCGGTGTCTGCGTGGAGTCGGCGCCTAGCTTTCGATGGCGTCGGTGTTGAGGATGTTGTCGGTGATGACGAGTGGGACGCCCTCGAAGGACGTGGGCACGGCCGCGATGAGTTCCTGGTCGGCGCGGGTCTTGCCTTGGCCGTAGAGGGTGACGGTGCGGCTGTCCTGAAGCTGCTGCAGCGAGCGTCGGCTCATGAAGATGGCGTCGGGCTTGAAGTTGGCCGGGAAGAGGCGCATCGCGGCGTTCAGCTTCGCATCGGTGCAGGTCTTGCCGCTGTCGGCGGTGAGATTGCAGATGCGTACCACGCTGTGCGGCGTGGCCGTCTGGAGGCCGAGGTAGCTGGACAGCTCGCTCGTGTAGCCCCACATCTTCTTCTCGTTCGCGTCGAGGATGGACTCGACGATGAAGTCGGGCAGGTCGATGAGACCGGTGCCGTTGCGTGCGAGGCCGGGCATGAGCTGGATGAACTCTTCGCCGAACTTCACCATGTAAACGCTCGAGGCGGTCGTGGCCGTGGTGCCCGCGGCGTTCGAGGTGTAGGTGCCACCGAAAGGGGTGAACGCCTTCAAGCCGGGGAAGCCCTTCGCGTCGGTGCTGACGCCATACCAGATCTGTTTGCCGATGGTCTTCATCGCCTCTTCGGCGACGCCCTTGGCCTCGAATGCCTGGTAGCCTGCGGCTCCGCCGCGGCGCCAGTTGTCAGCGATGTGTTTCGCCGCCTCGATGCGACCGCCGAAGCGGAAGCACTGGTGTTGCTTGAGGGTCAGCGCGCTCTTGCTTGCGTCGAAGCCTTCACCGGCTCCGGCAAACGCGACTGTGGGCCGGGCCGTGCGATGGAGCGTCTCGTAGCTGAGGTCGCCGGGATTCGAGAGCAGCTCGTCGGATGCCGGGAAGACGGACAGCTCGGGCGAGACGTTTGCCAGGTCTTCGATGATGCCGCCGACGGCGTCATTGGAGTTCGCTTTGGCGAGGTCGAGAAAGGAGAGTGAAGGCATGGGTCAGGTGGTTCGGTGTGCGGTTTGGAGAGCGGTGAGTGTCAAGCGGCTAGGCGTTTGCCTTGGGCTGGCGTGCTGCGAGATAGGCGATGGTCTTCTCGCGTCCGGTGAGCTTGTTCTCCGGCTTGCCGCCGGTCTGCGAGTTGCCGGCGGTGTGATCCTTGGGCGGGAGCGTGCCGCCGTTCTTCGCGGAGATCTCGCGGAGGCGGGTCTCTGCGCGTTCGTCGGCGGTGACGAGTGCGGCCTCGGCGTTGGCCTTCGCGGTGTTCGCGGTCGCGAGGTCGGTGGTGAGCTTGGTCTTGTCGCTGTTCGCCGTGGCAAGGTCCTTGGTGAGCGTGGCCTTCTCGCCTTCGAGTGCGAGAACCTTCACGCTCGCGGCGTTCAGATTCGCCTCAATGTCCGTGACCTTCGCCTTCAGGTCGTCGCGTTCCGTGATGAGAGTCTGGTGCTCGCCTTCGAGGGCGGTGATGCGCTCCTGCGCGTCTTGCAAAAGTTCGAGGTCGGTTTTCTTGGCCATGATGAAAGTGCGGGTCGCGGGTTGCGGGTTACGTTGCGCGGGCTTGTCAATCCGTGCGCTTGAATCGCTTGAGCGAACGGAGCGCCGTCTCGAATGGAGCGACGCCGTCGATCAGATTGCGACGGTAGGACTGGCGCGCGCTGAAGCTCTGGCCTCGCATCGTGTCGTCGGCAATTTCCCCGGGCCGATTTGCGCGGACGTGCGCGGCGAAGTCGTCAAAGATTTCCTGCACGCCTTCCTGCAGGTCAGCGCGCTGCGCTTCGCTCAGCGCCGTGCCGGGATAGCCGGTGCCTTTGAGGTCGCCCTCCTTGTTCGTGATGAGTTCGACCTTGTATCCTTGGCGCTCGTATGCGGCCGTGCGGTCCACCCACGGGAGATAGACGCCGATGGAGCCGACGTCTGCGCTGGCGCTGGCGAAGATGCGATCCGCGCCGCTCGTGAGGTAATACGCCGCGCTGCAATTCATCGAACCGGCGGTCACGTAGGCAAAGGCGGGAATGTCGAGCGAGGCGATGTGGGCCGCGGCCTCGGGCACGCCGCCGACGGTGCCGCCGGGAGAATTCACCAGGAGCATGAGACGTTGCGCGCCATTCTTCTGCACGTCGGCGATCTCATTCATCAGGTCGCCGAGGTCGGTGGCTCCGCATTGCTTCTCCAGCTTCGAGAGGCCGACGCCGATGGGGCCGAGGATGTGGACGTAGCCGACGCCGTCCTGCACGGAAGGCTCGGGGCGGGCGGTCATCATGTCATCGAGGAAGCCAGCCTGCGGGGCGGACTCGTCGAGCGAGGCGCGCAGCAGCTTGCGCTCGATGAGCGAGCGAATGGTTTCGTGGCCCGTGGCAGTGATCAGCCAGGGGCGGTGATAGACGAGTTCCTGGACGTGTTGGAGTCTCATGCGGCTGCCTGCTCCTCGCTGTCAGTCTGTGCGGCGTTGGTCTCGCTGGCTTTCGTCTTCGCGTCGCCGTTGGCATTTGCCGCGGCGCCGGGGGCGGCGGCACGCCAGAGGGGCATGTTCAGGGACCAGCGTTCGAGCATCTTCGTCTGGATGTCGTCGGCGAGCTTGGAAGTCTTCAGCTCCTGCGTGGCCATCTTGATGAATTCGATGGGCTCGCGGATCCACTGGCGCATGACGTGGCGGTAGTTCTGGCCGCGGGCGTTGCAGTATTCGCGCAGCGTGATCATGCCGTTGGCGAGCAGTTCGATGAGGACGCTGTTGTCGCGGCCGTTGTCCACAGTGACGCGTGGCGGGGTCTGCCAGCTCAGCTTGAGCGCCCAGTCCTTGTCCGTCGGCCTGCGCAGCGCGCCGGTGGCCATGCGGTGTTCGAGATAGCGGAAGGCGACGGGATTGCAGAAGCGGTAGATGAGTCCGTCGGCGAGGACTTGGAAAAGGAGGTCGGCCTTGGAAAGGACGAAGCGGGTGTTTGCACCGCCGAGCTTGGCGATGCTCCAGAAGAATTCCGCGGGGACGCCCCAGCCGGCGCAGACGTCGCGCATGAGCAGATCGGTGATGAAGCCTTCGACGAGTGGCGTCGGGCTGGTCGGGCTGATCATCTTCGCGTCTCCTTCGGCATCCATGTAGGCGATGCCCGCGCCTGCCGCGCCGACGAGCGCTTCGAGCTGCGCGGTGTCCTTGTCGGGATTGCCGTCGGTATCCTTGCCGGCGCGGGAGAGTGCGCCGAGCGCGCCGCGGGTCTTCTTCTTGCCGACGCCCTTCAGCACGAGCGCGATGAGTTGCTGCGCCTTGGCGGTGCGCGTGGTGAGGCGGGTCAGCTCATGGATGTCCACGAGGCGGTTCACGGCCTGGGCGAGGTCGCTGATGCCGCGAGTCTGATTGATGGCATGGGGCTTGTACCAGTGGATCATGCGCTCGCGCGGGACGGGCGTGTGCGTGATGCCGTCGAGTCCGCGCACCCAGTAGCGCATCGCGCGGGAGGCGTCGTTCAGTTCGACGCCGTCGATGACAGCGAGATTCGCGACCGGGCTGAGCGGGCTGCAGATTTCCTGCGAGTCGTAGAGCTGGAAGCAGGGTTCGTTGTTCCACTCGGGGTTCTCAGTCTTTGCGGCGAATGCTTCACCGCGAATGACGCGCTGCTCGAGGATGGCCGTCTGACCTTCGTAGAAGTTTCGCCGTCCGGAGAGGTCGCAGCGCTCGGGCGTGAGCGCGTAGGCTTCAAAGTCATCCTCGGCGAGCTGGTTCCAGTCGTCGTCCTCGGAATCGATCTGCAGCGACACGCCTTTGCCCACGGTGTGACGCGCGATGCCGGCGACGCCTTCCTTGACGATGCCGAAGTTTTGCCAGAGCCATTCGGCCTTCTCATTGATGCGCGTGCGCGTGTACTTGCCGAGGTAGAGGGCGCTGTCCTGCGGCAGGATGAAGCGGACGTTTGCGCGATCGATGGATTCGACGACGGTGTCCTGGAATGAGTTGCTGCCACCTCCGAAGAGGCCGCGGATTCTGCCGATGATGCTCATGCTTTGCTGAAGTCGAGAAACGTGATGCCGGTGGGCTCGCTGCCTTCGTCGCCGTCGTAGTACGTGAGCGCGGCGCGGGCGGCGCGGGCGACGTCGAGATTTGTGCAGACGGTGACGCCGGTGTAGCTCTTGCCGTTCTGCGAGCCGGAATTGACTGCGCGGAGTGCGCCTTTGCCGGCGAGGATCTTGGCCTTGGCGTCGTCGAGCAGCGCGGTGGCGAATTCGGTATCCTCCGTGGCTTCGAGATCGGCCACGAGGAAGTCGTAGAGTTCTTGGGCGGCGCGCGTCATCGGACGCGCGGGGGTGTCAACAGTTGGGCAGTGCTCAGTGCGCAGTGCTCAGTGTGCAGTCCAGCGGAAAGGCCTTTCCGGTGGGTTGGCTGATTTCGTGGCAGTTACGGCGAGATTGAACCGCGGCGGGCGCGGCGGGCGCGGCGGTGAAGAACGGTGGCAACCTTCCCGCTTCGCCGCGCTCTCTGCGTTCGCCGCGGTTCATTCGTCATGCCGGTCAGACGAGGGCTTTGGCGGCTTCGTAGGCGCGGACGATGGGCTCGGCTTTCGTGAGGAAGATGCGGCGGTCGGCGGCGGGCCATGTGGAGGGGTCGCCGTCGGGCAGGTGGTAGCTGAGGCGGAGCTGCGATTGCACGGTGTGCGGGTCGCGGTCGGATTGCTCGGGCTCGGGGAGGATGCCGATCTTGATGTAGGCTTCGGTGAGGGAGCGGCAGGCGGGCTCGGATTCGTCGGGCGGAAAGAGCGCGTCGCGCTTGCGATAGAGCGTGCGCCAGTTGCGCGCGGTGCGTTCGGTGATGAGGGGATCGCCGTCGGGCTTCTTTGCCATCGCGCCTTCGAGCCATTCGGCGAATTCGCCGTCGTGACGCGTGAAGAGCTTCTCGAGCACCTGGCCATTTGCGATGGCGATGCGAAGTGCCTGCGCGGCCGTGGTGACGGTGAGCTGTGTGAGTCGCTCGACTTCGTACGCGCCGACGGCGAGGCGCTGCACGAGGATGCTGTCCGGCATGTCCAGCTCGCGGTCGCTGATCAGGCTGAGGGGAGAGGCGGTGATAGTTTTGGCCATAGCTTTTGTGCGGCCCAAGGCGCGCGGAGTTTGCGCTTGCCGCGGCGGCGTTCCTGGCACGCCTTGCGCGCGGCGGGGCTTTTGTCCCCGCGCGATGTCAGAATGATTCCGCGGGCTTCGTAGCGCTTCTGGATGCCGCGGTAGATGGCGTCCACGGTCGCGCGGACGACGCCGAACTCTGCACCGATGGCATCGAGGGAGCGGCCTTCGTGGCCGAGCAGTCGCAGCCAGCAGAGGGCGCGGATGGCGAGTGTGTGGTTCTCGTCGCAGCTCAGCATGGTGAGGAGTTCGATGATCTGCGGCTTGCCGGGGGCAACGTCGTCGAGGCCGGCGCTAGCGATCTGCGCGGAGACGAGGGCTGTTACACGGGTTCGCGAGAGCGGGTCGTAGGCGATGCCGTTGGGCCCGGTGATGACGGCTCCGGTGCGATCGGTGCGCGGGGCGGCGAGACGGGCGAGGAGCAGGGGTTCGGCGAGGAGGTCGTGCAGAGAGTCGGCGTCATCGGCCGGTGTGTGACGGGTCGAGGCGAGAGGAGAGGATGCTGGGTCGCCGCCTGGCATTGGGAGCAAGTGCTGGTTTTGTAGCACTTGCTGGAAACTTAGCGAGCAAAGATTTACCGCGATGGCGAATTAAACCGCGAAGGAGCGAAGGAGCGAAGGGGAGGAAGAGCGAACGCCCAACGTCCAACGCCCAACGCCCAACGTCCAAGGTCAGAACTTTCTCGGCACATAGGGAACCATTTCCCCGCTGTCGGCAACATGGTCTGTCGTCTCTATGTTCTCTCAGTTCGCCGCCTCGTTCCCCTTCGCTTCTTCGCTACTTCGCGGTGAATTGACTCTTTTATTGACTCTTTTTCCCCACCGTCGCCAGACATCCGGCGCCGTCATGCCTCGCGCCACTGGCGTCGCCGCGATGTCTGGGGAGCGGCTTGCTTTTACCAGTCACTTTTCACCAGTCACCAATCACTTCTTTGCCGCCGACTTCGCCTCGGCTTCGGCGCGCTCTTCGCGGGCGGCGTCGAGTGTGGCCTCCACGGGATCGGCCAGGGCTCGGTGCATCTTCTCGGTGTCGCCCAGGTGATTGCATTTCTTGCGCGTGGTCCATCCGTCGGGGCCTTGGAATTCGTCGGTGAGCTGGGCGCGGTAGTCGGCATCGATGTCGGTCGGGAGCCACCATTGGACGGGGCGTCCGAAGGCGATGCCGAACTTGATGCAGTCGTAGTAGAGATTGGCGGTGAAGTAGTCGGACCAGCAGAGCCAGAGGTCGAGCTGTTCATCGAGCACCTTGGATATGCGGACTTTCGAGCCGCGCGTGTGCGTGGGTGGGCAGCCTTTGTAGGGATCGAAGATCTCCGTCTGGTGCAGGCAAAACTCATAGACGGACTCGGGCTTGTAGCCGGAATCCACGAGGCCGCTGGTGACGAAGTATTCGCGCACGGTTCCGTCGGCGCGCGTGAAGGTGAACTTGCGCAGCTCGCCGGCGTCGTTCTCGCGCAGGCCGGCGAGTTCGAGCAGTTCCTCGTAGCTGTGCGCGCTGCCCCAGTCCACGAGGGCGGACCAGCTCGGGCGCTC
>Ga0208465_1000217_pt1 | contig 18469 bp, 23 predicted proteins | sample LakMenEpi31Aug10_FD_150749 | JGI IMG/M metagenome (GOLD analysis project Ga0208465, IMG submission 150749) | Freshwater microbial communities from Lake Mendota, WI - 31AUG2010 deep hole epilimnion (SPAdes) | ecosystem: Environmental > Aquatic > Freshwater > Lake > Epilimnion/Euphotic zone ...
CACGTTTGTCTTCGCCACAAACACCACACTTACCATTCCAGACAGATGAACAACCGACTGAATAGACACCATACTTTTGTCCACAATCCATACAAGTTGTACCTGTCTGTTCAAGTCGTTTGAGTAGTGCCTTCTTCTCTTTGAGAGTCATAGGGGATGGAAAGTCCATAGGGGTTGTTGTCTATGAGGTAATCATACAGCATCTTGGCGAATCCATAGTGGGGTCTTGTGCCAGTTTCGATACTGGTCGAGGTCGCCACCGTCCACATAATATCCAGTGCTTTCTTATCAGGTAAAGTCTTCATCATTTAACTCCACACTATCAGTAAGTTCTTTTAATCTATCAAAGAAATCTTCATCCAATGGAATCAGTTTCTCTTCACCCCGATCAATTCTGTCACACATTTCCATCAGGTATTCTAGAAACTCTTTTGGATATGTTTCATCCATATTGATGCTACACCAGAACCACTGATAACATTCTTCATACGGATCATCACTACTCAGTAGAGCATAATCAGCGTAGTTACCACTGATGAGATCTCTCCACATCTTAAAGTTATTCCAGATTTCTCTCCAACCAGTCTGGAAACAATGACCAAAGTAATATTCAAACCAGTTCAGTTTAGTCTTCATCTAGTTCCTCCAAATGATCCCAGTTCCAAGTGCGAGAGATAAAATCAATATCAAATCCAAACTTATATGCCCAAAATAGAATACTCAAAACATCACCAGATCCAGACTTGATTTGTAGATAAGGCCAGGATGGATAATCATTCCAACTTACAGATGCTTGAAGCAAACTCCAACGCTTGATATTGAAAATCTGAACATACCATTCTTGACCAAAATCTTCACGATGATTGTACTTAATTAAAAATTTACGTTTATTAAATTTAACTAAGTTCATTGTGCAAGTTCCTCTGCAAGTTGTAGCAGATCAATCTTATCCAAGACTATCATATCGTTTTGAGCATTATAATATTTCACTGCTTCCGCTGCAAGAGAAAGGATTGCAGCAACCAATTTTTCCTCAGTATCAGCACCTTCGTTTCTACGCTGCCATACCGCATTCATAAACTCTTGCGCTCTATCAGTCATTTTTAAACTCATCCTCAAAGTCAAACCATTCGTATATAGAATTCATAGCACCCTCAACCACACAATCAACAACAGCATCTTCGTGTGGATTCTCTACGTGTTTATGAGCACGATTATACCCATAACGGACACCTTCTTCCAGTGCCATTTCTAATACTTTACGAAAGTTGGGTTTCATATCAGTAAGGAAGAGATTTCAAACCATTCAGAACTTCCTGAAAGCGTTCGGCACGACTTTTATGGTGTTCTACATTCTCTTCAAGAACACCAACAATATCGTCAAGGACAACATCCATAGATGCATCAGTATCAAAATATTTTTGAATCGCTTCGGCAAGATACCTCCGCCGACTCCATTCCATACTATAAGGTTTGTAGTCCATAATAATGGGTGTATATGGGTGTATTATAGGGTATTCAAGGTCTTTTGTCAATCACGCTGACGCCAATCATCTGGTTTATCCCTATCCTCAGTCCACCAATCAACCATATCATCGATACTATCAAATCCACGCTTACCAAAACGTTCGTGTCCCAATCCACCAATGTCAAGTTGATTCAAAAAATCATCCATATCCCCTTCTTGCATATCAGGATTTTCCGCTTTCCTTCTTGCCTGTCTGAGCATTGTGCCAGCGGTTCTATTTGCATTTGCAAGTTTCTCTGCCCAAATCATATCTTCTAAACTCACCTCTTCGTGCTGAGCAATTTTCTGACAGATTGCTTCAAGACGAAGACGATATTGTGTGGAAAGCATATCGTTCTCCAAGTGTAGGGTTATTTATTTTTGTATTCGTCCATTAACTCTTTTGCGAGTTTCATAGAACGACGCCACATTAGATATTTTATCACAGGATTGCGGGGATTGTGCAATAACCACCATTTTTGCTTTTCAAAGTTAGATTTTGCTAACTTTGTGAGATAATAAAAAGCAGCGGCAACACTATTATCTGTTACAATCAGATAAGCGACCACTACAAAAACTAAAAACCACAAATAATAAGAAGTCATTCACTAAACTCCTGCTCTCTACGTGAGTTTAGATAATCTAACACTTCTTGTCTCCATTCAAGGAGTTCATTGTAACATTTTTGATTATGGGCACATTGGCGCAATTCACTGTCTGGTTTTAGAACACTCTCTACAAAAAGTCCCAGAGCACGGTGACGTTTTTCTGCTTTGTCCATAATTTTTGTTGTAGTTGTACTATTTAATAAGGGTCACAAGGAACTCTTACAACTTCTGTCCACCTCCTAACATAACCAGATCTCCACCGATTACCAGGAACATATTCTTCGCGAATAATGCGTTCTCTACATGCTGGAATATATTCCCTATAATATGGGCGATCATATGCAAATGGTGCCCAAAATTGATCCCAAGTGATTGCCTGTACTGGAATCGGAAGAAAAGTTAGGAAGAAGATGGGTAGAAGTTTCATAGAAACTTTTCTAGTGTTGTTGTTGCTCTTTTAGCAGATTTGATTTCTTTTGAGATATAAGTTCTTGCTGCCTTATAAGTGTTTGCCAAATGAACCTGCTGTCCATTATGTATAATGACAAACTTTTTACCAAAAGGAACTGCTGCCCACATTCCATCTTTGGTTACATAACCTTCTGGGTCTCCTGGTTTTGCATCAAGAATGCCAGGACGAGCAATAAATGGTTTTTGAAACTTTTCTGTCATCAGAATACAGCAGTTACACCAATCACCTTTGCACTGGGGTTACGAGCAAGTGCAGTCCTCTTTGCATCATTATAGTCACGTGCTTCCACGATCTCATCAAAGACTTTACCAGCAACGTAGAGTTGAACTTTGCAGCGCATTGGGTTTTCCTGATTACTTTGTTATTGTAGAGCAGAAAGCAATGGATTGACAAGTGGTTGTGCCACTTCTTCATCTGTCACAAAGGGGTCAATTTTATCGTAGGATCCCACCCACTCCCGTGCCTTTTCAAAATACTCTGGATCGTTCTCAATACCAATGTATTGACGATTAGTATTCTTACAGGCAATGATTGTTGATCCAGAACCCATACAATTATCCAGAATCACATCACCTTCATTACTGTATGTCTTGATAAAGTACTCAATTAGAGGCACAGGTTTCTGTGTTGGATGAAACTTCAACGGATCATCATTGTTGATGACAGGAAATTGCAGAACATCACGCGGATATCTTGTAGTTGAACCACCAGGATTGCCCAGGCGCTTCTCAACGTGATTATAATTGCGTTTTCTGTCGGGAGGGGGCAACTGGTCCTTCGGCAGCACCGCATTCATCGGTTTATGCCCTTGTGTCATTTGGGGATTGTATGTTGGCAACTTACGATAAAACACCAGCACATTTTCGTGTGCCTTCATAGGCATCTTCTTTGCATTCAGGTGCCCAGTTGCCTTGTTCTTTTCCCAGATCCACTCATACTTGAAATACTTCAAGTTGGAGCAGGCAAGCACCTTATCAAAGGGTGGTTGTGCAGTCAGAACAATCGCACCATTTTCCTTTACGACACGGTGATACTGTTCCCACAATTGATCGAATGGGATAATACAATCCCAATCGTTCTGGGTTGAACCATAGGGAAGGTCAGAAAAGACCATATCCACACAACCATCAGGAAGTGTGGACATAATCTCAATACAATCTCCTTGAAATAATTGGTTCATCGCTTTACAACAGAAATAGCAGGTTGACCTTGATTGAACACGGTGTCCACCACCGCTTGCACCTTCTTAGCGGTGCTGATGCCCACAGAAGAGTAGACAGGGATGCAGACCAACCCAAAGGACTTGGTGTAGGTTTCAACGGCACCAGGGGCGATCCTGCCGCTGCTGAGACCCTCTGCATCGTCCTTGTGGAGACGGATCACCCGCCCGATGGTCTGAGAGATACCAATATAGTCCATAGAACGCATAAAGAGAACCGCTTCCAGACCAGAAACGTTGATGCCTTCGCTCAGAATGCTGTGGTGCAGAACCACAAACTTCTTAGAGTCATCCTTACCCCAAGCACTCAGAGTGTCAAAGAACACCTCACGGTTGACCTTCTGACCATCAATCACGGCACCAGTCTTGGAAGTGATGTACATCCAAGAGAAACCACGCTCTTCCAGTTGAGTGCAGAAATCAGTCTGAGAAACCAGATTCTGAATCTGTTTGGTTGCCTTAGAGCAGATCAGAACCTTACCAACTTCCTGAGCATCGATGGTCTGAATCAGATTCTCACAGTCAACATCGGCAACAATCTGACCCTTACCCAGCATCTCAAACTGCTGCACCACAACCTTAGGAGGAACAATGAAACCACCCTCAACCAGTTCGGGAGCAGGAACATTGCAGATCACATTGCCATAAACAGCAGCATCGTTCATGCCAGGTTTGGAAACAGTAGCAGAATGCTTAGGAGTAGCAGTGAAGAAATAGCAGCGGTTAGCAGTAGAAGCAAAGTGCTCGGTTGCTGGAAAAAAGTGACGCTGAACGCTGTTATGTGCTTCATCAAAGTAAATGGTATCAACATGAATATCTGCCTGTTGCAGACGTTGCAGAGAGTTGTAGGTGGTGAAGATCAGTTGATGCTTATAAGCACGACGCGACCAGTTATGAATCTCAGAGGGTTTGGTGGTGCTGATATGATGAGTCTCACCACTATGAACGTGCAGCACGGCAACGTTGGTGATAAACTCCAAGAACTCGCTAGACAACTGCTCTGCCAGGAGGATGCGCGGTGCCACGACCACGATAGTCTGGGGAATATCTTTCAGAAACTGACGGATGGCATCAAAGATAGCAACGTTAGTCTTGCCAGCACCAGTCGGCATAATCAGTTGACCAAGTTGATGCTTTTCCATAGCATCAAGACCACGTTGTTGGTGAGGGCGAAGTTGGAACATCATCATGCGTTTCAATACAGTTATTATACAGCAAAAATCAAGGGAACCCAAGTCCCCTTGTGACAGTTATGAAAGTGTCCACTCAGGATCCGTACTTGATCGCTACGGTGAACCGATGTTTGTTTCTGAATGGCGTCGCCCTATGAAGTATACTAGCATCAAAGTATACCATACGATTGGGTACGGGTGTTACGCCATAGATCTCATTATTGACTAAGAATTGTGTTTCTCCACCATCGTTCAGTTCCCATTGTCTTGTAGGATAATAAAGAAAAGTAATGTCACCAGGATCACCATCAGTATGAAAGTATGGATTTTCTGATGGTGCAAAGCAATTGATGTACATTCGATATAATTGAATATCAGAAACTAATTTCTGTATCTTACATTCAAATAACTTATAGATATCTTCTACTTGTGAGATTTGATGAACCATTCCAGTTGGAGGTAATCCATAAGAATCAACTTCCCCATAAGTATAGGCAGCACTCTCACAATAATTTAAAACATAATCAAATTCTTCCTTAGAAAGAAAGCGATCAACAATCTCAATCATTGCCATATTGAATCTTCACCATATTTTACAACACGAACGTTAAAAGATATTGTAATTCTAGGATAATCTGTTTTCTTACAAGGTGGAACACAGTGTAAAAGGTATGATGGAAACATTAAAAGATCACCTTCTTCAACATCAGGAACATAAACCTCACCATAACCGTTACGATCCAATTCAAGACTTAAATTTCTTAATTGTGCTAATGGATCACTAAACTGTGGTGGAGAATGTTCTTCTTTATTGTAAGAGAGAAAGTGAATACAAGAAAAATGACAAGGACTTAAAGTAACTCCTAAGTGATCATGTTTTTCTTGATATTCCCCATCGAGATACACATTGTACCAGATCTTAGGAATATCAATTTCATATTCTCGATCAAAAATCTTATCCATACAAGAACAATATCTTTTAAAGAGAATATTCTCGTATGGTGAGTTCTCATAAAATATTTCTCTACCTTCTGGTTCACCAGAAAAAGAAGTCTTTACTTTATGAGTTGTCCATAGATCAGGAATTTTTAAGTGATTAGAATTCCTTATAATTTTTGATACTAAGAGGTTTTTAATACTGCCATTATCTTCTACTTTTGCCTTGAATATTGATATTGGAAATATTTTCTTACAATTATCCTCTAAGTTCTTATTAATCATTATATTTTATCTTCAACGGCAGCAAAGCGATTCTAGTCGGGTTTTTCCTCTTTGTCAAGGTCCTCAACAATTTTTTCAAATAAACTTTCCCATGTCTCGTCAGATTCTTTCCATTTGCCTAATGGGCAAGAATCGAGTATAATTTTAGCTTTCATTGGAATATAGCAACCACACTCTGCACATTCATTCTGCAATTCTAGATATTTTGGGCAAGACTTACAAATAGATATTCTTTCTGCATATACTTCATCACTAACTGTGAGATTTTCGCCAGAATTTTTATGAAGATATCTGATTAAATCCCAAGAAAATTTTGCTAAGTTTTTCGCCTTGCCCGTCAAGGGAACCCTTTCATTTTGATTTTCAGACATAAAAAATTCAAACTCTATTAATATATATTTCCTCTTATAGTATTACTATTAATTACGCTCTGAGGCATGATTCTATATTGGTTTGGACCATCTTTTGCAACAGCATTTCCTGGATTTCCTGGATTTCCTGGTGCATCAGTAGATCCTCCACGCTCTCCCCAATCTCCTCCTCTTGCACCATCACCACCTTTTTGTCCTGGTTGTGCTGCTGGTCTAGGACTTCCTCCACTAAAACATCCTTGTCCAGCAGTTCCAGGATTTCCACTGGATCCATTACTTGGTCCACCTTGATTGTTATATCCTCTTCCACGACCACCATTACCACCATCACCACCAATACCACCAGCAGTTGCATATATTTTCTCGCAATTTTCAAACTTATTCCATTGACTGGTAGTCCACCAACAATTTCCCCACCAGTTACATACTTGTCTTCTATTACATCCACCACCCTCTCTACAACCTCTTGAAGTATATCCACTTGGGCATCCAGGACATCCTCCACAATTTGATCTAGATATGACATCTATACAACTTCCATTTGCACCATTGGCACCTTTTACTCCCTTTTCTCCTCCTCCACCTCCACCATAAATTCTGGCACCAGAACCGACAATTAATCTACAATTATTACCTACGTTTCCAAAATTGAGTGCAGTTGCTCCATCTTCTGCATTTCCGTTTTGAACAGTTCCACCTTCTCCACCATATCCAAGAATTGATCCAGAAACATCAATCCTAACATTATGTACTTGCACAATTGGTGCCATTTGTGCTCCTGCAAGACCAGCTCTCACACTTCCGCAGGTTCCAGTAATCAATATTCCTTTTTGAACATTTTTAGTTAGATTTCCAGTTACTCCACCACCTTGTCCATCTCTTCCGAAGTATCCCCCACCAGACCAATCAATTCCCTTTCCAGCAGTGTCCAATCTACCCATTCTAAATCCAGGTTCTCCTGGATATGAACTGTTTTCGTCAGTGCCACTTTGAGTGGCAACATATCTTTTAATTGAATTTCTGAATTGTGATAAACTTAAATTATTTCCAGTCGATATGTTTTCATTCTCGGTCGAATCTGGAACAATTGGATTTTCTTCTCCAAGATTTGTATTTCTTCTCAAATCGGAAGCTCTCATTTCACCGCTTCCTCTTTCTGCAAAATTAGATCTCAATTGACTAAATGATATTGCTCCACTTCCAAAATATGGACCATATTTTACTACTGAAACTGACATCTAATTATAATAGATCTTTTTTTGTATTTATCTGAAATTATCCAAATATTCTTTATGAGATAATCTAGTCACAGTGTTTTTTGAATTTTCCAATTCTTCGGCATAAGATTTTGCTCTTTCAATAATCTCTTCTTTATCTGGTTGCCAATCTAAAAAATCCTTAATTGAATTATTGACAAACATTTGAAGACCGTTTGCAACCTGAATATAACTATCAACCTCCCAGAAAAATTTACTTTCCTCAATATTTCTGGATAATAAAAATTCTTCTCTACATTTTTGGGAGAAATTTTTTATCCAATCAGTCCTATTGTTAAACATGTACTCCCAAAACTTAGAGTCTGTTCTATCCACACAATAATGAAGAGTAATAAATTCTACAATTTCTTGATAAAAGAGTTTATTAAGATTATTGCACTGATTTCTGTTATATTCTAAACCTTTTAATGATGAGTTATGTTCTATAAAAGTTCTAAGTTGCTGTACAATAATATGAATCCCAGTTGATTCTAATGGCTCTACGAATCCAGAAGATAATCCAATTGCTAAACAGTTTCCTATCCAATAATCACTATAATATCCTGGATTATATTGAATAATTCTATCTGTACTTAATTCGGCGTTTAGATTTTCCTTTAACCAAAAATTATAATCTTCTCTCGCTTCTTCATCAGTTGTAAATTTGGAAGAATAGTTATAACCAGTTCCGTATCTGTTACCAATCGGAATTCTCCAAATCCATCCATGTTTGGTTGCTTCTGCCAATGTATACGATGGAATTCCATCAGAAAAATCAAACGGAATTTGTTGAGGTATTGCTCTATTTAATGGTAGAATATCAGAAATATCATTCCATTTTGGATTTAATGTTTTCAATAAAATAGCATCAAATCCAGAGCAATCAATATAATAATCTGCATCAATGACTCCATTTTGTTTGCATTTTATTCCAGTTATATTTTTACCATCTGCATATACTTCTTCAACTATATCATCAAAAAAGTCAACCTGATTCTTAATTGCCTCGTAAATATAATTTGAAAGTTCTTGGGTGTCTATGTGTAATGCATTTAATTTTTGATAATAAACTGTCGGCACTGTTGTGCTTGGTTTATTATGTAAAACGCCACCATTATAGCAACCATTTGCCAAAGAATATATTGCACATCTATATTGATCATCTTCGTGCCAATCGAGTTCTGGAAATCCATGAAAATATTCTGTTCCTGGAATCCAATTCTTAAAATTAATACCTGTTTTTATTGTGGTACTCGTATTTTTTAATAGATGATTTAAACCTAGAAGATATTTTTCTACAAAATAATGAATAATAGGTGTTGTACTTTCACCAACACCTATATTTTTTTTCTTACCATCGTAAATTACAGAAACTTGGCATTTATCTCCCCAAGTTTTTTTTATCATCGATGCCGCGATAAGTCCAGAAGTCCCAGACCCAACAATAATAAATTTTTTCATAAAATTAATATAATGTTAATGAAGTTGTTCCTACTCCTGGAACAGTGAATACAATTTGATTTCCTACGGTTGTTATCTGGATAGCAGTTCCCACTCCACTAGTAAATCCATTAACTGCTGTTACAATTCCAGAATTGATGGTTACACCAGTACCAACTTTAATTTGATTTGCTGTTGCAATTCCAGATACATTAATTTCATTTGAGTTGATGGAAGAAGTCTGAATGCCAAGATTAATCCAAGAACTACTTACGCCTGCAACTGGACCATATCCTTGAAATTCATTTGTTGTTGTATTGTAAATGATGGATCCAGTTTGAGTTATTAATCCAACTCTTTGTGCTGCCGTATTTCTTGGCAACATCATAAATCTAGCGGCGCCACCTATAATAGATCCACCTGCATTTGAAAAATCGGCACCAGATAATGGAATTGCTGTACCAACACCAAGTCTAGATTGTGGATCTAAGAATATATCGGATGAGTACATACTCATCGCACCATTTTCAATTTCAAAATATCCATCATATACCTTAACTAATGCCTCAAGATTTGCTTCGGCTCCATACATTACTGAATAATTTGCACTAGTAGTTCCAACACCAACTCTAGCTTCAAAAACAGAGTTTCCTACAACATGTAAAGGTGCAGCAATTTGTTTTGTTGGATATGTTGTAAATCCAATACCAACACTATTAAACAGTGCTGAATCATTTCTGGCATCCAGTCCTATAACTGGGGAGTTTGTTCCAATTCCAATTGAAGATCCAGATCCAATAGTAAGATCGCCAATTAAATTAACGTCATTAAATGTTGATATTCCAGAAGTTGTGTTAATATTTGAATTTTCTATTAAAGATGGAAGTTGAATATTCGTGGTATTCAGAGTTCCGTAAACAGTTAAATTGCCACCAACAAAAGAATTTCCAGTTACAGTTGAAGTTCCGACAACGTGCAAAGTATTTGCTGGATTTGTGATACCAAGTCCCAATCTTCCTGTATAGGTGAGGGACATTAGTTCACTAAAATTCTGCCCATAAAGCCATCCAAATCTTCCAGTATTAATTCCTGGACCTCCTGAATGCAAATATGAATTAAAGTTACCAGGTGCCTGATTTCTCAATTCAAAGGTCTTGTCAGAATTTCCATATTGAATTATGGCAGCACTAGAAGCAAAGGAAACATTGGATGTTTCTTGTGCTAAGAGGAGTCTTGCCTCAGATCCAACAACCTCAACTGTTGCAATTGAATTTTTTACAATCTGAATTTCTTTTTCAGGTATTGCAGATCCAATTCCAATTCTACCATTTGAGGTTATGGATACAATAGTCCCACCCAACCCAATATTAAATGTAGATGATGTTATAATTCCAGTAGCATTAACACCAGTACATCCAATACTTGAAGCACTAATGCTTGTAACTGCAATAGAAGTAGCAGTAATATTATTAACTAAAATATCTGGATTTCCAGTTAATGTTCTGGCAGTTGAAGCAATACCAGTCACATTACCTGTAAGATCTCCAGTTACATTTCCTGTGAGATTTCCAAAAAGATTTCCTGCAACAGTTCCAATAAATCCACCAGTTGCAGTAATGATACCAGAAACACTAATGTTTGCTGGCATTTTTGAATTCAGTAGAACAGGAATTCTATCATTATCAATTGTTCCATACGCAATATTGGAAGCATTTAATTCAGTTAAATCGGATCCAATGCCAGCAAACTTATAAGCAGTTGCAATGCCAGTGGCAAGAATATTTCCTTCTGAACTAAACCCTACACCACTTGTAAATCCAACTAATGTTGTAGAATTAGTTCCAGAAATTTGGAATAAGAATCTTGGATCATTTGTCCCTACACCAACAAAACCTTGTGAATATATGCTAGTAAATCCTAATCCAGCATCAACATCCAACCACTGTGATGTTGGTAAGTTTAATAATCTACCGCCATCACCATAATAAGTAACGACCCCAGCTCCGGAAGCAGTTATAATACCACTACGAATGCTAACCCCTCCACCAATAATAGAATCCCCCAATGTTAAATTGGTAATTGAGAGATTTGTAGCAGTTAGATTTGGTGTATAAATTTGATTAGCAGTTACTAGACCAACAACTTTCGCTGTTCCACGAACATCTAAGGCTTCGGTTGGAATTGTCGTCCCAATTCCAACCAGTCCAGTAGGACTTACGACTAGATTATCATCATCAACTTGAACACCATTACGAAAATTAAACTGCTTCCTAATATTCGCCATCTTGTTGGTTTTTAGTTATTTATTTGTTGAGTTTGTCTTCTAGATCTGAAACTTTCTGAGAAAGTTCTTTGATTGCTTCAACTAGAAGGGGAACTATCTTATGATAATCAACTGCAAGATAACCATTTTCTCTTGTAGTTACTGCTTCTGGAAGAACTTCAAGAATCTCCTGAGCGATTACACCAACATCATTACCTTCTTTACCAGATTCTGAATTCCACGCATAAGTATTACCACTAATTGAAAGAACCTTAGTAAGAGGATCATCAATTGGAGTGATATTATCTTTCAGTCTTTGGTCAGAAGTATAGAATGCTGTAATATCACCAGTTACACGCAGATCTCCTGAAATTGTTGTAGTTCCATTGACACTCAGAGTTCCAGTAATGGATACATTATCATCAAGTGTTGTAGTTCCACCCGCAGAATCTATTGTTAGATTTCCAGTGGAAGTGTCAATTTCATTGTCGCCAGCAATTCCTATCCTAATGTTGTCAATTTCCGCACCACCATTTGCATCAATTGTTCCAGTGAAGGTTGATGAACCTGTTACTGAGAGATTTCCTCCCGCAGATAAATTACCTCCAACTGTCGCATAACTTGCAATTGCAGCGTATCCACCAATATTTGTGTTTCCTCCAATACCAACACCACCAGAGACAACTAAGGAACCAGTTGAAGTTGACGTAGATGCTGTTGTGGAACTGAACTTGACATCACCACAAACATTCAATCTCTTGGAGATACCAACACCACCAGCAACAATTAAAGCACCAGTTGTGCAACTTGTAGATTCTGAATCATTCTTTATTTCAACGTGTCCAGAGACTCTTAAATTGTCATTGAGAATCAGTTGCTGATTCATTCTCACATCACCGTTAAAGGTGACTGGACCATCAAATTGAGAAAGAATTTGACCAGAGTTACCACCTTCTACAAGAATTCTCTCTTTAATGATTACTTCATCAAATACAACACTCAGCCTATTTGGATCTTCACCCGTAATTGTTGGTGTCGGAACATCAAATGTTGTTTGCTCACCAGATTGTGCCGAGTATTTGGTGTTTCCAATATAGAAATCACCGTCACTATTCATACCAGTATAGAGAACTGAACCACAAGATGTTTCCTGTGATTGTGCGAGGAAGTTCTCTTTTTCATTTAGAGTTTTGACTTGAACCTGTGGAAGACCTGTTGAATAGTTTCCAGGACCGTATCCAAGATATTCAAATGTATGTCCAGAAGCACGAACGATTGAAGGTCTGCGGAATTCAATTGGAGTTAATCTAATCTTTTTGATTAAAGATCCACTACTATGAGATTCAATGATAGTTCCCATCGAACCACGAATGACTTGAAGTTCATTTGAACCAGCACCAGTAAGAGTAGTACTCTTAACTCGCATAATTTCATTGTCAATCTGAATGTAAGATCCTAGTGGGAATCTTGATGCTGTTCCAATACCAGCACCTGGAAGATCTACAATGAATTCTTCATCACTGGTAATATTCTCACCAAGAATTAAAACTTCATTATCATAGATTCCAAGAGATCTTACACCAAGATTCTCACCAAGATTGTCTGCACTTGCGCTGTTTGCAGACATGCCATGCTTCAACGACCATCTGGCGGTTGATAATGAACGGGGTACTTTTACAGTAAATTCATTAACATTATTGACATTATTGACAACATAATCACCTAGATTATTATTGCTACTATCTAATATTCTAAGTGCATTACCAGCAAGTAATCCGTGAGGAGAACTGAGTGATTGATAAGTGGCAATAGTAGTAGTGCTATCATAAGCAGTTTGTAAAATTGTAACTGCTGGCCCAATATTGAGTGCATACTGATTGGCAACAATCAGAGGATCTCCAGATGTTTTTGCAATTGAAATCGCACTCTTATTGGATGTATCGGTAATTCTAAAATATCCACCAGCAGTTGTTCCAATACCAGTGACTTGTACATAATTATCAACTGCTGTTGCAATACCAACACTATTAATTACAACATTTGCTTGTGGAGTTCCACCAATTACACTACTGTCAAAGTATAGTTGCTCACCATTAGTATATCCAGATCCTGCTTCAACAAGTGTTGCGGCAGTAACAGAGCCACCACTTACAGTAACATTTGCAGTCGCACCGTCCCATACCGCTGATGAAGGTGCAGCATTGTTATTGAACAATCTTACATTATAATATGTTCCATTTGTGTGTCCAGACCCACCATTTAATGTTGTATATGCTTTAAGACCAGCTAATTGATGCTCACCATCAAAAGTAAGTGTTGCGGAAGTCGCATTACTAGAAACGGTAGTAATTTTTCTACCATGAGAGAATGTATCAATAAATTTATCAAGAGTTTCTCTTGTTATACTTCTCTTTAAATCATTTGTGGAAACATCACCTTTTGGATGCCTTTTTGCAAATGTTTTTGTTGCTGCTGGATTATCATTATAATTATCTCTATCTTGTTGTGGATAAAGATCCGATACTCTTTGTGAATATTTGAAATCGGTAAATTCTACTGGAACAGCATTTCCAGAATTAAGAACATATAGGTAATAAACACCATCTTGAACATTGTAAATGTATGGTGTAACAACTTCTGCTCTGTAAACATAGAAGTTATCATTAACATCAGATCTAGTAAATCTAGGAAGATCTTTTGTTCTATTATTAGTATTACTTGTAAACGTTCCTGGATTATGAGTTACTCCAAATATATCGGTAGAACTATATGAGAAAGTTTTATCATCAGTAATTGCAGAAACTGTAAATGTTCCATTATATCCAAGATTTTTTGTTCCAGTGGCATTAGTTGTGCTCTGGGCGTTTGTAACAACAATTTTATCACCAACTTTTAAGTCGTGTGTAGAATCTGCTCTGACCGTAACAGTGGCAGTTCCAGAACTAAACGTACAAGTTGTGAGGAATCTTGGATTACGATCATACTCATAATCCGATCTAGATAGTGTTGTTAAAGAAAAGTCCGAGTTTTCTCTAACAGTTGTTGAACTTGAATCTTGTATAATAAATCCTTCACTTGGATCCCTACCATTTGAGAGTTCCTTAGGAATTACATAACGAAGTTTATAGATTTTTTCATCTAAACTTCTATCGTCTTCCTTTCTTAGGACATAAGAAATATCTGTTTCGGGTGTTGTAAGAGTATTAATATATTGATATAATTCACTATTTGCGACAGTATGTACAAACCATTGATTTTGATTTGGATCCCACTGAATTGGATGACCCAATTCTCCTGCTTCTTTATCAGATACTCTACTTTCAATCCTAAGTTGCGATCCACCATAACTTGTGATTGTTAGGGGTGTTTGAGAAGATGCATTTGTTCTCGATGATGCAATTTGAATCTCTGTTGAAGAAAGTGTAGTTTTCTTCTCCGATGTGATTGCATAATATAAAACGTTTTCCTCCACACCTTCTGGAAGATCACCAGTTTCACTGAAAAGGCGAATCGATTCACCATTTCTTAATGTGTGACCTGCTGGAATATTATAAACTGTTCCTCTACTATCATTGGATAATGTGGTGCTATAAACTTTTGCAGAACTATCAGATCCTGAAACTGTTGTAGCAGGAGGGACAATAGGTCCATTTGTCATTAAGATATGCGCTCTGTATCCAGAGACATATACCGCATCACTTATTCTAGCACCAATTCTATATCCCTGAGAAATGATTGGAGGCGCAATGTCTTGTTTAGTGTACCCTAACAAGTATAGTTGATTATTAATACCAACTGCTTTTGTTTTGGTTACATCAAATTGTACCCATTCAATTTGAGATTCATCTTTAACAATTGCTCTTGGAGCAACGATTGATGTGATATAACCTTTGTTGTCTTTGGAAAATGCTTCTGCTTTAAATCCATCAGCAAGAAGTGATACCTGTCCAAAGTTAGAGTTGGAGTTTGTGATGGAAGCATCACCACCACTACGAGTATCGAAGTGGAATGTATAACCAATCGCAAAGACCGAAACGACTTGGATAAATGCATCGTTTGACATCTTAATGTGACTGACTTCCCATCCTTTTCTATAAATGGCGTCAGGATCAAGGTGATAAACAAATGCTTGGTTTGTGGATGCAGATTCTGATGAAAGAGCTTCTCCCGCTACTTTTGTGATAGAAATACTATCATATGTTCTGTTTGATGGGTTATATTTTACAAAAGCACGGTCGTCTTTTTGTAGAGAAACGCCAGTGAATTGTGCAACAACCATTGAGCGGAAACCTGATGCCTTTGCACCATCAGCGTGCATTCCACCCATACCCCATACAGAGCGTAGGGAGCAGTTAAAGATATATGGAGATGCACCAGAAACTGTATCAGTTTCAATGATGACCGCTGCTGTTGCACCAGGAGCAAGTCCTGCTGCTGGACCTGCTGGTAAGTTCGCTCTTACATTTGATAATGCATAAGTAAATACTGTGGTGCTAATGACCGAAGCAACTTTTGTTGAAATATTATAGTCATTGACATTGATTCCACGAATTTTAATTGGAGTTCCACCAGTTAATCCGTGTGGTGTTTGTGTCGTAACAGTGACAACAGTTCCTGGTGTAGCACCGTCACCCGAAATAATCGAAGAAATAGTGATTGGATCCGCAGCAAACGCTCCAACAATTTCCCATTCTGGTCTTTGCTTAGCGAATGAATTTGGTTCTGCTGGATACTTCTGATCAATTTCTCTTCCAGATGCTCTGTTAAAAGCATTTCCGACCTTGCTGTAATACATATCAAGGTCTGTAATATCATAACCACTGGGTAAATTTACACCATCGGCATATTCAAAGCAAGTCAGTTTGTGGTGAGAAAATGTAGGTCTTGACTGATTGTTTAGAGAAAAATCAGAAGGATCTGTATAAACAAGACCTAATTCATTTGCATCAAAGAATGAAAATTGCCAGAAGTAGCAAGCACCAGTAATTCTAAAAATCGCACTATTTGGAACGTTAGGGTCTGTTGGGTTTGGAACATACTTCGGACGAACTTTACTCTTTCTTAGATCAAGACCAACAATTGAAGTTCCTCTTGGGACAATAACACCACCATTGATACTATTGAATTTGTAGAGAATATTATCTGGTTGTGTAAGGTCAAAATTAGAATTAAGTGTCAGAGTTAATTCTGCACCAGCAAATGACTCCGCACCCGTTGGAGAAACTGCTGTTGCTACACCACCATTATCTTTAATAGCATAACCAGGTCTGTTGTCAACTAAGTGTTCGCCAGGAAACACCAGAATGGTGGTTTTTTCAGTGATATCATTATCATTGCCTCTTAGATATGAGAATCTAGCAGACTCAATTAATGCTCTCTGAATCGTTTTAAATGGTTTTGTTAATGAATTACCCTGATTCTCAACACCATCAGTAGCATCAAGATCATTTGGGTTAACATAAAGAATACGCCCTTCTGTATTCTTGATAAAATTCTCTAGCTTATTAAGAGGCATCGGATTATATTCGCCAAGATATTTCTATGTTTTATTTATCAACCCATTAAATCTTCCTCATCATATTCAATAACATCGTCAGGCATATCTTCAGGATTCTCTAACTCAACTGGAAAGAAGCAAGGATGCACTTCTTCGTCTATCAGATAAAAAGAGTTTCTGTATAGATCTTCTGGTTCAAACGTCCTTTCTTTATCTGCTGCCCTACAAAGATCTTGATCGTATAAGTGTCCGTCTGGAAGTTCGTCAAACGTAAAAGGAATGTGATTGATAAAATACATCTTCACAATCATACTGCCATTATTGTACCAGCAGTATGCGTGATCGATACGATAAGACATAGGGTTTTCCCATATCTTATATTTATTTTTACTTACATACCCGCCCCTTTCTGTAACCTTCTGGAATAGGGTCGTTTTTGTTTATCTTATACGTTCCTTCTTTTGTTCCATTTGTAATCCACATAGACCCATATTGAGAGTTATTACTTCCTTGTTGATGACCTATTTGCTTATAAGTTTCTTTTTTCTTTTTTAAACCTTCTCCACTATTTCCCAATACACTTGCAGTTTTTTGAAGTTCTAAAAGACGTGGTATTTGTTTTTCTCTATATTCTTCTCTTTTCCAGTGTTCTTTTTTCATATTAGACCATTCTTCTTTTAACTTTTTATCTTTCATTTTATTTTTCATCACTTGACCTGTTTTTTTAGCACCAAGTTTTATTGCCTCATATTGTGCTTCACTCAAAGTCATTTGACCACTTAAAGTTTTCCAAGCAATCTTATCTTCTTCTTTACCCCACAACTTCCAGTTACAATAGTGAAACATAGCGTGTCTCTCAACAGTAACTTCTATTAAGTTTTCTTCATTATTATTCCCACCCATATGTCTAGGAATAATATGATGTCTATGTTTAATGCTCATAATAGTTCGTTCCCTACAACTATTTATAAGGAACGAACTTTTAATAGGCGTGGTCGGATTCGAACCGACACTGGATCGATTTTAAGTCGATTTTCTCTGCCGTTGGAATACACGCCCATATATAAGACCATTATAGCATAATGGTCAAGTGCCCGTTGTCGGTTACGATCCGACCTTCTATCTGTTATGAGCAGATCGCCTTCACCAGAGGGCCAAACGGGCAAGTGGGAGAGATCCATACAATGAAACAGAAGGTCGCAATACAAGTCATAGGTCTGTTTCGCACCGACTTGCAGCTGGGGTTTTTCACTCTCCCTTTTTCAAGTAGGTTTACTGTTGCTTACCCTCTAAAACCCACTACAAAATGGATAAGCATTCGCTATTCGCAAACAGCGAATAGCAATACGAGTGCCTGGATTCGAACCAGGTCAAAGCCGCTAATCTGGCGGAAAGAGTTTATAAGACTCCTCTGACTACCAAGTCTCACTCGCTTCTGCGTTT
>Ga0208465_1000221_pt1 | contig 18198 bp, 17 predicted proteins | sample LakMenEpi31Aug10_FD_150749 | JGI IMG/M metagenome (GOLD analysis project Ga0208465, IMG submission 150749) | Freshwater microbial communities from Lake Mendota, WI - 31AUG2010 deep hole epilimnion (SPAdes) | ecosystem: Environmental > Aquatic > Freshwater > Lake > Epilimnion/Euphotic zone ...
GATCACTAAACACACCCCTGTGATCACTAAACACACCCCTGTGATCACTAAACACACCCCTGTGATCACTAAACACACCGATGTGATCGATATGCGCAGGGGTGTGATCGTTAAACACAGCCCTGTGATCGGTATGCGCAGGGGTGTGATCGCGGCTATCTCGACCACCGGACCCATCGGTTTCAATCCCTATAAGGGTTTGAGGTTGATTGGGGCGATTAATATTGGTGGAAAATGACTATTCCCCGCCAGCCGGGCTTGAAATTCCCGGCCTGTAGGGGTTTAATGAGCTAGCCATATCCTCACTTACTGGGGAATGCAATGAATACCCGACCATCCCATCCACCAACAATGACCCTTGACCATTTAAGTTTTGGCACCCATGACATTGCCGCCACCCGTGCCTTCTATGAGGGCAAGCTGGGCTTTCCTGTGCTGATCCATGAGCGGATGCTGATGCAGGAGGGCGGCACCGTGGAGCATGTCTTTTTTGATTGCGGCGGTGGATGTGCCCTGGCCTTCATGGAGTGGCAGGCGGTGCCGGGGGTCCCGTCTGATTACGACTGCGGCATCAATCATGGCCTGGGCGTACCCCGGGGCACGTTTCACTTTGCCTTTCGCTGTCCGTCGCTGTCTGCCCTGGAGCAGCGGCGTCAGGATTTGCTTGACGCCGGGGTTGAGCTGGGGGAGCTGATTGATCTCGACCCTTACCGTTCCTTCTTTTTTGACGATCCGGTGAATGGACTGCGCCTGGAGTACACTACCCGGCTGCGCGATCCCTCCGCTGCCGATCGCGACCCTAACCAACGGCAGTTTCCTGCCAGTCTGGCTCTGTTTGAAAACGCCTCGCGGCCTGGGCCCGGGTGAATCTCCCAGCCTGGCCAGGTTACCGGTCTTGATCAACCGCCACCTGCTCACCCACCCCTGCCATGATTGCCTTACCCCAGTCTCCCCTGACGATCGCCGGAAACCTGTTTGCCCGATTACTTAGCCACCGGCCCGGGAGCGGCTGTCAGGTCTAGATTGCCGAGGCGTAGTACTAGGGTAGTGACACTGCCTCCTGCCCCCCTAGGTTTGATCCCCGACGATCGCCCGCAGCCCCTCCAGGGTACCAGGAATGCTGCGGGGGTCCATAAACATCACCTTACTGCTGTCGCTACTGCCAATTTTCAATCCCATCTCCAGGTAATGCTGGGCCAGGAGAAACTCCAGGGCCGCCTTTGTGCCCGGGTCCGCCGCCAGGGTTTTGGCGATCACCTGCATGGCCTCCGCCGTCGCCTGGGCCTGGAGAATTTGTTCCTGACGCAGGGCCTGGGCCCGCAATACGATGGCCTTCTGCTCCGCCTCCGCATCAAGGATGGCGGCCTTCTGGCGGGCCTCCGCATCCAGCACCGCCGACTCGGCCCGGCCCCGGGCGGAGTTGATCGCCGCCTCCCGTTCCCCCTCGGAGGTCAGCACCGCCGCCCGTTTCTTCCGTTCCGCCGCCATCTGCAGCTCCATGGACTCCTGCACCGCCTTGGAGGGGACAATATCCCGCAGCTCCACCCGGGTCACCTTCACCCCCCAGGGGTCGGTGGAAATATCCAGCTCCCGCAGCAGGGTTTCGTTAATTTCCGACCGGGCCGTAAAGGTCTCATCCAGCTCCAGCTTGCCCATCTCCGCCCGAATCTGGGTGAGCACCAGGTTAACCATGGCGGACTGGAGGTTTTCCACCTTGTAGTAGGCCTTCTCCAGGTCCACAATCCGCCAGTAGACCACCGCATCCACGGTGATGGAGACGTTATCGCGGGTAATGCACTGCTGGGGGGGAATGTCCAACACCCGCTCGCGGATGGTTTGCTTAAACACCACCCGGTCTAAGAAAGGCACAATAAAGTTAAGCCCCGGGGTGAGTTTCTTGCCGGTATACTTGCCCAGGGTTTCCACCAGGGCCTCGTCGCTCTGGTTGACAATCTTCACCGAACTGGCCAGCACCGAACCGCTCAGGACCAGCACCAGTAGCGTGCCAAATATCCCGTCCATGGGTGTGTCCTCCCCCGCCGATCGCGAGTATATTATTCCTGCATTATTCCTGCTTTATTCCTGTTCTCCACCATAGTCGATCAATCAGGGAATTGGGGTAGTTCCCAGGCAGCGGGTAGAGTTTATGGTTTCCTGAACAATCCCTCGAGGGGTTTAGCTAAATAGGTTGAGTTGCAGTTCCGGCTTAACCCGCATGACCACCAGGGTCATATCATCTTCATTACTATGGTCGTTACCAATGAAGCGGTTGAGGAGATCAAAGGTGTAGTTAAGGATAGCCTCGGCGGAGTCACAGTTACGGCAGGCCCACTGTAGAGCCCGTTCCAGGTTTTCCTCCTCAAACCGTTCGCCCCGTTGATTGGCCGCTTCGGTAAAACCATCGGTGTAAAAGATGATCGTATCCCCCGGTTGCAGATGGACCTGGGCCTCGTGGTACTGGGTGGCCATATCCAGCCCTAACAGCATGCCTGGGGTATCCAGGCGATTAATGCTATTGGTGGCCGCCTGCCACAGAAAGGGAGGGTTGTGGGCGGCATTACCGTAGGCCAAAACCCGGGTTTTGGGATTATATTCAGCGTAAAACAGGGTGACAAAACGATTGGAACTTTCCAGATCGCTGTGCATGACAAAATTAAGGTTTTGCAGGATCTGGGAGGGTGATTGACCGTTTAAGACCTCCGCCCGCAGCATGCCTCGCATCATGGTCATGATCAGGCCAGCGGGCACCCCTTTACCCATCACATCACCAATGGCAAAGCTCCAAGAAGCGGCAGCGGAGAGTGGGGTCCCTGGGTGGCGGAGTTGGTCATAGCTGGTGGGGATAAAGTCGTAGTAATCGCCCCCCACCCGCTGCGCCGTTTTACAGCGAGCGGCCAGGTCCATACCTTCAATGGTGGGACAATGGCGGGGCAGTAGCTGTAGCTGGATCTCAGCGCCAATTTCCATTTCCCGATCCAGGCGTTCCTTTTTGCGCAGGGCCGTGGTTAACTCACTATTTTCAATGGCAACGGAGGTTTGATCGGCCACTAATCGCACCAGTTTTTGGCGAGTTTCGGTCCAACTATAGTCGGGTTCGCAGCTAAACACGTAAAGGCGACCCCGCTCCACATTTTGGACAATGATGGCGGTGCCAAACAACTGAAACTCGTTACCCAGGTAACGATTCACCTGTCGGTCCAGGGAGATCATGGCACTGCGGGCCATGGTCATCAGGCTGGATTCAGGGGCAGATTGGAAGCTGGCGGTGACCTGACGAGTCGCTGCCTCCAGGGCCGATCTGACATTTTGGCAGTGGTTTGAGCTCTGGCAGTGCAGCTGCTCTAGCTTCACCTGGCCGTCTGGCCGAAACAGCACCAAGGCGCCACCACTGGCATCGGTCACCCGGGTAGCAATCATGGGAATCAGCTCTAGCAGCTGGTTTAGATTATTTAAACTACGTAGGGCAAACCCCAAGGAACTGAGCAGGTCTTGAATTTTAGCCTGTTCCCGCTGCAGACGGGCCACCAACTCCTTCAGGGCGAACGCCGGGGCACCGTCGACCGAGGCGTCGAAGGAGTTAGAGGGCCCTGGAGGGATGGGAACGGCGGTCATGGAGACAATAAAACCCCGATGGGTGGATGGTTAGCTGAGGTTGCCATGGCCAGATGCAGAGGACAGTCCCATGGCTGCGGCTATTTTAACGGATGAATCCTAAATTGACCGATCAATTCTGGAACTTCCACCAGGTTTCCACCAGGGCAAGTAACTCCTCCAGGCTATGGCTTACTAAAGGATACTCGACCGGCGGCCGGTCAATGATAATCAGTGGAATTCCCAGGATCTGGGCCACCCTTTGCTTAACCTGCTCCCCCCCGGCCTGACCAGAGGCCTTGGTGATCACCGTGGTAATTCCCCACTGTCGCCAGAGGGCCGTTTCTAGTTCGGCCCCAATCGGCGGACGCAGGGCGATCAGGCGATCGGGGCTAAAGCCCGCCGTCAGGGCTGCTGTCAAGGCTCCAGGGGAGGGCAGAATGCGGGCAAACAGGGTGGCCTGACTCTGCCAGGGTTGGAAAGCGGCTAACCAACGGTAACCTAGAGTGAGCAAAACCCGTTGTCCCGCAAGGAGATCAGCCCTGAACACCGAGTTGAGGTCGCTAACGTGGCGTAACCCAACCTGACTGCCCAGGTCCGCTACCAAGGGTCGCTCGTATCGCCAGTAGGGAATGGCCAGGTTCTGGGCAGCGGCGATCGCCCCCTGGGAAATCACCACCGCAAAGGGATGGGAAGCATCCAGAATCGCCCCTATGCCCTTCGCCTGGATGAAGGCCGGTAGGGCATCAACGGGCAAACTACCGACCTCTACCTCCAGGTTCTGCCGCCGCCCATAGCTATCCCGGGCGGCGGCAGTAGTGAGCGTCACCAGACAGGGAATTTCCCTGATGGCCAGAGCCCGGGCCAGGGCCACCGCCTCCCCAGTGCCACCAATCAACCACAATCGCCGTTTATTAACCAGCCTTCTCAACCGTCCTTTCGACTAAATCTATCCTTGGCAAGCATATCCTTGGCCAGCATATCCTTAGCCAGAACACTGCTCAGCAACCTCGTGAGGGGGGGACTAGGAGACGAGGTCAAATCCGAAGCATTGTCCTGAGGTGAACGTGGGTTTCTCCCAGGGCCGACCTTACAGCACGGCGCTGGGTTAATCACCGTAGGACAGGGTTGTTCGGTCAAGGCTAATACTGGGCAGTGGTTTTAGCTGCAGTTTATACCCTGCTTAGCTTTTCCAGGGGCAAATACTGTCAGCCAGTGTAACGCCCTAGGAGAGAACTCGGTAAAGTGAAAGGGGCTGTTGCCATGCCATTCCCACCCAACCCCTACTCTGCCTATCATGACTACCCCCAAGGCCTCCCTACCCCCGGGCTTGATGATTCGTTCCGCCAAGTGGCTGTGGACCAGTCTGTGGCAGCGGATGATGGCCCAGATGGCCCCCCGATCGCAAGCCGGCGACTACCAGCGGCCCAGCAGTCAGTTTCGCCACCGATTGGCTGCCGATGGACCCCATCCTGCCGAGCCCCATCGCTATAGCCTGATCGTTGGTTATGGCTGCCCCTGGGCCCACCGCACCCTGCTGGTGCGGGCCCTAAAGGGGTTGGAGTCGATGGTCTCCCTGGTGGTGGTAGAACCCTGCCCCGATCAGGGCAGTTGGGCCTTTGTCAGTCCCTTCCGGGGCTGTGGCACCCTGCCGGAGTTGTACCGCCAGGCCCAGCCGGGCTACACCGGCCGGGCCACGGTGCCAGTGTTGTGGGACCGGCAGCGGGCCGCCCTGGTGAATAACGAAAGTGCTGACATTATCGAGATATTAAATGAGAGTTGGAATGAATTCGCCCGGCACCCCGAGGTCGACCTCTACCCCGCCCACCTCAGGGCCACCATTGATGACTGGAGCGATCGCCTCTACGAGACGGTTAACAACGGTGTCTACCGCTGCGGCTTTGCCCAAACCCAGGCGGCCTACGATCGGGCCTGCGCCGATCTCTTTGATACCCTCGATCACCTGGAGCTTACCCTGAGCCCACAACCGTACCTCTGCGGCGATAACATCACCCTGGCGGATGTGCGATTATTTCCCACCCTATTTCGCTTTGATGCGGTGTACTACGGCCTGTTCAAGTGTAATCGCCGCCGCCTTCAGGACTACACCGCCCTGAGTCGCTACCTGGGCCGGATCTACCGCCTGCCAGGGGTAGCCGCCACCTGCGACCTGGCGGCGGTGAAGCGCGACTATTACGGTAATCTGTTTCCCCTCAACCCCGGCGGCATTATTCCTGCCGGTCCAGATTTACCCTGGTATACAGCTCAGGATTAAGGCAGGACTTTGGTAGTTAAAACCCTCATTCAACGGTTGGGGTTTACAGTGGGTTGTCTAACCCCTATGATAGAAGGCTGTACTTTAACCTAAGATCTTTTAGCTAGAAAATGGCATGGCTAAGAAAAGCATGATTGCGCGGGAGCTCAAGCGAGAAAAACTGGTGGCCCAGTACGCCAAAAAACGGGCGGCATTGCTGGAGGAGTTTCAGCAGTCCCAAAACCAGCAGGAGAAGCTAGATATTCACCGCAAGATTCAGCAATTGCCCCGCAATAGTGCCCCCACCCGCCTGCATAATCGCTGCTGGATGACGGGCCGGCCCCGGGGCTACTATCGAGATTTTGGCCTTTGCCGCAACAAACTGCGGGAAATGGCCCACCAGGGGCTCTTACCTGGGGTGGTGAAATCCAGCTGGTAGGCAGAGTATTCCGTTTTCTGCTAGGGCTGTAGCCCCGAACAACGATGATAACGCTAGTCAGAATGCTGACCTGAGGTATGATCTAAACGATCAACACCGGGTTGAGCGTTCTGGCTAAGGCTACGGCGAGGTCGCCCCAAATTATCTCTACCCTTCAGACTGGCTGAAGCGCCCAGTTGATTTCCTTACCCTTGCCGGCCAACGGTTGATTGACCTATCAATCCTGAGCGTTCACCTCGAGTCAGAGCCCTGTCTTCACCTCCTCAACGATCAGAGCTCACGGGTCTTCAGCTTGGGACAGCCAACGCCGGGTTAGGGGGGTTTCAGTCCACCGTGTTACGATAGTTCTAGCTTCGGGTAACCGAAGTGGCAATCTGTCAGAACGTCTTAATCAGCCTAGGGATAGTGTTTTGAGGTCTCTTAATAGTAAGCAGATTGTCAGCGACGCGATCCTCTACTCACCGGTCAACCGGACTCTAAACTGACTGACCAAAGTGATATGGCCGATCGGGCTAGTCTGGGTAGGGCAAGGCCGTGGTCAAATTTGCTGTAGGCTGAAGATCAGCACCGGGAGTGGTGTGCTGAGCACCATGTCGCCACTGATATTTTAAATAAAATCTAAATTTTTAAGAGCTATGCATGTTAAATTTTCTCAGGAAATTAAAAATCTTTTAGAACGCCTGGCAGACCAGCCCCTCAGCCTGGCGGATTTATTATCGGAGACGGCGGAACGGGGGTTTAGTTTGGTGATTGGTTTACTGGTGCTGCCCTTTCTATTCCCCATGCCGCCGGGGTTTACGACGATTTTGGGCTCCGCCTGTTTGTTGCTATCCCTGCAGATGATGGTGGGTCGCCGCACCCCCTGGTTACCCCGTCGGGTGGCTGATTTTAAGTTTCCCCAGGTGTTGACCCTCCAAATTCTCAACAATCTCAAACGGGTGACCCGGTTCACCGAGCGATTTGTCCGTCCCCGCTTAAGTGGTTGGGCCGAAAGCCCCCATATCTGGCAAATCAACGGCGCCTGTATTGCCTGGTTGACCCTGTTATTGATGAGCCCGATTCCCATGACTAACCCGGTGCCCACCGTGGGGATTTTGCTATTTACCGTGGCCACCCTGGAGGCCGATGGCTTGCTGATGTGGGTGGCCTACGGCTTTGCGGCCTTAACCACCGGCTTCTTTGGCCTGATTGGTTACCTGCTGTGGCGATCGCCGGAGCTGATCCAGCAGTGGATCTCCTAGGGCTGGACGTTGATCAGGGGTCTGTGATCAGGCGGGGGCCCTGGCGATCGCCGGGCTGGGCCGGTCAATGTCTGGAGCGGGGGCTGGCGGGTCGCCGTTTTTTTCTGGCGGTTCGGCGGCGCTTTGCACTGGAGGAGAGCCAGTCGGTGATCACGTGGCTGAGGGCCCCCAACTCCAGACCCGCCAGCAGGGCTAGCCAGACCCGCCAGTGTTGCCGGGCCAGCCAGCCCATGCCCTGGCCCAGATCGCTCCAGGTCAGGGCGGTGCGGCCCAGGTCGTTAAGCAGACCGACCACAATCAGCCCGGCCAGCCCCAGCCACAGGCTGCTATAGAGCACCCGAATCGTCGTGCCCAGCAGGGGCCCGTGGGACCACCGGGAGCGATGGCGCATGCTGCCCCGGTAGGGTAACCAGATCCACCGCAGCCATCCCCAGCGTTTATACTGCACCGAGTGAATGTCCAGGTCTGGACCGAGGAGCCAGCCCCCCAGCAAAAACCCCAGGCAGACCCAGGCGGTTAACCAACCATTCAGGGTCAGCCGGAAGGTGAGTAAAACCACCACTGGTAGGCTCCAGAGGGTGATGCGATCGTGGGTGCGGCCGGAGGACATAGCACAGATGTATCACATCCCCTGGCCCAGGGCAAGGAGGGTCAGGGCTACTGGGCGGCCTGCACCAGGGTTTCGATCGCCGCCGCCCCTGTCGGCAGGGCGGCGGTCAACACCCGGCAACCCTGGTTGGTAATTAGAACATCGTCTTCGATGCGGATGCCTCGCACCGCCCCAAAGGCCTCCAGGCGCTGCCAGTTGACCGCATCGTCGTACTTCCCGGAGCGGCGGGCCGACTCTAAAATGGCTGGCACCTGGTAGAAGCCAGGCTCTATGGTGACCACCATGCCCGGCGCCAGGGGCCGATCCAGGCGCAGAAAGCAGAGGCCAAAGCGATCGCTGCGCCGCCGGCCCGGGGCGTAGCCCGCCCGGTCCCCCAGGTCCTCCATATCGTGCACATCCAGCCCCAGCAGGTGGCCCAGGCCGTGGGGAAAGAACAGGGCATGGACATCCCGTTCCACCAGGTGATCGACAGCGCCCCGCAGAATGCCCAGATCCACCAGGCCCGCCGCCAGCAGGCGACAGGCCTGCAGGTGCAACTGGCGGTACTCCACCCCCGGTTGGGCGGCGGCGATCGCCCCATCGTGGGCCGCCAGCACCACCTCGTAGAGGTCCCGCTGGGGTGCTGAGAACCGTCCGGATACGGGCCAGGTGCGGGTAATGTCGGCGGCCCAGCCGGCGGCGGTTTCCGCCCCCACGTCGGCCAGCAGTAAATCCCCGGCCTCGAGGGGGTGGTGGTAGTGGGGGTTGTGCAGCACCTCCCCCCGGGTGGTGACAATGCTGTTGTAGGCGCAGGTCAGGTTTTCCGCCAGGATCACCTGCTCCATGGCGGCCCGCACCTGGGCCTCGCGATTAGCTGTCGGGGTGGCGGCCATCCCCGCCCGGTGGGCGGCCACCGACACTGCTGCGGCCTGTTCCATCTCCCCCAGGGCCAGGGGGTCGTGGTACAGGCGGGTCTCCACCATGGCCAGAGCTAGCTGCTGATGCCAGTGGGCAGGGCTGTGGGGCAGCCGTTGGGGCCAGTCCAACACGGGTAGGGTGGCGGCCTCCCCCAGGTGGGCCGGCAACTCCGCCAGGGGGTAGGCGGCGATCGCCCCCATAGCCTGCGCTAAGGTGTCCCGGTCGGGTTCGGGGCCATGCCAGAGGTCCGCCCCTGGCTCGGGATCATCGATAAACAGGGTGAGCTGGCCCTGATCCAAGTGCAAGGCTGCCCCCGCCAGGGACTGGCCGGTCAGGTAGAGGAAATGGCTATTGGCCCGAAAGCTGTAGGTATTGGCCGGAAAGTTGCGGGCCAGGGGCTGCCCCGACCAGAGCACCAGGGGCCGCTGGCTAAGGGTCGACAGGCGTTGACGACGGGCCTGCAGGGCGGCCAGACGGGAGGCTAGGACCGGGGAGGACAGCGACGACATCGGGCCAGGGGGTTGATCGGTTAAGGACTGCACACAAATCTAAATCTGGGGTTAACCCCGTTGGTCCAGTCTAACCCTTACCATAGGACCGTGGGAAACCCCTGCACCCTGTCACCCCCTTTTCGAATTAGTTCCTATGCACTATTTTGGATAGGGCAGTCAGTCCCCAATCCCTTCGCCCCCACCGAGGCATTGCTATGGCGTCCTTAACCATTCGACCAGGGTCACGGGTTCGTCTCAAGGGCCAGGACCAGCACGTGCCGGATTTTCTGGTGGTGGGCTGTAGTCACCACCACTGTTGGCTGCGCCAGCAAAACTGGCACCCCGAGGCCCGGTTGATGGTCACCTTTAGCCAGCTAGAGGTGGCGGAGGCACCGCCGCCGGTGGTGCTTCATACCCCCCAGGCTTCTGCCACTAACGTGATTTGCCTGGCCACCTATCGCCAGCGGCGGGCCCGTTAAATGCACCCGGCCTCCTCCCCCCTGATCAGCGTCGCCGAGGCGGAGGCGATCCTCCTGGCCCTGGTCACCCCGCCGGCGCCCCAGCGGGCGGAAATTGTTCCCCTGGCGGCGGCCCTGGGACGGGTGCTGGCCACCCCCCTGACCGCGCCCCAACCGATCCCCCCCTGGGATAATGCCGCCATGGATGGCTACGCCCTGCGGGCGGCGGAGGTCAGCCAAGCTAGCCCCGATCAACCCGCCCGCCTCACCCTGGGGGAGGTGATCGCCGCCGGCGCGGTGCCCCAGCAGCCCCTGGCCCCCGGCCAGGCGGCCCGCCTGTTTACCGGCTCGATGCTGCCCCCGGGGGCGGATACGGTGGTGATGCAGGAGGTTACCCGGGTGGTGGGCAACCAGGTGGAGATTTTCACCCCGCCCCCCCTGGGGCAGTTTGTGCGGCGGCGGGGCAGCTTTTACCAACCCGGCAGCCCCCTCCTGCCGGCGGGGCTGGCGATCGGAGCTCCGGAACTGGCGCTGCTGGCCAGCGCCCAGTGGGCCCAGGTGCCGGTGCTGCCCCGCCCCCGGGTGGCAATTCTCTCCACCGGCAATGAATTGGTGGAGGTGGGCGCGCCCCTGCAGCCGGGGCAAATTGTCGATGCCAACCAACCCGCCCTGGTGGCCCTGGTGCAGGGGGCTGGGGCGGTGCCCCTACCCCTGGGGCGAGTGCCGGATCAACCGGCGGCCCTAGAGTCGGCGATCGCCACCGCCCAATCCCAGGCGGACCTGATCCTCTCCTCCGGTGGGGTATCGGTGGGGGATTTTGACTACGTTGACTCGGTGCTGCGGGAGTTGGGGGCCACCCTGCGAATTACAGCGGTGGCGGTGAAACCGGGCAAGCCCCTAACCGTGGCCACCCTGCCCCGCCCCGACGGGGCACCTCCCCTGATCTACCTGGGCCTGCCGGGCAACCCGGTCTCCGCCCTGGTGTGTTTTTGGCGCTTTGTGGAACCCGCCCTGCGGAAACAGGCGGGCTTGAGCCGGGGCTGGTCGCCCCAGTGGGTTTGGGCCACCACTGACCAGCCCCTGACCGCCGCCGGCGATCGGGAGACCTACCTGTGGGGCCACCTCAGCCCTGGGGAAGAGGGCTACCGGTTTAACCTGGCCCCGGGTAGCCATAACTCCGCCAACCTGGTTAACCTGGCCGGTAGCAATGCCCTGGCGGTGGTGCCCGTCGGCACGACCCAGATCCCTGGGCAAAGCAGGGTGCGGGTGATGGTGGTGGGGCGGATTAACCCCTAGGAAATCGGGCCCCCAATCGCCTCCGTCCTAGGGCAGCCATTCCGTCAGTAGGTCGGCGGAGGCGCCGGTGATCAGGCTGAGGGGCATCTCCGGAGCGGCCAGAGCCTGGGCATAGCTGGCCTGGAGCAAGGGGCGAAAGCGTTCATCCCCCAGCAGGTTGACCTGGAAAAAGGCCTGGGCAAAGCCCTGCATATAGCCCTGAGCTAGCTCCGGATAGGGGCCAATCAAGGCCTCCGGAATAGCCAGGGGTTGATCGTCGCCCCCCGTATCGCCAATCACGGAGAAGTGGGTGCCGCGGGCTAGGAGAAGCAGGTAGCGGTGGTCGCTACCTAGCCAGGTAAAGGGCTTAATCTGTTCCGCAAAGGCGGGGGCCACCGTATCCATGGCCCCCGCCACCACCATGGTGGGCACCGTCACCTGACCGTAGCCACTGGGGCCAAACAGGACGCCACCGATCGGGTTCATGATGAAAATCGCCTTCACCCTCGGATCGACTAAACGGTGGCCTGGGTTGGCCAGGCGAGCCGCCTGACATTGCAGCAGTAGGGAGGGGTTAAAGGCGAGTCGACTGGGGGGGCAGGCCTGCTCCAGGCCCTGGCTATCAACGGTGGCCCCCCCCAGGGCTAGGGCGGTGTAGCCACCAAAGGATTGACCGATCACCCCCACCCGGTTCAAGTCCAGTCGGCCCCGCAGATCGGGGTTACGCCAGCGGGCCCGGTCCAGGCCGGTAATCGCCAGGGAAATATCCTGGGGCCGTTGCCAGAACTCCCCATCCGGCACGACGGTGGTGCTCTGGCCCGCCAGTAGGGCAAACAACTGCTCATCGTTGCTGCCCGTATGCTCAACGGCGGCCACCGCCAGGCCGCCGGCGGCCAGATACTCCCCCAGGTAGGTATAGCTCTGGCGGCTACTGCCCAACCCGTGGGAAATCAGCACCAGGGGAAAGCCCGACCGGGGTGGGCGTCCCTGGGGCAGAAACAGGGTCACCGGTCGAGCCAGACCCGCCAGTTCCAGGTTGAGACGTTTCACCCCGTAGCGTTGTTGGGCCTGCACCAGGGCCCGGAGAGCGGCCAGGTCCAGGGCATTGGCCTGCACCCTGGCCTCCTGATCGGAGATCGCCCGCACCAGGGTGACCGCCCGTTCTGATTGAAGAATAGCCTGGTTAATTTCCTCGGCCACCGCCAGGGCGCCGGCCAGATCCACCCGAATGGCTTCCAGGGGGTAGGCTCGCAGGACATCCAGCAGGGTAAATCCTTGACTGAGGTCAGCCTGGGCGGCGGCCAGGATCAGCGCCGCCCGCAGCGCCTGAAAGCTGCCCTGGCGGGAGGGGGTCTGCACCACCCGGGTGACCTGCTGCAGCAACAATTCCCCCTGCTCGGTGTAGAGAAACTGGGCGATCGCGACCACGTCCAGGGTGCGGGTGGGGGTGCTGAGGGCCTGGCGAATTTGGGCCAGAGCCTCGGGGGAAAACCCCAGATGACGGTTGTAGGCCTGTAGTTGCCGACTGAGTTTGCCAGTGCGGGCTAGCTGCTCCAGGTCGGTGATGGCGATGGTCCGCTGTAGACCCCCGTAGGTGATAATGATTGACTCCGCCGCGCGGCCAGGGCCGGGGCTGAGCAGATTAACCGCCAGGGCTAGGCCAGACAACCCCAGCCACCAGCGGTGCCGGACCCTGACAGGGGAGAGGGAGGTAGAGGTGGCGGTGGCCATCGGCGGAGGGTAACATCAAGGGGGGTGGTCTAGGGCTGGCATTCTCCCCAGGAGAAACACTATAGCTTTAGCCAGAATCGTCACAGGTGGATCGGTGAAAGCTAATACTGGCAAGGCTCTTCGGCTCCCCTCCGCCGGGCTGGGGCGATGGGGAAAATGCCACCGTTAAGGACAGTCGGGCAAGGCAGGCGGTGCCTCCGCTGCAATCACCTGATCTAGAAAACCATTACAGGCATCGGTTAACAGATCAATGACGTAGGTAAATCCCTCCGGCCCACCATAGTAGGGATCGGGCACCTCCTGATCGGGGTAGGTGCGACAGTAGTCACAGACCAGGCGCAGCTTATGGCCATAGCGCCGATCCCGGTCCAGAGCCTGGATATCCTGGAAATTTTGGCGATCCATGACCAGGATCCAGTCAAACTGCTCAAAGTCCGCCACCTGAAACTGACGGGCTCGGCCCCTTAGGGTAATGCCGTAGGCCCGGGCGGCGGCGGCCATGCGACTATCGGGTGGGCTACCGATGTGGTAACCGGCGGTGCCGGCGGAGTCGCAGACTAGCCGATCGCCCCACTGCCGCTGCTGGGCCAGGTGATTCATGATATTTTCCGCCGAAGGGGATCGGCAGATGTTGCCCAGACAAACGAAGAGCAGTCGAGTAGCCATGGCGATGGGATTAGCAGGGGGGCCGGGTCTACAAACCGGGGAGACTGAGACCGCCGGTGAGTTCCTCCATGCGATCGCGCATGGTGGCGGTGGACTTTTCGTAGGCATCCTTCATGGCGGTGGTGACCAGGTCCGCCAGCACCTCCGCCCCTTCGTTTAGGGCTTCCGGAGCAATGGTGACGCTACGCGGTTCCTGATTGCCACTCATCACCACCGTTACCAGCCCACCGCCCGCCTGACCGGCGATCTCCATTTGCTCCAGATCTTCCTGCAGTTGCTTGGCCCCTTCTTGAATTTGCTGGGCTTTTTTGAAGGCCTCGGTCAATTCCTTCATTTTGCCCAGGCCGAACCCAAACCCTTGACCTTGTGTCATGTCGTTACTCTCGCAAAGAATGCTGGCAATAATGCTAAATCGGTTTATAGTGCAACCGTTGGCTATTGTACCCCCATCGTCGATAGGATGGGGCTAGTTTCCTACCCATAGCGCCATGGCCGTCCGTTCCCCCTGCCCTTCCCCCCCCTCCGCCCGCCCCCAAACCGGCCAGCTGATCCTCCTCACCGGCCCCAGCGGGGTGGGCAAGGGCACCCTACTGCAGGCCCTACGCCGCCGTTATCCCGATCTGCCGGTATCGGTGTCCACCACCACCCGCGCCCCCCGTCCGGGGGAAGTGGAAGGGGAGGATTACTACTTCGTTTCCCGGCAGCAGTTCCAAGGCCTGATTGAGCAGGGGGCGTTGCTGGAGTGGGCGGAGTTTGCCGGTAACTATTACGGCACCCCCAAGGCCCCGGTGCTGGAAAAACTGGCTGCCGGGCAGAGGGTAATCCTGGAAATTGAGTTGCAGGGGGCTCGCCAGGTGCGTCAGACCTTCCCCGAGGCCCTGCAGGTGTTTGTGCTGCCCCCCTCCCTAGCGGAGCTGGAGCACCGCATCCGGCAGCGGGGGCAGGATAGTGAGGCGGCGATCGCCCGCCGGTTGAGCCGGGCCCGGGTGGAAATCGAGGCCGCCCCTGAGTTTGACATCCAAATCGTTAACGATCACCTGGACTCCGCCCTGCAACAGCTGGAGCAGGTCCTTTTCCGAGACCCAGCGGCGCATGGCCCTGACTAATTGGCCTCCGCTGGAGTCCGACCCCGCCCACCCTACTCCCCGTCCCCGTGCACCAAAATTCCCATGGCTAGCCAGTCCTCCTCCCGCCTTAGCCCACCGCCCAGCCCCGCTCTGCCCACCCTCAACCTGCTGACCATGCTGCGGTTGGGGGTGTTTAACATGGGCCTGGGGATTATGTCCCTGCTCACCCTGGGGGTGCTAAACCGGGTGATGATTGAGGAATTGCGGGTGCCCGCCCTGATCGCCGCGGGCACCATTGCTGTGCACCAGTTTATGGCCCCGGCTCGGGTGTGGTTTGGCCAAATGTCCGATGCTCGGCCCTTGCTGGGGCACCACCGCAGTGGCTACATCTGGGTGGGTATTGTGGGCGTTGCTGTGGTTTCCTTTGTCGCCCTACAGGTGGTCTGGCAATTGGGGGAACGGATTGCCACCCAGGGCTGGGGGCCCCAGGCCTACCCCTGGGTGGGCCTGCTGGGGCTGTTGTTTGCCATCTACGGCCTGGCCCTGAGTGCCACCTCCACCCCCTTCACCGCCCTGCTGGTGGATGTTTCCGATGAAGATAGCCGCTCCCGCCTGGTGGGGATTGGCTGGGCCATGCTGATGGTGGGGATTATCACCGGCGTGGTGATCACCACCATCGTGTTGAAGCCGATTGACCTCGATGCCCCTATCGAGCAGGTGCGCAGTGCCGTTAATCGGTTGTTTATCATTGCCCCAGCGGTGGTCTGCCTGCTGGCCTTCTTCAGCACCGTGGGGGTTGAGCGCCGCTATTCCCGGCGGCGCTCAACCCCCGATCAGCGGGAGGATAGCCTCACCCTGGGCCGGGCCCTGAAGATCCTCACCGCCAGCCGCCAGACCGGGCTATTTTTCAGCTTTTTGTTGGTGCTCAGCCTCAGCCTATTCATGCAGGATGCCATCCTGGAGCCCTACGGCGGCGAGGTGTTTGGCATGACCATTGCCGAAACCACCCGCCTCAATGCCGCCTTTGGCCTGGGTACCCTGCTGGGGATTATTGTTACCGGCTGGCTGGTGGTGCCGCGCCTGGGGAAGCAGCGCAGCGTTAGCCTGGGCTGCAGTTGGGCCGCCCTCTGCCTGGTTGGTATTACCCTGTCGGGCCTGACCGGTAGTCCAACGGTGTTGTTGACGGCGGTGTTTTTGTTTGGCAGTGCCTCCGGGGTGTTGACCCTGGGGGCGATAGTGCTGATGTTGGATTTAACCGTGACGGAAACCGCCGGTACGTTTATTGGGGCCTGGGGGCTGGCCCAGGCGATCGCCCGGGGTAGTGCCACGGTGCTGGGGGGCGCGGTGCTGGACCTGGGCCGGGCCCTGCTGCGGCTGTTCAATGGCGGGGGGGAGATAGGAGAGCCCCAGGTGCTGCTGGCCTATGGTCTGGTGTTTGGCCTCCAGGCCCTGGGTATGGTGGTGGCCATTGGTCTGCTACGCCGGGTTAATATTCAAGAGTTTCAAGCCAATGCCAGGGCCGCGATTACCGCCGCCCTCCAGGGGGAGATGGACTAACCATGGTCGATTTTTGGGATCAGGTGCTGACCGCCGCCGCCACCAGCACCGCGGCGGTGGGCCAGCGGTTACTGGCGGAGTTTGGTGGGGTGGAGGCGGACCTGAAAAGCGATGGTAGTCTGGTTACCGCCAGCGATCGCTGGGCCGACCAGGCCCTCCGCACCGCCCTCCGGCAACATTTCCCCGACCATGGTCTGCTCAGCGAAGAGGTGGAGCACATTTTCCCCCCTGGGGACTGGTGCTGGGTGATTGACCCGATTGATGGGACCACCAACTTTAGTCGAGGCATTCCCATCTGGGGCATTTCCTTGGGGCTGTTGTACCGGGGGGTGCCAGTGTTTGGCTACGTCGCCATCCCTCCCCTGCAGCAATGCTTCCACGGCTACTGGCCCGGCAGCAGTGGCCTGGTGATGCCCCAGGGTGCCTTCTGTAATCAACACCCGATTCGCACCAGCACCGCCGATCCAGGGCCCCAGCAGTTTTTCAGTCTCTGTGCCCGCAGCACCCAGGTGATGGCTCGGCCCTTTCCCTGCAAAATTCGCATGCTGGGGTCCGCCGCCTACAATCTCTTGATTGTGGGCGCCGGTTGGGCCCTGGGGGCGGTGGAGGCCACCCCCAAAATTTGGGATATTGCCGCGGTCTGGCCGATTCTGCAGGCGGCTGGGGCCAGCTGGGTGGCTCTAGATGGGGCCGATCCCTTCCCCCTACGGGTGGGGCGAGACTACGGTCAGCAGGCCTATCCCACCCTGGTGACCGCCCAGGCAGAGTGGGTAGCCCGGTTTCGTCCCCTGGTCCAGCCCGATACCTAATTTCTCCAGCAACCCCGAATAGCTTACCATTGCTTACCTATGGATAGATAAAGTATCCTAAAGGGCTCAGGTTTTCAGCAGGCTAGCCCTAGCCCTCCGTCCTCTAAATTGGATCGTTCCCCAACCGTTCCCATGCCCTTCTCCCTTGCCCAACCTCGCCATCTATGGATCTGGCTAGTCACCCAACTGACCAGTGAAACTACTCTTTACGTGGTCAAACGAGTACTACAGGCCCTGCTCACCCTCTTATTAGCCTCCGCCCTCAGCTTTTTCATCATTCAACTGGCGCCGGGTAACTTCCTGGATCAGTACCGCCAGAGTCCCCAGTTTTCGCCGGAAACCCTGCAGCAACTGGAGGCCCAGTTTGGGCTAGATCAGCCCGCCTGGCGCCAGTATCTGAACTGGCTCTACCAGGTGATCTTCCATGGCAATTTTGGCCTTAGTTTCTCCTATCAGCGGCCGGTGGTGGATATTCTCTGGGAGCGAGTGCCCAATACTCTGCTGCTGGCTCTAGCCTCGGTGCTGGTTACCTGGCTGATCGCTATTCCCATGGGGATTGTCGGCGCCATCCATCAAAATCGCAACCTAGACCGGGGGCTACAGATCTTGAGTTACCTGGGCCAGGGCATGCCCAGCATTATTACCGGTCTGCTGTTATTATTTTTCGCCCAATTGACTGCCCCCCTGTTTCCCATTGGCGGGCGCACCAGTATTATCCATAGTGACTTAACCCGTCTGGGTCAGATTCTCGACGTGGGCTGGCACCTGATTCTCCCGACCCTGGCCCTCAGCATTACCAGCTTCGCCGGTCTGCAACGCATCACCCGAGGGCAAATGTTGGATGTGCTCAGACAAAACTATATCCAGACCGCCCGAGCTAAGGGCCTGTCAGAAAACCGGGTAATCTACGTCCATGCCCTGCGCAATGCGGTAAATCCCCTGATTACCCTGCTGGGTTTTGAGTTCGCCAGTTTGCTGGCAGGTGCTTTTATCACTGAAACCTATTTTAACTGGCCCGGCCTGGGCAAGCTGATTCTTGAGGCGGTCACCGCCCAGGATCTTTACCTGGTGATGGCTAGTCTGATGATGGGAGCGGTGATGTTAATTCTGGG
>Ga0208465_1000225_pt1 | contig 17799 bp, 14 predicted proteins | sample LakMenEpi31Aug10_FD_150749 | JGI IMG/M metagenome (GOLD analysis project Ga0208465, IMG submission 150749) | Freshwater microbial communities from Lake Mendota, WI - 31AUG2010 deep hole epilimnion (SPAdes) | ecosystem: Environmental > Aquatic > Freshwater > Lake > Epilimnion/Euphotic zone ...
GCAAACACTTACTCGTTAGCAGCAAACACTTACTCGTTAGCAGCAAACACTTACTCGTTAGCAGCAAACACTTACTCGTTAGCTGAAAACGCTTACTCGTTTGTAGCAAACACTTAAGCATTTACTGAAAACGCTTTCTCGTTAGCCGCTAACGCTTACTCGTTTGCGACTAATCCAAACGGCTATAGATCTTTCGATGATTGACCTCCAGCCTCTCACCCTTGGTCCGCCACCAATTCCCTGCCTAGAGTTAAAACGATACGTGCTGCTGGTCGACAATCAGGGGAACTACTTAGAATACAATGCCTCCCTTGCCATCAAAAGGGCTAGCACTAAGGTGATCCCCCCCTATTCCTCAGGCGCTCACCAGGGGGGTGGTTTTAGCCTTAAAGTCAGCCTGCACCAGGGCCTTAACGGTGGTGTCCGGGTCCAGCACTCGAAACTGGGCTCCCAGGCGGACCACCTGGCGGTGGTGGGGCTCACCAATCACCGCGATCACCGGGACCCGAGCTGCCCGGGGATCCTCCCCTTGGTTGCTGCGCAGCACATTGCGCAGCCGGTGCTGTTGCTCAATGTCCCCCGCCAGTCGCGGATCTAGTTCCACCATCACCAGGCGAATATTCTCAATCGCCTCGGCATCATCAATAATCATCTGCACCCGGTCATCGCGGCGATCCACCTTACCCCAGATCATTAACCGGCGATCGCTGACCATGTGGTGGCCAATCCGCTCGTAGGCCTTGGGAAACACCACCGCCTCCGCCTGACCGGTGAGGTCTTCGATCTGCAGGATGGCCATGCGATCGCCCTTTTTGGTCACCACCGGCTTCACCCCGGCCAGCAACACAATGGCGCTGAGGGTGAGGTTATCAGGCTGTTCCCCCAGTTCCGCCAGGTTGATGGGGGCCAGTACCCGGGCGGAGCGCTGCACCGCCTTGAGGGGATGATCGGAAATATAAAAGCCCAGGAGTTCCTTCTCCTGACGGAGCTTTTCCTGGGGCTCAAAATCGGGCACTGGCGATGACTGGGGGGCGGTTTCGTAGCCACTAGGACCGGCAGGGGCAGAGCTCTCGCCCCCCCCTAGGACCATGTCAAACAGGTTACCCTGGCCAATGTCCCGATCCTTGGCCCGGCCTTGGGCCCAATCGATCAGCAGGGGGAGGTCCTGGATCAGCTGCTGGCGGTTGGGGTTCAAGCTATCCAAGGCGCCAGAGAGGATCAGGGATTCTAGGGCCCGGCGGTTGACGGCGTGGAGATCGATGCGATCGCAGAGCTCCGCCAGGGACCGGAAGGGGCCGTCCTGCTCCCGACTGGTGAGCAACGCCTCAATCGCCCCCAACCCCAGATTCCGCACCGCCGATAGACCAAACAAAATGGTGTTGCCCTGGGGGGTAAAATCCACCAGGGAGCGGTTAATATCCGGGGGCAGCACCTCAATCCCCATGGCCAGGCAGTTGGCAATGTGCATCTGCACCTTGTCCTGATCGCCGCTGTTGGAGGTGAGCAGGGCCGCCATGTACTCCACCGGGTAGTTGGCCTTCAGGTAGGCGGTTTGAAAGGTGACAAAGCCGTAGGCGGTGGAGTGGGACTTGTTGAAACAGTACTCGGCAAACTTCACCATCTGGTCCCAGAGCTCCGTTGCCACGGATTTCTCCACCCCCCGGGCCACCGCCCCGGCCACAAAGTTCTCCTGGTGCTTGAGCATTTCCGACATCTTTTTCTTGCCCATGGCCCGCCGCAGCAGGTCCGCCTGCCCCAGGGAGTAGCCCCCCATGTCCTGGGCGATTTTCATGATCTGCTCCTGGTAGACCATGATGCCGTAGGTTTCACTGAGGATGGGCTTGAGGATTTCGTGGGCAAAGTCAATTTTTTCCCGCCCGTGCTTGCGGTTAATGAACTTGGGGATCAACCCCGCATCCAGGGGCCCGGGACGGTAGAGGGCCAGCACGGAGGAAATATCCTCGAGACCGTCGGGTTTGAGGTCCCGCACAATCTGTCGCATGCCGGAGGACTCCAACTGGAAGACCCCCCCCAAATCCCCCCGCTCCAGGAGTTTGTAGGTGGCCGGGTCATCCATGGGCAGGTCGTCGGGGTCCAGGGTTTCGCCGTGGTTGACCTCGATCAACTCCAGGGTTTTTTGGATCATGGTCAGGTTCCGCAGCCCCAGAAAGTCCATCTTTAGGAGACCGATCGCCTCCACGTCCTCCATGTAATACTGGGTAATCACCTGGCCATCGTTGTTGCGCTGTAGGGGGACGATTTCATCCAGGGGATCCTTGGAAATCACCACCCCAGCGGCGTGCATGCCGAAGGTTTTATTGGTGCCCTCAATCCGCAGGGCCATATCCACCCAGCGGCGGGTTTGGGGATCGTTGTCGTACTTTTCCTTGAACTCCGGGGCGGGGGTGTCGTCGGAGATCATCACCTTCAGCTTGGTGGGCTTGCCCCGGGCCACCGGAATCAGTTTGGCCATCCGGTCTGACTCGGCGTAGGGGATATCCAGCACCCGGGCCACATCCTTGAGCACCGCCTTGGAGGTCATGCGGTTAAAGGTGATGATCTGGGCCACCCGGTCTTCGCCGTAGCGCCGGGTGACGTACTTGATCACCTCATCCCGCCGTTCAATGCAGAAGTCGGTGTCAATATCCGGCATGGACTTGCGTTCCGGGTTGAGGAAGCGCTCGAACAGCAGGCCGTGGTGCACCGGGTCAATGTTGGTGATGCCCATGGCGTAGGCCACCAGGGACCCCGCCGCCGAACCCCGCCCCGGCCCCACCGGGATATGGTTCTCCCGGGCAAAGCGGATGTAGTCCCACACCACCAGAAAGTAGGTGGGGAACCCCATCTGGATCATCATTTCAATTTCGTATTCCAGGCGATCGCGGTAGTCCTGGGCAACCTCGCCGTAGCTGGCCACCTTCATGCGTTGCACCAGCCCCTCCCGGGCCACCTGCCCCATGTAGGCCCCGGCATCGGTGAACCCCTCCGGCAGCGGAAAGTCAGGGATGCGGGGTTGCCCCAGAATGCCGGTGTATTCCTCCACCTTATCGGCCACCGCCAGGGTATTGGCGATCGCCTCCTCGATTACCGCCGGCTCCAGGTGGTCGCGGAACAGCCGCCGCATCTCATCGGCGGACTTCAGGTATTCGGTGCCGCTATAGCGCAGGCGTTTGTCCTCCGTCAGCAGCTTGCCGGTCTGGATGCAGAGTAGGGCGTCATGGGCCTCCACATCGTTACAGGAAATGTAGTGGGAATCGTTGGTACAGATAATTGGGATGGCCAGCTCCCGGGCGATCGCCAGGATCTCCACATTCACCAGGCGGTCCTCCGGAGAGCCGTGATCCTGGAGCTCCAGATAATAATCGTCGCCAAATAAATCCTTATACCACTGGGCCACCCGCCGGGCCACATCGGGCCGCTTTTGCAAAATCGCCTGGGGCACCTCGCCCCCCAGACAGGCACTGGTGACGATCAGCCCCTCGTGGTACTGCTCCAGCAGGTCTTTGTTGATGCAGGGCCGGGAGAAGATCCCCTTGCCCTGCACCCCCTGCAGGTGGGAGAGGGTGGTGAGTTTGACCAGATTTTTGTAGCCCTGGGTATTTTTAGCCAACACCACCTGGTGGTAACGGGGACGGCGCTGCTGCTGGGTGATGTCACCATTGATGATGTACATCTCGTTGCCGATGATGGGCTTAATACCGGCGGCGCTACAAACCTTAATCAACTCGATCGCCCCGTACATCACCCCATGATCGGTGAGGGCCAGGGCCGGCATGCCCAACTCCTTAGCCCGGGCCACCAGCTGGGGCAGCTGGCTGGCGCCGTCCAGCAGACTGTAGTTACTATGGATGTGGAGGCCAACAAAGGACATGGGCGAATATTTTAATACTGATATACTACACCGAAGCCGTTAAGGCTAGGGGCCAGAACCGGAAAGATTCTGACTTGCCCCCAGGGTAGCGAATTTATTCACCCATATCTAGTAGTTCATCAATAAGAATCTGGGCTTTTTGCTCTGCATTTAGTGGCTCCCCCTTAGCCATCTCCACGCCTATTAGCCTGGAATGGTTGTTTCAGCGGTGCACCGAGGACCATCCCCCGCTATGTTCAGCCCTTGCCCCCCACCGTCCCCTAGCTGTCCCCCTCTGGCCAGGGGAATTGTGTCCGGGTTGATTATGGCCATGACAATCGGGCCCTGGCTAACCACTGTCGCCTGGGCCCAGGGGGAGAGCCAGGTGGAGCAAATCAATCGGGCTACCGCCCTGGTGGAGCAGTGTCAGCAGGCTTACCAGCAACAACGCTTTGGGGAGGCCCTCCGGCTTTGTCAGCAGGCCCTCCGGATCTATCGTCAACCCAGTCTCCAGCAGGGCTTTCCCCAACACACCGCCTATGGCGAAGGCACCACCCTACAGAACCTGGGGGAGATCTATCGCCGCCAGGGAGATGTCAGCAGGGCTTTTCAGTACTTTCAAGAGTCTCTGGAGGTGAGTCAACGGGTGGGCGATCGCTACGGCGAGGCGGTGGCGCTCTGGAGTTTAGGCCTGGTCTATGCCAGCCAGGAGCAGTTTTCCCCCGCCCTGGAGTCGCTCCAGTTAGCCTTTGCTCTGTTGGGGGATCGGCGCGCCCTGGGGGAGCAGGCAGAGGTGGTCCGTTGGTTGCAGCACACCCTGGCCAGCTTCAGGGCCGTGGGTCCATCCCTGGAGTACCAGCACCATTGCCAGGTGATCGCCAACACCATCCAACGGCCGATCGACAGCCTGTGTCCCCCCTAGGTTAGGCAGGAAAACCCCACAGCCATAGGGGTAGGGTGACCAGCAGGCTGGCGGAACTGAGGCCCACACAGGTGACCGCCAGATCCCGATCGAGGTCGTAGGTTTCCGCCAGCACCAGGTTGGCAAAGGCACTGGGCATGCCGGCCTGGAGCACCATCACCAGGCGGGGGACGCCTCCGATACCGAGGGCGGTGAGGGCCAGCCCCACCATTAAGGGCGCCAGCACCATTTTGATGGCGATCGCCACCGTGGCCCGAGGCAGATGCTGCCAGGAGCGCAATTGTTGAATACGCAGCCCCATCAACAGTAGGGAAAGCCCCACCACCAGCCAGGCAATGCGATAGAGGCCGGTATCCAACCAAGTGGGCAGGGGCAGGGGTCGCAACAACAGCCCCAGGCCAAAGGCCGCCAGGATAGGGTTACGGAGGATGGTTCGCCACCCCTGTTGCCACCCCCCTGGGACCGAGCCCTGGGCCAGCACCGCCCCCAACCCATAGGACCCCAGCAAGGTACCCATGGCATCGTAGAACAGGGCCCAGCCAAACCCCTCCAGGCCCAGCTGGGGCAACAGTAAGATCACCGGGTAGCCGATAAAACCCGTATTCCCTAACATGGCGGCCAGGGAAAAGCTCACCCGGGTTGATCGGGGCCACCGCTGCCCCAGCATGGCTATCCACAGCCGACTGCAGGCTAGACCCGAGAGGATAGTGGCCCAGGCCACCACCGGCGCCAGGTAAAGCTGGCTGGATAGATCAATCCGGTTGAGAAAACCGACGACACTAAGGGGCAAACCTACCCAAAAAAGGCCCTGGCCCAGCCGGTGGGGCAACTGCTGGTGAAGTGATGCTCCTTTCCCCAGGGTATGGCCCCGGCTAGCCAGCCCTTGCCCCAGGGCCATACCCGCCAGAATCACCGCCCCAATCGGGGCGTATAAACGCAGCAACAGCATCAGGGCGGTCATGGGGCCACTCTCCTCAACGGCAGGGCCAAGCTAGACCACCCCAGGGGGGCGATCGGGCAAGGTCCGTTCTCTCCATCTGGGCAGGGCTAAGGGTCTGGCCCTGCCCAGGCTGACCCTATTGCCCAGGGCCATAGCAGCCACCGGTTGAAGATTTTTGCTCATGACTCCTATCCTAAGGGTCATAATGGTATACGTCTGTGGTTGCCAACCCCCTGCTGATTGATTCCCCTTCCTTGACCGCCCCCTATGCCACCATTAGATGACATTCCCCAAGCCGCTCGAGATGCCCCCTGGGTGGCGCCCCCAGCGCCGGAGCGACGGCGATTGCCCAGGGGGGTGAAATGGCTCCTCTGGGTGGGGTTGGCGGCGGCTATAGCCCTGGCGGCGGGGGGGGTAACCGCCTGGTATGGGGCTAGGGGCGGAGCTAGCCTGACGGCGGTCAACCCCATCCAGGGGATTCTGGCGGGGCAGGGGCAGGATGGGCCTAACCAGATTCGCGATCGCGCCATTACCCTGGCCCCCCCCAGCCGCACCCTGCTGGGTCATCACGCCTATGATCAAGCCCCTGAGGCTGAGCTGGTGCCCCTCACCAGCGTCCCTGCCATTCGCCTGCGGTCTAAGGCGGCGGCTCAGTTTGAAGCGATGCGATCGGCGGCGGCCCAGGCGGGGGTGCGGTTAATCCCCCTGTCTGGCTACCGATCCTATGAGGAACAGGAAAAGGTTTTCTTTAGCCTGAAAGCCGAGCGTCACCAAGATGCCCAAACCCGGGCCGAGGTCAGCGCACCCCCGGGTTACAGTGAGCACCACACCGGCTATGCCATTGATCTGGGGGACGGCGGTCAACCCCAAACCAACCTGGATAAGAGTTTTGGGGAAACCGCCGCCTATCGGTGGCTAGCCAGTAATGCGGTCCAGTTTGGCTTTGAACTGTCCTTTACCCCCAATAACCTGCAGGGGGTGGCCTTTGAGCCCTGGCACTGGCGTTTCGTTGGCGATCGCCACAGCCTCGAGACTTTCTACCAAAAATAGGCCATCGCCATGCGGGACACCACCCTGAACGCCATTGCTATCGTGATTTTTCTCACCACCCTGGCGACCCTGCTGGGCCCCCTGGTGCACCTGTCTCCCCTGGTGGTGGCGGGGGTGGCCGCCACTGGCCTGGGGGTATTTACCCTAGACCAGCTGGGTCTGGAGGGGCGGCTAGGGGGCCTGATCGGCGATGGTCTGGCCTGGCTCTCCCCCGCCCATCGGCAGCGCATTCTACACCACGAAGCCGGTCACCTGGTGGTGGCCACCCTGCTGGAGGTGCCCCTTACCAGCTACGCCCTCAGCCCCTGGCAGGCCTGGCGCCAGGGCTGGGGGGGGCAGGGTGGGGTAAGCGCCGCGCCGCCAGCGGCCACCGCCGAGACCGCGGCAACCCCCAGCCCCCTTTGGATCGATCGCTATTGCCAGGTCTGGATGGCGGGTGTGGCCGCTGAAGAGATGATCTATGGCGACGCCCTGGGCGGTGATGCCGATGTGCTAGCGTTGCAAGGGTTTTGGCAAGCCCTGGATCGGCCCCAGGCAGAGGCTCCGGTCAAACAGCGTTGGGCCCAGCTCCAGGCCAGGACCCTGCTGGAGTCCCACCGCCAGACCTACGAGGCGGTGGTGCAGGCGATGGCGGCCGGGGCGGCGATCGAAGCCTGCTGCCAGCTAGTTAACGATGAATTAAAGACCGCTGGTACGGATCGCCCCGACCACAGGGTCAGCTCGGGTAAGGATTACCAATCTAGCGATTGATCGGGAACCTCTGGCAGGGAAAACTAACCTATTATGGATAGGGTCTACCATGAATCCGGTGCCCTAACCGGTGACTTAAATAAGGGCAAGAGGAGTTAGCCGTGGCCAATCACAGGATTTTAGTCATTGATGATAGTCGGGTGATCCGTATGCGGGTGCGGGACATGCTACCCCAGGGAAACTTCGACGTGATTGAGGCCAAGGATGGGGTAGAAGGCATGGAGGCCGTCCGTAACCAGCGGCCTAGCTTGATCATGCTGGATTTCCTGCTGCCCCGCATGAGTGGCTGGGAGGTGTTTCAGGAGATCCAGGCCAATCCAGACTGGCAACGGATTCCCCTGGTGTTGATGTCGGGGCGCAAGGAGGAGGTCACGGAAAAAATGGCCGAACCCTTTGAGTACTTCGAGTTTATCCAGAAGCCCTTTGAGCAACGGGAGCTGATCGAGGCGATTAAATCCGCCATGGTGAAGGCCCGTAAGCCGCGTCAACCGGTGGCGCCCCCAGTGGTACCCCCTAGCCCCACCCCCGCTATTGGGGTTGAGGCCGCCATCAGTGCCGCCGAGTTTCAGTCCCTGCAGGCCCAGGTGCAGCAGTTGCAAGGGGAGGTTACCCAGCTGAAGGGGCAACTGGCGAAGGTGCTGGCCTTTATCAAGCAACGCCTGACTTAGGCCAAGGGCGCTGACCCCAGTCCAGTGGGGCCCTGCGAACATCTGCCCAGGGGGGTGAACCGAACCTGGCTGGGGAGAAATTGCCGCTTGTGGATCGGGCCATTCCCCCCAAACAATTGAGTAGATTTATTACCACAGTAGTCGACCCAAGCACCGCCATGAGCACGATTCTGGAACAGGGCAATATCACAATCCACACCGAGAATATTTTCCCGATTATTAAAAAGGCGCTCTACTCCGAGCATGAGATTTTTCTGCGGGAGTTAATCTCCAACGCCGTCGATGCCATTAAGAAGCTCTCCATGGTGGCCCGATCAGGGGAATATAGCGGTGATGTCAGTAACCCCGCCATTGAGATCACGCTGGATAAGGACAAAAAGACCCTGACCATCTCCGATACCGGTATCGGCATGACCGCCGAGGAAGTGAAAAAGTACATCAACCAGGTGGCCTTTTCCAGCGCCGAAGAATTTATCACCAAGTACCAAGACAGTGCGGCGGCGGATCCGATCATTGGTCACTTTGGTTTGGGTTTTTACTCCGCCTTTATGGTGGCGGCTAAGGTGGAGATCGACACCCTTTCCTACCAGGCGGGGGCGGCGGCGGTGCACTGGTCCTGCACCGGTACCACGGAGTTTGAGTTGACCGCCAGCGATCGCAGCACCGTTGGCACCACCATCACCCTTTCCCTGATGGAGGGGGAGGAGGAATACCTGGAGCCGGCCCGCCTGCGTCAGTTGGTTAAAACCTACTGTGACTTCATGCCGGTGCCCATCCAGCTGGATGGGGAGGTGATCAATAAACACGAGGCCCCCTGGAAGCAATCCCCCAGTAGCCTCAGCGACGAGGACTATCTGGAGTTTTACCGCTACCTCTACCCCTTCCAGGAAGACCCGCTGCTGTGGATTCACCTCAACACCGATTACCCCTTCGTGGTCAACGGTATTCTCTACTTCCCCAAGCTCAAGCCCGACATCGACATCACTAAGAGCAGCATCAAGCTCTACTGCAACCAGGTGTTTGTCACCGACAACTGCGAAGAGGTGGTGCCCCGCTTCCTGTTGCCCCTGCGGGGGGTGATCGACAGTACGGATATTCCCCTGAATGTTAGCCGTAGCTTTCTCCAGGGCGATCGCACCGTTCGCCGCATTGCCGAGTACATCGCCAAGAAGGTGGGGGATAGCCTCAAGGCCCTCTACCGCGATGACCCCGCCAAGTACATCAGCAGCTGGCAGGACCTGGGCAACTTTGTCAAATTTGGCTTCCTCAATGACGACAAGTTTAAGGCCCAGGTAGAAGATATCGTCATCTTCCGCACCAGCGCCGAGCTGGGCCAGGCCTCTGAGGCCCCCAAGGTGGAGGTCCAGGGGGAGGGTGACGATGCCTGGGCCGAGGTGACCGACCGCACCCCACCCGCCACCGATGCCCAGGGTCGTTCCTACACCACCCTCAAGGATTACCTGGAACGCAACCGGGATAAACACGAAAACCGGGTGTTCTACGCCACGGACGAGGTTTCCCAGGCCACCTATATCGAGCTGTTTAAGGGGCAGGGCCTGGAACTACTCTACCTGGACTCCTTCATTGACACCCACTTTATTCCTGCCCTAGAGCAAACCTATAGCGATGTCAAGTTCTCCCGGGTGGATGCCGACCTGGATGACACCCTGCTGGATCGGGAAAGGCAGAGCGAGATCGTGGACCCGGCCACCAATAAAACCCGCGATGACCAGGTCAAGGAAATGTTTGAAAAGGCCTTGAACCGGCCCCGGGTTAATGTTAAACCCCAGGCCCTCAAGGGGGAAGGGGCGCCTCCCGCCATGGTGTTGCTGCCGGAGAGCACCCGCCGCATGCAGGAATTTAGTGCCCTGATTCAGCAAAAGGCCATGGAATTCCCCGATGACCATGTGCTCATGGTGAATACCGCCCATCCCCTGATTCAAAACCTGCTGGGGCTGAGTCAGAGTAGCATCATTGCGGCTGATGGCGGGCGATCGCCCGCTGGCGAACTGGCGGAACTAATCTGTAACCAGGTCTACGACACCGCCCTGATGGCCCAGAAGGGGTTTGACGCCGAAGGTATGAAGACCTTTGTGGATCGGTCTAATCGGCTGCTAACCCGGCTGACCGAAGGTTAGGGCGATCTCCTAGTCATCCTTAGCACCAGGCAGACGAGCCAGCCCGTCTACCTGGTTTTTACGTTGTCCCTTGGCTTTGACCTCGTCAAAGAGTTTTCTCCCCAGGAGTTTTCTAAGAGCCGGGCTGGCCAACGCTATATAATGCGGGCTGGATGCCTGTCACACCTGGGGAGAACCATGACTAAGTTCGTATTCGTCACTGGGGGAGTGGTCTCCAGCATTGGCAAGGGGATCGTGGCGGCCAGCCTGGGGCGGCTACTCAAGTCCCGGCAGTATTCTGTTTCCATTCTCAAACTTGACCCCTACATCAACGTCGACCCGGGCACCATGAGTCCCTTCCAGCATGGGGAGGTGTTTGTGACCGAAGATGGGGCGGAAACGGACCTGGATCTGGGCCATTACGAGCGCTTCACCGATACCGCCATGTCCCGGCTCAATAGTGTTACCACCGGGTCGATTTATCAGGCGGTGATTAATCGGGAACGGCGGGGGGATTACCAGGGGGGAACGGTGCAGGTAATTCCCCACATCACCAATGAGATTAAGGAGCGGATCCATCGGGTGGCCCGCAACACCAACCCCGACGTGGTGATCACGGAAATTGGCGGCACCGTGGGTGACATTGAATCCTTGCCCTTCCTGGAGGCGATTCGGCAGTTTCGCAAGGATGTGGGTCGGCAGGATGTGCTTTACCTCCACGTTACCCTGATTCCCTGGATTGCCTCGGCGGGGGAACTGAAGACCAAACCCACCCAACATTCCGTGAAGGAGCTGCGCTCCATTGGTATTCAACCCGACATTTTGGTGTGCCGTTGTCAGTGTCCCCTGCCCCAGACCATGAAGGAGAAAATCTCTGAGTTTTGCGATGTGGGGCCGGAGGCGGTGGTGACCTGTCAGGATGCTGGTAGCATCTACGAGGTGCCCCTGAACCTGGAGCGGGAGGGGTTGGCCCAGCAAACCTTAAGTATGTTGGCGATGGACCCCCGTACCCCCCACCTGGAAACCTGGCAAGCCCTGGTGGAGGGTCTGTTGAATTCCAGTCGTCCGCTGAATGTGGCGATTGTGGGTAAGTACGTCAGTCTGAACGATGCCTACCTGTCGGTGGTGGAGGCCCTGCGCCATGCGGCGATCGCCCACCGGGCCAGCTTAAATATCCGGTGGATCAATTCTGAGGATTTAGAAACGGTCTGCCCCGGCACCTATCTCAACGGCATCGATGCGGTGCTGGTGCCGGGGGGCTTCGGCACCCGCGGGATCCAGGGCAAAATTCGCACCATCCAATACGTGCGGGAAAATGCCATCCCCTTCCTGGGGCTCTGCCTGGGGATGCAATGCTCGGTGGTGGAATGGGCTCGCCATATCGCCCACCTGCCGGGGGCTGATAGCTCGGAGTTTGACCCCCATTCCCCCAATCCGGTGATTAGCCTGTTACCCGAACAGCAGGATGTGGTGGATTTGGGGGGCACCATGCGCCTCGGTCTATACCCCTGCCGCCTATCCCCCGATACCCTGGCTAGCCGGCTTTACCAGCAGGAGGTGATCTACGAACGGCACCGGCACCGCTATGAGTTTAATAACGCCTACCGTAATCTTTTCCTGGAGTCGGGCTACGTGGTCAGTGGTACATCCCCCGACGGTCGTCTGGTGGAAATCATTGAACTGCCCAGCCATCCCTTCTTTATTGCCAGCCAGTTCCATCCAGAATTCCAATCCCGCCCCAGTGCCCCCCATCCCCTATTTTTAGGTTTGGTGGAGGCCGCCCTGGGTCATGGGTCTAAACCCCTGGAGACTGATTTGCCCGATATCGCCCTGACCAGCCATAACGGCACCGAGATCAACTAGGGCCACGGGGCGTACCTTCGGCGACGGTTGGGGCGGGGGGCAGCCGTTAGAACTCAGCAAAAGTCGGTCAATTTAGTTCAGGGTCTATTGGGCTGGGGCCTTCACCAGCTCCGCCTCCAGGGCCAACAGCTTTTCGATCCGGGCTTCGGTGGAGGGATGGGTGGCAAATAGGGTAGCCAGCCCCTCCCGGCTAAAGGCATTGACAATTAACAGGGGTTCAAAGGCCGGGTTGCCCTGCAGGGGCACCTGGCGGGCGCTGGCCTCCAGCTTTTCTAGGGCCCTGGCCAGGGCGCGGGGGTTTTGGGTAAGGCGGCCAGCATCGGCATCGGCCTCAAACTCGCGGGTGCGAGAAATGGTCAGTTGAATCACCGTGGCGGCCAGGGGGGCTAGAAACACCGCCAACAGCAGACCCAAGGGGTTAGGACTGCGGCGATCGTCCTGATTGTAGGCCATCCCATAGCTGGCCCACTGGGCCATATAGGCCAGGGAGGAAATCGCTCCACCAATGGTGGCGGCCACCGCCTGGGTGAGGGTATCGCGGTTGAGAATGTGGGAGAGTTCGTGGGCAATCACCCCCTCTAATTCCTCATCAGTCAGCATCGCCACGATGCCCTGGGTAACCGCTACCGCCGCATGGCTAGGATCACGGCCGGTGGCAAAGGCATTGGCGGCCGGGTTAGGAATCAGGTACACCCCCGGCATGGGAATCTCCGCCTGCAGGCTGAGGCGTTCGACAATCTCGTAAACCCCAGGGGCTTGATCCCGGGTGACGGGCTGGGCCCGATAGGCGCTCAGGGCAATCTTGTCTGAGAAATACCAGGAACTAAAGTTGCCCAGGGCAGCCATCACCAAACCTATGATGATGCCGGTGGGGCCGCCAATCACAAGGTAACCAAGGGCAACTAACAAACCTGACAGCAAGGCTAACAGCGCCAGGGTCTTGATCTGGTTCATTGGGGTTCTCCTAAAGAGAGATGACATCAGCCGAGGACTTAGGGCCCTGGGGGTATAACCGGGTTATGCCCCCAGGAAGCATTGGCGGTCAGCCTTAACCGGCTAGGGTGGACAGCCCCTTCAGGGCTTGACTACCCAGATCAAAGGCCCGGTTGAGAGAGTTGATATTGTCTCCAACGGATTCCAGCACCTTGGTCAGGTTATTTTCATTGATGTTGCCGGCATTATCCGCTAAGGCATTGACCACACTAGCCACTTGCTTGAGGGCATCCTGGTTTTGGTTCAGTTGCCGATGCACATCCCCCTTCACCGCCTTGAGCAGATTTTCCACGGCGGTTTCCAGACCCTCGTCAAAGGCCGCACTGTCCTGGGCTAGCCCGCTAAAGGCACTGGCCACATCCTTGAGGGACTTTTGGGACTGACTCACCTGCCGTAGAATGGCCCGGCGATCGCTGGTGTCCAGGTTTGGATCAGCGGCCTTTTCTAGCTGGGCGGCCAGATTGTTCACAACGTTCTGGGCCTGCTTTAACGGGTCACCATAGCTGCCCTGGGAGGACTTAACGTAGCTATCCAGCACCGCAGACAGATAGTTTTGGCCCGCTGACAGCACCGCATCATTAAGGGGGGCGGCCAGGGCCGAACCATCCATAGGGCTGATCACCAGCACCAGCACCAGTAAGCTGGCCACACAACTCATTAACGCCTTAGGCAAACTAAGCCTAGAAAAACCAACTTTCATGGGAGTCTCCTGATGTGACAACGTTACGAACCAACCCGGCCAGGGGGGCTAAGACTAACCTGGCTGGGTTAAGGGTGGGGTTAGATCTCCGCCACAGCCCGCTCAATTAGCCGACGGGCCAGGGTTTGGGTACCGGTGTGCTGGTAGTACTTAACCGATACATCCAAAAAGGCGCCCAGGTAGTCCAACTTGGTTTTAGACCCTTCGATAAAACCTCCCAGGTTATCGATCAGGCCACTCTGGGTAATGCTGTTATCGCTGACAAACCTGTCCATCCAGCCCTTGGTTGACTCAAAGCTTTTGGTCATAAAGGCCAGCTTTTCGCCATTGTCGCCCCCAGGGATCTCCGCCTTGACCCCCTTAAAGGTGGGATTATTGTCTAAATCCGAGGGGCCCATACCGCCGATCATGGCCAGGGCTTTGGTGGAAAAGTCGGCACCCAGGGGAATGATGCCGTCGAAGCACACCAGGGCAGCCATACGAATCAGGGATTCGTCCTTGTAGGCCCCCAGGGCGGCCAGGAAGTCACCCAGGCTGTTGCCAGGAATGCCACTGATTTTGCAGAAGGCCACCACTTCGGTCACCAGTTTGACCACCAGGTCAATGGTTTGGGCCTTTTCCGGTTTGGGGGTGATGTTTTTGAGGAAACCCAAAAAGGTATCCTGCCCAATGCGGTTGGCCAGGGCCGCTGCCCCTAACAGGCCGGAGGCGGAGTCAACGGTTTCGTAGAGCCACAGGGCGGTCTGATAGCCCTGTTTCTTGTCGTTGAATAGGGCGATCGCCCGTTCCCCGATCTCCTGCACCATGGCTGCATCGGTCTCCCCCGTCACCGCCTTAATGGTGTTATCAAACCCCACCAGGTTCTCCCACTTTTGGGGCACAAAGGTATTCAGGGTCTTTAACGCCCGCACCGTCAGCCCACCGGTGGGTAGCTTGTCAACAATTTCGTAGATCTTTTTGCTCACAGTTAACTCCTTTGTCCGTTGTGAATCACCGACTGCAACTAAAAAGCTTTACCATCCCTGGCTTAGACCGCAGGTTGCGGGCTGGGAGACAGCTTGGGCAGTTCCACCCTGGGTAACTTAAATCCTGGTTTTACCGTTGGAGTTGGTGCGGGGCTAGGGGTAGCCGGAGCCGCAGGGGTAACTGGGGGGGTAGGGGTTACCGCCTTGACCGTTCTGGTTTTGGTAATCGCCCCCTTGAGTTGGGCCAGACCCTTCAGATCAAACTTCTGAATCCAGGACACCCGGTCCTCTTTGGTAAAGGCAGGGTCACGGGAAAGTACCTTCACCTGGTAACGGTCATTCACTAAAATTGCCGTAGCGGTGGTGCCCTGATCAACGGCGGGATAACCGGAAATGCGATCGGTGACCCCCTCATACTTAGCCGCCGCCGTTGGCACACTGGTGGTGTCACTAATGGTAAGCATGGCTACAGTTACATCACCACGCTGCAGTTTATACTCTGAAAAACCTTTCTTTTCCTGGTAGGGAATTACTTTGTACTGTCCCTGGTCACCGGGGAAAAACTGGTTGAGGGTGTCACCTTTCTCGGCCTTTCTGGCTACCGCCGCTGGGGCACCAAATCCCGTTGTGTCCTTCTGGACCTTGTCATACTTGGAAGGAGCTGAAGCACAGGAGCTAATCAGTAAGACTAGACAAACCATCAGGGGGGCAATACGCTTCAGCCAGCGAATATAGGGCATAGCAAACTCCTTAAGAGACAGTCTTTGATCAAGGGAGTGCTGGACATGCCAGGAGCAAGACCTGTATCACCCCTGACCGGTAATTTATTGGTTGGTGCCATCTTTCTCATATGGCGCCTGTTGGGCACCTTGTCACAGAAAAATAAGGCTTCTATAAGCCCACAACATTCGTTAACACAGACCGCCGTAGAAACTTTCTGGGAACTTTAGCCCCGGGGTAACAGACCTAGAATTTGGAAGTATGGCCTCTGCCGCCTTACAGGGGGTGGAGGCAAGCCAGAGCGCCTACCATGTCCTACTAGGCACAGCCGCAGCTCAAATACCAAGGGCTTGACTCCTAACCTGGGTAACCCTGATCAGGGCGAAAAGGGCTAGGTAGGGTCATCATTACCTAACATCAAATCGGTAGTTTGGGGTATAGGATTGATTTATGGGGTTCTGTGTTTTCAAACACAGTTAATTAAAAACACATAAAAGTTTTAGGGTTGGTGTGTCTGTAACTACCCTCGGCTCTGGCTCCTGATCATAGAGTTAGAGGGCGGGGAGGCAATGCGGTTGACAGGGCAGCCTGGGGGTTGCCTGGGCGTTTCTGCTGTGGTGTTTGCCGCTTTCCATCCCTGAACCTGTAGGACCGCTAATCTCCCTAGGTTTACCCATCCTCTACTGGAAGAGATCGAAGCTATGGCCATTGCTAGTATTAATCCAGCTACGGGAGTTACCCTGCAGGTCTTTGAGGATCTGACCCCGGCGGCTCTGCAGGCTAAACTGAGCCAGGCGGATCAGTGTTTCGCCCAGTATCGTCACACCTCCCTCGATCAACGGGCTACCTGGTTGCGGGCCGCCGCCCAGGTGTTGGAGGCTGACAAACTAACTTACGCCCAGCTCATGACCCTGGAAATGGGTAAGCCCCTGGCGGCGGCGATCGCTGAGGTGGAAAAAAGCGCCCTGGTTTGCCGGTTCTACGCCGATCATGGGGCCGGGTTCCTGGCGGATACCCCCATCGCCACCGATGCCAGCCGTAGTTTTATTCGCTATCAACCCCTGGGGCCAATTTTGGCGGTGATGCCCTGGAACTTTCCCTTCTGGCAGGTGTTTCGTTTTGCCGCCCCAGCCCTAATGGCGGGCAATGTGGGTTTGCTCAAACATGCCTCCAATGTGCCCCAGTGCGCCCTGGCCATCGAGTCAGTCTTTGAGCAGGCGGGGTTCCCCACCGGCGCCTTTCAAACCCTGCTGATCGGGGCGGCTCGCATTGCTGAATTAGTGGCGGACGATCGCATCAAGGCCGCCACCCTGACCGGCAGTGAACCGGCCGGGGCCAGCTTAGCCGCCGCCTGCGGTCGCCAGATTAAAAAAACAGTGCTGGAGCTGGGGGGTACCGATCCCTTTATCGTCATGCCCAGCGCCGATCTGGAGGCCGCCATCACCACCGCCGCCACCGCCCGCATGCTCAATAATGGCCAGTCCTGCATTGCCGCCAAGCGGTTTCTCGTCCACGAGGCGATCGCCGACCCATTTGAGCAGGGGCTAAGGCAGCAGTTTGCCGCCCTCCAGGTGGGTGACCCCATGGTGGCTGGGGTTACGGTTGGGCCCCTGGCCACCCCCAGCATCGTGGCGGAGTTAGACCAGCAGGTACGGGCCTGCCTGGATCGGGGGGCGATCGCCCTGATCGGTGGTAGCATCCCCGCCCTAAAAGCCCAGCTGCCTGCTGAACTGCAGGCTGGCAACTGGTTTCCCCCCACTATCCTCACCCAGATTCCCCCCGGTACCCCGGCGGACCAGGAGGAATTCTTTGGTCCCGTGGCCCTGGTGTTTCGGGTGCAAAACCTGGAGGAGGCTATCCAACGGGCCAACGCCACTCCCCTGGGGTTAGGGGCCAGTGGCTGGAGTCAAGACCCAACCGAGCAGGAGCGCCTGATCAGCGACCTTGAGGCCGGGGCTGTCTTCATTAACGGCCTGGTCAAGTCCGATCCGCGCTTACCCTTTGGCGGCATTAAGCGATCGGGGTACGGTCGTGAGCTGGGCGTGGAAGGTATGCGTGAATTTCTGAATATCAAAACAGTTTGGGTAAAGTAAAGTAACCCTCCAGCCCAGGGCCCTGCCCCGTCCTCTGAAACGGGTGCATCCCAGTTATGCAATGAGTAGAAATGCTTAGTGCAGATTAAGGGCAAAAGCCTTAGTCTCTAAGTACTTTCTCTGAGAAGAACTGAGATGATGGATGCCGCCAAGGAAGCTCAAATCAAA